>Ga0114966_10003311_pt1 | contig 14200 bp, 15 predicted proteins | sample M_130207_XF_Meta_FD_87029 | JGI IMG/M metagenome (GOLD analysis project Ga0114966, IMG submission 87029) | Freshwater microbial communities from Lake Montjoie, Canada to study carbon cycling - M_130207_XF_MetaG | ecosystem: Environmental > Aquatic > Freshwater > Lake | place: Lake Montjoie... | reverse complement strand
CCAACTTTAACATCTTGTATATAGTTTTCAAAACAAAAGGAAATATCGTAAAAGTGAAATCCTTTGAAGGATTCAATAAAGTCACTTTTAATTTTTTGTTTATTAACCGCAATAAAAAGTCCGTCAACAATTACTGATTGTTTAATACCATTATTAAAATCTTCAGAATATTTTGATGTCCATTTTTTACCACCACTTTCATGATTAACAATTCCAATCATGTTTTTTCTTGTATTGGCTTCCCACCATCTACCTGTTTCTGACATATTGGTTGTTCCAGCAACACCTAAAATACCATAATCAGTTTTTTGAAAATGTTTTAATAATTTATAATACCATCCGGGTGTGTCAAAATAAATGTCGTCATGACAAAAAACAACTATGTCAGTTGTGGACTCAGACAATATTTCATTATAAATTTGAGATAATGATTTTTCACCATTATTTATTTTTTCAATAACATTTATTTTTTTAAATCCAGAACTTTTTTTTAAGTATTCTGTAAATTCAGGATTTGACTTTCTTGTTGAGTAACCTACTGTTATCATTGAGCCCATTTTTCTTTAGATTTATTTAAAGTCCTATACCTGTACTACCAAAACCATTATCTCCTCTATCTGAATCTTCTATATTGTCAACATCTTCAATTTCAACATATTTTCCATTCATTACCGGACATAAAACACCTTGGGCAATTTTCATACCTTTTTCAATCATTACTGAATTGTTGTTTGTATTGAATACAATTACTTTAATTTCTCCTGTGTATCCTTGGTCAACAGTGCCTGGAGTGTTTAATACGGTTAATCCCATATTTAACGCTAAACCACTCTTTGGTCTGACTTGAACTTCAAGATTTTCATCAAACTGTACGGATATTCCTGTAGGAACTAATGCCCTTCCAAACGGAGGTATTGTCATTTCTTCAACAGAATATAAATCAAATCCGGAGTCACTACCATAATTGTACTTAGGTAAAACAGCATCCCGATGCAATCGTTTGACTTTTATTTTTTTAGTTTTTAAAAAATTAGTCATTTCCTCAGTCATTTCATCAAATGAAAGATTGAATAATTCGTCAAGATTAGTTTGAGTCTCATCATCAGGCTCAACTCCAGCTTCAGATTTAATTTTTTCAAATTGTTTTTGAATTTCTTCCAATAATTTAGAATCTAAATTTTTTTCCATTATTTAAGTTTTATAAGTTTTTTTATTACATCAATTAAAACGGACACATCTTTTTCACAATATTTAACAATTCCATCAATATCTTTTTTTACCCAAAAAGCCTCATGAACTTTATTGCCTGTAACTTCCATATTCTTTGATGACTCGACACCCAAACAAACACACATAAGTTCAAGAGAAGCGATTGAACCATATCCACCGTATTGCCAAAGGTCTTTAGTATCAAGAGCTTTAATTTCCCACGGCTTAGTATCATGACCTGGTAAAATTTTTGGAGGCATTAATCCATTCATTATCATTCTTTTTGCTAACATTGGAATATCAAATCCTTTAACATTATGTCCACATAAAAAGAAACCAAGTTCACCTATCCTATACAATAATTTTTGTACATCTATAAGTAATTTTTTTTCGTCAAAATCACTAAAAGATTGTGTTTTTATTTCATCTTTATCTGTAACAAAAGAAACACTAACACACGCAATTCTTGCAAATTCAGGAACTAATGCTGACCTATTAACAAACATATCACCCACAGGCTTATTTGCGTCCTCAGGAAATCTTTTTTGAAACCAATCAAAATAATTTTCAAATTGAAATGATAACTCTTTCCTGTTTTTAACTAACGAATCCCAATCAGGTTCAATTCCAACAGTTTCAATGTCTAAAAATAATAATTTTGTAATTGGTATGTTTATCATATAATTGATTTATAAAATTCTGCTCTATTTTTTGTTACAACATTAAGGTCATACCTGTCTTTTACTGTCTCATATAATCTCTCACCCATATCTTTAACTAAGTTTGGATTTTTAAGTAATTTTTCAATAAACTTTGCCCAATCAGAGTGATTTCTATTTTCATCAACCAACAATGCGTTCCCATCAACAAAATTACCATTTTGTAGGCAATGTTTCAAATCTATTGTATAAGGACCCAAATTAGAAGCGATTAGTGCTTTCTTATAAAATCCGGCTTCAATAACCTTTAATTGTGATTTCATTCTATTGAACATATGGTTTTTAATTGGAGACAAAGATACGTCAAATTTAGAATAATTTTTAGCATATGAATTTACAGGTCTTGTCCAAACTCTAAGATATGATTCTTTTAATTCGTTTTCAAAAACCTCTTCCTTATAATTTAAAAGATATTTTTTATATTCAGGAGATATTATAGAATAGTTTTGTGTAAATATTTTTTCATATGTTGCCCAAACTGTCTCATCGGGATTGATATTTCTTTTTTTATGTTCACCAGTTTCTTTATTTATTTCTGTAACACTTCCTCTTGTATCAAATCCGCATAGAACATATTGTAAACTATCTTTCAAATGAGATAATTTACTAAATGATTGATTTAGTAATTCTAAATCATATAAATGTGATGAACCACCTAACCACCCAACTCTTAATCTGTCAGATTCTAAAGTAGGTTCACAAAATTGTGATTCTTTTGGATTTATCGCATTTGGAAAAATAAAAACATTTTTATTTATTTTTTTAATCTCATCAGCAAATAAAGTTGTGGTTGTGGTAACATATTTAGCCACTTTAAGGTTTGCAACAATTTTTTCATTAATCTTATTGGCGGCAATTATATCATGAATAGGATGTTCTTTTCCTGGCATCCAATAATCATCAATATCAGCAACAGTCACAATTCCTAATTTGTTTAACTCTTGAATTAAATTATAAGACTTTTCAAAATCAGGATGAAGACTTCTATGAAATGCGATGATTTGATAATCTTTCCAAAAAGAAAGGTCATCTAAAGGAACATCATAAATGATGTCAACATGAAATTCATCAGGGTATAAATTCTGTAAAAAAATGTGAGGGTCAACTGACCTAAATTTACCAACTCCTGTTCTATCTGAGGGGACTACTAAAACTTTAATTTTCGACATAATAAATTAATATATTTCATAAAATATAATAATTTAAATCAAATAAAGAAATAGGCTACGATATTTTTTTAATTTTTGTGACTTTACCTTCAAATATGTGTTTACCAACTTTAAAACTAAAAATCTCATTAGATTTTTCTGTACTTTCAATTAATAAACCATTTTCATTTAATGCTTCATTAATAGATTCATTAATCATTTTTTTAATTAATTTGTAATCAATTGTTGTATTATTTGAAGGTTGTTGTTCTTGTGAAGTTTTTGTCTTTGCTGATTCAGGAATATAATTATTATTTCCACTTTTCATTAGTCTCGACGCTTTTTCAACAAGTTCATCTGATATGGTTGTTTGCTGCATTTGTGGCTGAGCGATTGGATTTTCAATCATTAATCTTTTAATCTCATCTGGTAACCTGGAATTTTTTATCGCATCTACGCTTGGAACACCAACAGGTTTTGTGTTTTCTCTTGGTATTTGAGATAAGTATGGTTGAGTTTGTTGAGATGGTTGTTCTTGCAAGAATTCTTGAGGAATATTATATTTTGCGTTTGGAACATCAAATTGTTGAAGTGATGTTGGTGGTAATCCTCCATTTGCGGCATTACTATTTTTTATAGTATCGGCTCTATCCATGATAGCCTTTGATTTCATTAGTTTTTGCATTAAGTCAGACATATTATGCTAAATTTTGTTGTGCAGGTTCATTACCGAATTTTGCGTTTATTATTACACTTACCATGCTTTTATCGCCATTTAAATTATAACCCGGTCTTATTTCATTGTAAACCTCACCTGTTGGTTTATTAGATAATATTTTATCTAATCTAAATAATCTCCAACCCGGTAATGGTTGTTCTCCTTTATAGGCGGTATGGGATGAACCTTCGTTATCCCATGCTCTTAAAACTTTATTTCCCGCTTTACTTATTCCTAAACAAACGGGTTCAATTTCTCTAATACCTCTTCCTCCTGGCTCATCACCATCATAATAAATTATCACTCTCTGTTTGTTTTTTATTGCATTAACAATACTATCCAAAGATGCAATTTCATTGATTAACCCTTTAAGTGATTCTTGAAGTTTCATATTTGAAAATTCGGGTAAGGTTTTGATGAATTAAATTTATTAATTTTAACTTCATTTTTTCTTTCAACAACATCGTCTATAGTTCCGGCCGCTGTGTTATAAACATCAAGAAAAACACCAGTTCCTCTTCCCATAGAATCTCCATCAGCAACCGCGTCTGGATTTGTTGCGGAATATTGATTTCCTTTTTCAAAAAAATCATTTTTAGGTATTAATCTAGCTCTTTCTTGGTCTGCAACAGCAGTTAATTGATTTGCAACATTTTGACTTAAATCAATTGATAATTCATTTGCCATATTGTTATAATTTTATTATTAGTTCGTTTATTCTTTTTAAAGATTCTGTTACTGCCGTATCATATTTTTGAACAGTATTTTTATGAGTTTGAGAAGGTCTTACATTAGTAAAATCCTTTTTTTCGTGAGGGTCAATAAATTGATTTTGCATACCGGTATCCATTTTATTTTTCTTTGTATTACCAATAAAATCCCTCATTTTTCTTAATTCATTATTTACCCAATTTTTTATTTCAAAACCTCCGTTAAGTATAAATGACGGTTCGTTTTGGTTTCCTTTAAAGTTATCAAAAAAGTTTTTTATTCTTTTTAACTGTTGATATGTGATAAATTCTTTATTTTGTAATTCCTTATTTCTATTGAAACCTTCAATGTTTGAATCAGCATTTTTTACCTTTGAAAAACATTTTTTTAAATGTTCTCTTTTTTCTTTTGGAAACTCAATTTTTTTATCGTATAAATGTTTATTCACTTTTTAACATTTTAATTAATTCGGAAATATTAATTCCTTCTTTTTCTGCTTGTTTTTTTAAAGTTGCAATATTTTTTTTAAAAACTTTAGAAATTTCTACATCTTTTTTTCTAACGTCAGAACTATTTGAATTTTTCTTACCCATTAAAATATCTTCAACAACTTTTATCATTTTTTGTTTTTGAATTTCTGATAAAGTTTCTCTTGAAATAAAATTTGGGTCATCATAGAATGGAGATTTTTTATCTTTTTTTCCTGATGGGTCTTTTCCTTGTTGTTTTGTTCTTTCTTCGGCTTCAGAATCATCCATATCTAATTCATTTTTAAAATATTCATATGTTTCTTTTCCGTCCAAATCTTTTGTTTCTTCATATCCAAAGGCTCCTGACATATCTATTTCATTTACATCTTCTTCTACAGATTCTCCATAATAAGTTCTATATCCACGAGCAATAGGGTCATTTGTAATTCTTGCGGCAGAAATTGTCTGGTCCATAGTTTTTTTAGGGTGAAGTTTAGGGTCTAAAATTGGTATTTTTGAATTTGACATAGCTCCATCAACATTTACCAATTCTTCTATCTCACCTTTAATATCTTTTGTGGATTTCTTCTTTTTATCTTTGAGTATTTTTTCAAGATAATTTTTAACGTCTCTTATTTTTCCTTTTGGTATTCTGATTATTTCATCTTTTTTTCTTGCTTCAGTTAATGTTTTTTCTGAAGAAAAATATAATGAATAATCTTTTCCCTTATCTCTGAGGTAAAAATAGTAGGGAGATGAAAAAAATTCTTTATCAATTGTAATCATTAGTTCTTTTTTACTATAAATACTCGTTAATAAGGTATTTATCATAAGTTTATGTCATACCAAAATATAAATCAATATAATTTTCGTAAATGGTATCTCCAACCACTTAGAGAGATATATGATATTTCATTAGCATCAGATGAAAAAGACTACGACCAAGAAGTTGTTTTTTCTCCTTTTATTATTGCTATTGATGATGGAAATAGAATGCCATTAAGATTTGATATTAATAGTAACAATACCGTTGGGTGTGTTAACTGTATGGATTTCGATAAAAATGTTATTGTTTCTGAAAATTATTGGAACCCTGAAGAATTAGACCTTTTAAATTGTGGTAAAATAACCGAAATCTGTAATGTGGGGTTAACAGGTATTGACAATGGTCTTGTTAGAAGTTTCTCAGGACAAACAATTGAAGTAAACACCGGTTTATACACAAATAATGAAGATAAATTTAGCAGGTATAAATATGATAGAAGATTTAAAATGCACCCTATTGAGGGTTTTACAACTCCTTCTAATAGAATTTTCCAAGATGATTCATACAATTATAACTTATATTATTCATCGGATGGTGTTGGAGAAGTTGGTAGATTTGCAACTTTAAAAGGAGGATTCTACCAAGGGTTTTATCAATTATTTGGATATGATTATCAGGTTTTACCTGAAAGATATAGTTTAGGATGGACAACAGAATTTCTTTTAAGATATAGATGGACAGGAGATACAAATGTTGGACTAAATGCCAGATACCCTGAAAATAAAGGAACCTTTTTTTATTACGGAGCAAGAGCTGAAAATAAATTTTATCATTATGCTAATGGAGAACCATTTATGGATTCTGACGCAAATGGTATTTGGAAATTATATATACAAGATTTTGAAGGGAATAATGTCGGTTCATTAAGTTCGGCAACACTATCTCTTTGTTTTTCTGGTGTATGTGTAAATCATCATTCAGAAGAAAAAAATATTATAATTAATGACGATTCAACAGCATCAGTATATCCAATTACTTTTGAAGTTTCAAATTATGATTCTAAAATTGAAATGATAAATTTAACATTGTCAGGGTATAGTCATGCTTACCCCGGAGATGTTGGGATGTTATTAGTTGCTCCAAATGGTTCGTATTCAATAATAACAGGCAGAGATGGGTCAGATAATAGTGTAGAATCAATTAATGTTACATTAACAAGTTCATCAACAACAATATGGGACGGATATTCTGAAGGAACATTTTTAAATAATACAGAGGCTTATTATGACATGCCATTCGCATCACCTTGTCCATATCAATTTGTTGAAGGTAGTATCACTGAAAATTTAAGCGAATTTACAATTTATTCAAATATAAGAGTTACTCATGGTTTAAATTGTTTAAAAACGTGTGAGTGTTTAGATAAAAAACTTTCAGGGTCATCATCGTGTCATCATGTATACCAACAATCAGGAATTACAGTAACAAATTGTAATTGTTCTTGTGGATGTGATTGTCCTGTAAGTTCATCTATTGCAGAAATCAATCCATTATATGATGAAGTTTCAAATGCATTATCCTTAAGATTAAGTGGAGATACAGGAAATCCTAGATTATGTGCCAAAACTTTTACAATAACAGGAGGATGTGAAACAACAGGATATTGCTCAACAGGATTAACTTATACTACAGGAACTTCAGTAACTGAATGGTGCTCAACAAGAGGAATTTTTGACGATTGTTTATTAACGGATTATTCTGATTACGAACGTTGGGTACAAATTGATGCCGTTTTTGAAAGAAACACATATCTCGATAAATGTGATTTAGAATTTAAAGGGGGAACTGGGCAAATTATTTTTGATGTCTACGAAGCAACCCTTCAAAATAATAGTGTTAGTCTAATTGAACCTCCGACAACACATGAAATCCCATACAATCCTCCTAAAGTTGAGATTGTTAACATGAATGAAACGTGGATTGAAGAAAAAAATTTTAGACTTGGTAAATTGAAATTCTTTGTTAATGGAAAAATTTTCATGGTTATAGAAAATTTTGAAGAGATAATTCCAAGACCTTTAAATACATCAAAAGAAACGCAGATAGGTGTTGCTTATAACATTTCTTTAGGTGGTGGTACACAAGGATTACATGATAATTTAACAGTAACAGGATGTGCTGATTCTATTTCAGGAATGACGTATCAACAAGACCCAGAATGTTTACCAACAGAAGTTTTAAATAAAACTAGTTATGAGGGACTTGCCACTGAAATTCATTTGGAAGAATATTTTGGGGGTAGTTTTATTGGCGATATTAGTGCGTTTAGAATGTATACAGAACCATTAAATGCTTCACAAATAAAACATAATTTTAAATTATTAAAACAAAAATATTCTTTATTAGACCCATTCTGTTTAAAATGTGATTTGATTCCTGCGGTGATAAATAGTTGTGACTTATATCTAATAACTGAAGATGGTGAAGATATATTAACACAAAATGTAGATTTTATTTTAGCTGAACAAAATATTTGTTCACCAACTCCAACACCTACTCAAACCCCTACTCAAACTCCAACCAATACTGAAACACCAACTCAAACGCCAACTAATACTCAAACAAATACAGAAACGCCTACTCAAACTCCAACTAATACTAAAACACCAACTCAAACTCCAACTAATACTGAAACACCAACTCAAACTCAGACAAATACAGAAACTCCAACAGAAACCCCTACTAACACCCTTACGGAAACTCCAACTAACACACCAACTAATAGTGAAACCCCTACTAATACTCCAACCCCAACATCAACTCAACTATACTTCTTATTATTTGAGGATAGTTCAATTGCTACGGCAGAAAATAACGATAATATCGAAATAGATATAATATAAAAAAATAGATTAAAATGGCAAATACAAAAATAAGTCAATTACCAACATTTACAGGAGACACCACGGGTGTTTATCTTGTTATAGATAATAGCGGTCTAACTGAAACTTTCAAAGTTTCAAAAGAAACATTAATAGGTTCTTCAGGAACATCTGGTTCTAGTGGAACTTCAGGCTCATCAGGAACATCTGGCTCAAGTGGTAGTTCGGGTTCTTCAGGTTCGTCTGGAACTTCAGGTAGTTCAGGTTCTTCAGGAACAAGTGGAACTTCAGGTAGTTCAGGTTCTTCAGGAACAAGTGGAACTTCGGGAATTTCAGGTTTATCTGGTACTACAGGAAGTTGGACGGTGACCCCAGGGACTAATAACTACAGTTTTACAGTTGATATTAATAACACATATAACTTATGGGTTCTTGGAAATATACCAAATGGTATAATAGTTTATAATGCTACGGTAAGTGTTAGTAATACTAATGTACCCGTAATTGGTTATCAGTATGCATGGAATTATACTGGTGGGAGTAGTCCAATATCGTTTACAAGTATACCTGCACAGATTGTAGGAACTGCAGGTGCAATATCAACCGCTTCACCATCTGTAGGTACATCAACAAATACATTTGTATTCGGTATTCAAAACAATACGGTATCAGGTCTTACGGTTAATTACGGATATGTTAAAATAAGTTAAAATGTATATAAAGGATTTTACACAAGGACAATTTATTTAAATCAACTTACGTATGACTATTGTCTTTTGGGTTTTAAGATAATAAAAAAATAAAAGATATTTATAAATAAAAAAATGAGTGCAATTCCTATAACCCAATTACCTGAAATAAATGTTACAGACCCAAATGCTCTTTTGGTCATAGTAACTTCAGGGACAACATACAAAATACCTTTTAGTGCTTTAACCGCAACTTTAATTAATAACGTTGAAGAGCATTATTTACCAATATTAAGTTCTAATACAACTTATGTGTCATCACAAATATTTCAAACACCATTAGGTAATGTTATGGTTAAAGAAAATGCTCCACAAGATTTGGGTGGAGAAGAATTATTTGGAGTTCATGCAGGGCCAACAGATTCTAATGTAATATCTTCATTTTCAGGTGACTATGAAGGCCCATTAAATTTAACACAACAAAATACTAATTCCGGACAAACATCATCTAGTGATGTAATTGTAATAGGTGATAATGGTAATCTTGAAGAAAATTACGTTGACTTAGGAATAAATTCATCAACGTATTCTGGTTCTACGGGGTATTTGGCTTTAGGTAAAGAATCGGATGGGTATTTGTTCAGTTCCGCGAATGATTTTTATATTGGAAATGTGGCTCCTGATAAAAGATTAATTTTATTTAATGGTGGTTTCAATACCGACCAATATTCTAAATTATATATGCATGACCAAGGAACAATAACAATTAATGGTAGAAATTATGACCCAGATAATCCAGATACTTTAAGAATTTATCCACCACAAAATTCCACATATAATTTAATGACCGGATTTGGCAATGTGGATAATTACACCCAAATTAATTTAAAAAATTTAAATATAGGTCCAAACGCTAGTACAGATATTGTTGCAACGGCTAATAATGGAACCGAACAAGAATTTTATATTGATATGGGTATTAATGGTAGTAATCATGTAATACCAGGAGGTGTTGGTCATCAAAACGATGCTTATGTGTATAGTACTGGTAATGATTTATATGTTGGTAATGCAACACCAGGAAAAAAATTAGTTTTATTTAACGGAGGTTATGATACTGATACATATGCCAAATTTTTTGTTCATGAACAAGGAACTATCACAATTAATGGCGATGGGTATGATGAAATAAATCCGGACGCTTTAAGAATTTATCCGCCAACAGGTACGACATATAATATGGTTACAATACTTGGAGATATTGATTATTACAGCCAAATTGTAATGAAAAATATTAATCCAGGAGCAACAGCTTCTGCCGATATTGTTGCAACAAATGATATAGGTACAGAAGAAAGTTATTATGTTGACATGGGTATTAATAGTAGTAATCATACTTCTGATTTTACATATAGTGTTGGTGAAGCAAATGATACGTATTTATTATCTGTTGCAAATAATCATTATATTGGAAGTTCTACTAGTGGAGATATTGTAATATTTACAGGTCCAGACTTTGATGGATATGGAAATGGAAAAATAATACTTAGAGCAGATAATGAACATAATTTAAATGGAAATACTACTATATCAGGTAATACAACAAATGTTGGTAATTTTTCTGTTACAGGTGGTACTGTTAATTTTGGAGAGGTGATTGAGGCTTCCGATAATTCTGATGCAATTTTAAGTGGTTTAACAATTGGAGATGTGTATAGAACTGGAGATTTTTTAAAAATTGTTCATTTATAATTTATATTTTGTTTTTTTTATCAGATATTGATATTTATATATTAAACATAACATTATGGCATGTAGCAAATATACTTTAACAAACACTGGCTCAACAATAGTAAATTTTAATTATAGAAGATGTGACGATTCAATGTGGGATTACCAAGTTGAATTGGAACCAAATCAAGTTAAAAATATATGGTTAATTAATAACACATACTCAACGGCATTTAATTCCTCAATAGAATTGATTGATGATGGAGACTTTCCTCCAACAACTTAATTTTTTAAAAAATCAATTTAAACCCTTCAAATTTCGAAGGGTTTTTTTATTATTGAATATAAATTATATTTAAATGAAAATTTTTATTCAAATCGCATCATACCGCGACCCCCAACTTGTACCAACAATTAAAGATATGTTGGCGAATGCAAAACGTCCCAAAAATTTAGTATTATCAATCGCCAGACAATTTAGTGAAACTGATGGTTTTGATAATCTTGATGAATACAGAAAAGATAAAAGATTTAAAATAATTGATATTCCTTATCAAGAAGCTAAAGGAGTTTGTTGGGCAAGAAACTTGACACAACAACTTTATGATGGAGAAGAATATACACTCCAAATAGATTCTCATATGAGATTTGTTAAAGATTGGGATGATATTCTAATCAAGATGATAAAGGGTCTACAAAAGGATGGGTATCAAAAACCTTTACTTACGGGTTATGTCCCATCCTTTGACCCTGAAAATGACCCTGCAGGACGCTCACAAGAAGCTTGGAGAATGGTGTTTGACAGATTTATTCCTGAAGGAGCAGTATTCTTTTTACCTGAGACAATTCCAGGGTGGAGAGAAATGACAAAACCAGTAACTGCAAGATTCTATTCTGCTCACTTTTGTTTTACTTTAGGGCAATTCTCAACAGAAGTTCAACATAACCCTGAATACTATTTCCATGGTGAAGAAATTTCTATTGCCGCAAGAGCGTATACGTGGGGGTATGATTTATTTCATCCACACATTCCTGTTGTTTATCACGAGTATACTCGTAAGGGTAGGACAAAACAATGGGATGATGATAAAGCTTGGGGAGAAAAGAATAGAATATCACATCTAACTAATAGAAAATTATTTGGAATGGACGGTGAAAAACAAGAGGGTCATGATGGTTTATTTGGATTTGGTCCTGTAAGGACTTTGAGAGAATATGAAAAATATTCAGGATTACTTTTTGAAAGAAGAGCAATTCAACAATACACCATTGATAAAAAATATCCTCCAAACCCGTATAATTATGCATCTGAAGAAGAATGGAAAGAAGATTTTGCTTCTGTGTTTAAACATTGTATTGATGTTGGATATTCTCAAGTTCCTGAAAAGGATTATGATTTTTGGGTTGTTGCATTTCACGGACCAAATGATGAGACTTTATTTAGAAAAGATTCTGATAAAAATGAGATTGATGGATATTTTAGAGACCCAGATAATTATTGTAAAGTTTGGAGAGAATTTCAAACGGCGATATTACCAACATACTGGGTTGTTTGGCCACACTCAGAATCAAAAGGATGGTGTGATAGAATTACAGGCCAATTAAATAATGTTGTAAGTTAATTTTTTAATATGACGTTAACAGAAATTGCAAATAAAATTGGTACAGATAAAGGGACTCAACATTTTGAGTCCCATTCTTATACAGAAACATACCAAAGTTTTTTTCATCCAATTAAGGATGATAAAATTAAAATGTTAGAGATAGGTATTGCTGACCCAAGATTTCCTGGTGCCTCAATACAAATGTGGACAGAATTTTTTACAAATTTAGAACTTATTGGTTTTGATATTAATGAAGATTCTAAATCTTATGAGAAAAATAATGTGAAAATTTTTATAGGGGACCAAAGTAATGAAAATGATTTAAAATCGTGTATAGAAACTTATGGTGGTGAATACGATATAATAATTGACGATGGATTACATCAACATTCTCACCATATTATAAGTTTTGAAACATTATATCCTTATTTAAAAAAGGGTGGGTTATACATTATTGAAGATTTACATGCATACGATTGTAGATTAACAGAGACATGGTTTAAGGATAAAAAAATTAATTATGAGTTATTTTGTGGTGAAAAACTTTTAATACATAAAAAATAATGAATAAAATTAATTTAATTTGGCAAACCTTTAATGGTGACCAAACAACTTTTGAATTTGAATATACTACAGAAGTTTTATTTAAAAACTTTGAACAAAATAGAATTTTTGATGATGGTAAATTATCAACAGTTTTAGATAATTCTGTAATAATTTATTCTAATAACTCAAACAATATTTCTGAAGAGTTCAACAATTATTTAAATAAGTTTGTCGAAAACAATTATAAATTTTATCTTCTTCATTTTTCTAACGAAGATTTAAAACACAATTGTGAATATTATTCAAAGGCCAAACACGTTTTTAGAAATTATTATGATTCTAATATTGTTAATAGTAATGTCACATTTATTCCATTAGGTGTTAAATCAGGATTTATTAATAAAAATAATACTAATTCGACTATAAAAGAATATGAGTTTTCATTTATAGGTCAACCAAAGTCAGATAGACAAGAATTATTATCTGTTATGGAACAAATGGAAAATGTTTTTATACATAAAACAAATTCTTGGAATTGCCCAACATCATTAAATCAAAATGAATGTATTTCAATTTATAATAAAACAAAATTTGTTCCTTGTCCTATGGGTTGGATTCATCCTGATTCATTTAGAATAATGGAATGTTTAGAATCAGGGTCTATTCCAATTTTAAAAAAATATAATAATTTAGAATATTTTAATAAAGTTTGGGGAGATTCTCCATTACCTATTGTTAATTCATGGGATGAAATTAAAAAATATTACATGATGGATGATGAAAAATATAATCAATTACAAAATGAATTGGTAAAATGGTATTTTGATTTTAAATTAAATTTATCAAATAAAATATATAATATTATAACTAATGGAACATTTTTATAAAGATATTAATTCGTGGTATCCAAAAGTGAAAGAAGGTGGTATTATTGCAGGACATGATTATCATTATGATTGTGGTGTTTATTCGGCAGTTAATGAATTTTTTAAAAATAAAAAAAATAT
>Ga0114966_10003310_pt1 | contig 14201 bp, 14 predicted proteins | sample M_130207_XF_Meta_FD_87029 | JGI IMG/M metagenome (GOLD analysis project Ga0114966, IMG submission 87029) | Freshwater microbial communities from Lake Montjoie, Canada to study carbon cycling - M_130207_XF_MetaG | ecosystem: Environmental > Aquatic > Freshwater > Lake | place: Lake Montjoie... | reverse complement strand
TTAAAAATATTCACTTGAGTATTTTTTGAGAATTGTGTTTTGAAATTATCCAATGTAAAATTACTTTGGTCAAAGTTGTATTTCAAACACAGATTTTTAGTAAGATTAATATCAATTATTTTATTTTGAATAATTTCATATAATAAATAATTGAGTTCTTTCTCAATTAATGATTGACAATCGTATATACAACTATTAAAATCAATATATATATGATTAGCATTTATTTTAGTATTTGAATCAATATTAGAGATTGCATCTCTTAAAGATATGTGTTGTTTGATTGCAGAAAAAAAATTTTGTATTCCCATTTATTCTTTTTTATTAAGTATTAATAATAATAATACTTAATAATATTTTAAATCTAAAATATTTTAAATCTAAAATATTTTAAATAATATTTATATAATATTTATACGAAATAGCTCAAAATAATAAATAATCCAAATATTGTTCCAATCATAAATAATTTAGTATCGCTAGGTATTGAATCCCAATTACATATTATGGTATTCCCCATTAAATATATAGAACCTATAATTAATCCATATTTTATACTACGATTTCCAAATTTATTATTATAATTGAATACATAAAATGCAAATATTAATCCTACGATACTACCTATAAATGTTCCAACTAATATCTTCTTATTTCGTTCGACGAGGGGTAAAGAGGATGTTAATGTTTCACATAGTTTATTTATAAATAATATATAAAATATAAATATTGGGATACTTAATAATAAATCTTTAAAGAATGATTTAGAATTAATTTTAATTTTTGATTTAGATTTGGACTTGGACTTGGACTCGGACTTGGACTCGGACTTGGACTCTGACTCAGACTTTGATATAGATTTAGACTTATTTTCAGACATTATATTATATTATATTAAATATATAATATAATTTAATTAAAAACTTTAAGAAAAACTTGAATTAAAATTTTTTATTTATCTTTAAGAAAAACTCGAATTAAAATTTTTTATTTATCTTTAAGAAAAACTTGAATACGAAGATTTCATATCGATAGATGTATTTTTTATACAATTATCAATTTTTAATTCTAATAAATCAATAATTTCTTTAAGAGTATTTGTATAAATTTTTTGCTCCAGACATTTTTCAATTAATTGTGTTTTTAATTCCATAAACAAAGTAAATGAATCATGTATACCTTGATTTAAAACAATATTTGTGCTATATCTATTAGTGCCGTGCGTAGATGAGTTTTCAAGATCGTATTCAATCTTTTCAAAATCAATACAAATTTTATAAATAAATCCAAAATTTCTTCCAATTTCTTGTAAAGATTTTAAAATGCCATCTTTGGGTATGCCCCCGCCAAGAACCCAACCTACCGTAAATACAATTATTCCTATCTCATTATAAGTCGATTCAATAAACTTTAATAAATCATCATTTTCAACTTTATATAAATTTTTATACAAAGATTTTAATTTGGGTGTCAATATACGAATATTAATTATATCAGTTTTATGAGTTCTTTTTGTCGAATTAAATTCATAGGATGAACAGATATGGGTCATTTTAGCATTGAGATATGTTTCGATAAAAAATATATTTTTTAATTCATCATTTGATAAAGAATTTGTTTTTATATCTTTATATTTTGTTTCAATATTTGTTCTTAATAAATGATATATTAAATTAATTAATTCGATTATTAAATTATGTTTCTTTATCGGACCGAGTTCTTTATCATAGATTAATGGATATGTATTAATATCAATGAGTAAATATAATAGGTCTATTGCAATCCCCATATAATAACCATGAACTTTTGCTGCATTTTTTTTAGAATTATGATTTAATATTGATGCTAAAATAATCCCTGAAAAATGATCTTGTTTTGATAATTTGTTTTTTATATATTCTGAAAAAATATTTTTATTTGAAATAAATTTATTTATACTTTCTTGGTATCTTTCAATACGACTCATATAATATTTAATTATAACTAAAATAATCCCGTTGGAACGAATCGATTTTAAAAACTATAGGCAGGGCAAACTTTTTTATTATAATCAATATCATTATTTATATTCATTATATCGAATACATTATTTGAATTATTATGTGCTAATTTTATAAATCTAGCTACATTTGATTGATAATCTGTCACACATATATTTGAATTTAAAATAATATCAATCCCCACAATCATATCCATTACATGTGAATATATTTCTTCAGAATTCATTTCATTCACTGATTTTGTTTTATTTAATTTTTCTAATATATTTGAGATATATTCTTTATTTTTAGTTGTATTATTTAATACATTTTTTTGATTTTCGAATACAATTATACCTACGCTATCTTTATCACATAATGTGTATAAATTAATATCTAAATTACGTTGTTTAATATAAGTTTGTAAACCGATATAACAATTATAATCATCTGTTTGTAAAAAAATTGTTTTGCAATTTGGATTTTTTTCTAATAATAATTTAATATACATATCTTCATGAATATAATCACTTTCTGCTCCTAATTTATCACCTCTTCGAATAAATATTGAATCATAATTATTTGCGATTAAATTAAATTTTGCTTTAATTTTATTAATCTCTTGAATTGTATTGGTATTATAAATATAAAAATCTGGAATTATATTCGAATATTCACGAATTGTATAATCATCTAATACATCTCCGTGATTATATTTTTTTTCAGTGTCTAACTTATCTAACTCTAACTTATCTAACTTATCTAACTTATCTAACTTATCTAACTCTAACTTATCTAAATCATTTGAATTCGAATATATTTGAATCGGTTCAATCGGTTTAATCGGTTCAAAATAATCAGTCCAACCTATATTATATTTAAATAACCACTTATCTGTATTTATTTTGAAATTATAATTATTATTTTTACAATATATGTAATGATTCATCGTAAAAAATAACATTGAATAAAATCCTGCACGATCATCTAAAACTGATACAATCGTTATGAAAGACTCTGAGTTTGTTGAAACTTTAATATATTTATAATAAATTATTAAAATAAATAGAATTAATAATATTATTATGATTATTTGTATGTGATTTTCTTTATAAAAATAATCCCCCATATATATATTTGATGAGATGAAAAAAATGAAATTTTATATCTTAATATAATTTTTATATAAAATATTATAAATCATAATAAATCATATCTAATCATATCTAATCATATCGTATCGTATCGTATCGTATCCAAATCAAATCCAATCATATCATATCGTATCGTATCGTATCGTATCGTATCCAAATCAAATCAAAATGAATCGTTTACTATTAGGATTTATTATAATTATGTTTAATTCATATTTAATTGTTTCAATTCCTGTAAAAGCAAATCATACTATCTTTGATATATCATATAATGCAAATAATAATATGCTTGATAATATTATATTTTATGGAATTATGATTGAATTTTTAAGTGTTATTATATTTTTGTATTTTTTTATATTATAATAATATATGGATAAACAACTTTATCAGAAAAAATATTTAAAATATAAAATTAAATATTTAAAATTAATGAATCCTAATGTACAAATACCACGGAATATTTTAAATATATATTATGGAGGTAATTCAGAAATAGAAGAATTACAAAAATTATTTAAGAATACAATTACAAAAGAAACTTATAAAATATATTTAGATTCATTGCGAATTGAAAAGAAAGATACATATAAATTAGATTTTAGAAATTATTTTGGTAGTAACCAAATAAATTTAAATTCATATGAAGAAACGATATCTAATTTTTTTATACCAAATTTTAATAAAATACATAACATAATTGAAACATATAAAGCACAAGTAATCTCCAATAAATGGATAAAATGTAAAGATAAATGTACTAAAAAAGATAAAGAATGTATTCGTGAGTGTTATACTACTTTAAATAACATATTAAAACAAGAAATAAATAAAGCATTTTATATATTAAGAACACTTAAAAAAAGTATTATTACTATAGTTCCTGAATTTGATTATAATAATTGTATTACTATAAATTCTAATATAGATTTTAATAAATCTTGGGAAGACGTTTCAAAATCTTGTAATCTAAAACTAGGCAATACACATGATCAAAATTGTAAATTAATATTTGGTTTTGGTCCAAGTGCATCTGGTAAAACGAAATGTGCCGAAAAAATGATTGATTTATTTAAAAAAAATGATACAACTTTTCCTACAACATTTATTACAATTGATGGTGGAATATGTAGAGAATCATCTATATTGTATAATTTTATAATTTTATGTCTTAGATATTATAATATATATGGGATTGAAAATTTAGATATAAATGACCCAATAAAAGAACTGTCAATGCCACGTTTATTCCCAAAAGTTAAACATATAATAAGAGATTTTTTAAGTAATAGTGATAAATCTTATAGTTTATATATTCCAGAAACATTATCAAAACCAAAATTTGATCCAAAAAAGTATATCGAAATTTCAAAGGATAAAGAATGGATAGGTTTACTTATTTGGCAACATAAAGGAACAACAACAGATAGCAAATGCCCTTATACATATGAATCTTTAAAATGTGAAGGTTGTGTAAGAAGTGGTAAAAGTCGAGAAAGATACGAAGGTAAAATATATAAAGATACAAATTGGGAGAAATCAATGGATAATGGATTAACTCAAATAAAGATTGCACCAGGTGGCGGATATTCAATTCATAATAGTGGGAGAACTGGTGGTGATTTAATGATTATTGATTGGACTACACAATCAAAAGAAATTAAAACAGCATTAAAAAATATATTAAATTTAAAAAAATTTGATAATTTACCAGATAATGTTATGTTTATAGAAAAATATAAATTAAATTTACTAGAAAAAAAATGGTATGATAATTCTTCTATAATTATAGATGTACAAACTTATGCTACACAAAATAAAATTAAATGGATAAATAATAAGTGTTCGTCCGGTAAGGAAAAACTTCTTACAAGTTTTAGAAATAGACACTATAATAATAAATATAAATATAAGTGTCGTGAAGATAACAAAGATTATTTAAGACCATATATGTTTAATATTAAATCTACTTATAAATATGATTTTTATTCAGAAGTATCTTCCGATACAGAAGCATAACTTATATCAATACATATAATTTATTTTGAGTTCTACTAAATGCCGTATATAAACATTTTTTCATCTCATCCAGTTTGGAATTTTTAAACACATCATGTGCATCTACAAATACATTATAAAAATTAGACCCTTGTGCCTTGTGACATGTTATCGCATATCCGTATGATACATCTGCAAAGGGTTCAATCATATTTTCATAATAATCCTTCCATAAAAATTTATTTAAATTATCTGATAAAAATTTTCCTTTAGAACCGTCAGAGGTCGTTGATAAAGTCGTGATAAAATTTTTAATAATAGTTTGCAATAAATTTTTTTGTTTGGAATATAATTGGGTCGAATCATCATGTAGAACATATATTTTATAAAGGTCGCTTTGTTCCGAACCTATTTTTTCTACGGTTAATTCATATGATTTAAACTCTATCTTCATCGATTGCATATCCTCCTTAAAATCATTAAACGATGAAGAAATATTAGCATAGGGTGAGTTTTTTAAGTTAGATTCAATTTGGTCCATATGAAGAGATTCACAAAGTAAGATTTTTTTTTTAATAATATTAATTTTTATTACCTTTAATTGTTCAGAAGTATATGCTACATTTTTATTAAATTTTGATTTAGATTCTTTTTTAGATTCTATTTTAAATTCTTTTGAAGATGATTTTAAATTATAAAAATTATTTAAAATTAAAATATCCCCAACTTCATATTTTTTAGGGTTATTTACATTAAATATATTCTTCCTAATATATTCGTTGTACGATGATGATTGATTATTTGTCCAACATAATATAATAGTATTATTACTCTTTTTCTGAAATTCTTCTAAGGCAATTTTAAACCATTCCTCCTCAAACTTATTCTTTTGATTAAAATCAAATATTTTTACATTATCTGATGATATATATGGAGAAAGATTTGGTGATTCCACTTCTAAGGTAACCCAATTTCTAATCTCTAAACATATATTTATGATATCTTGATTAGATGTTCTCATAACCTGTTTCATTACAAAATAATCAATCGCATCAAGTTCTTTTATAAAGGTTTTAAATATTTTTTTACCTTGTACTGATTGCGTTGATTGTGTTAACCTAATATACTCACTATAAGATAGATTACACGTTGATTTGAATACGGCACTTTGTGTTTCATTAAGAGGAGGTAATTGTGCAGGGTCTCCGCTTAATATGACCTTTATATTAGGTATTACTTTAATATTTGATAATATTTGTTCGATGATATTAATTGGGATCATCGAACATTCATCAATAATAATAACTTCATAAGATGCGATATTTGTAGAGGTACTATTAATCCAAATCATCGTTCCATCCGCCGCGTAATCTGATTTAATCTTTAACAATTGATGAAGCGTTAAGAATTGAACATTCACCGAATCCGCCTCAAATAGTGTCATAACTTCATCATAAGAAATCGTATAGGAATGTTCGATATGTTCTTTAAATTTTGCTTTCATTACACTAACTGCTTTATTTGTAGGTGCGACTAATGAGAATGATTTAAATGCACCTAATCTAATTAATTTTAATACTAAATTCATTAAGGTATGTGTTTTACCTGTCCCAGCATATCCCTGTAAACAAAAAAGTTTTTTATCAGAATCACATAAAAATTTTGATACGAGTTTCGATGCTGCTTTTTGGTCGGTTGTATCAGTGATAGATGAGATATATTTATGAATTTTTTTTGGACTCAATCTAAGAGTCGTTTTACTTTCTGACATATCAGCTAATATAGATGGATTGTGTTTAGATAATTCTTCAGATAATGGTGATGAATTATCAATTAAATTTAAAAGTTTCTGTAATTCGAATAGAGTTAATTTTAAATTAACTTTATACTTTGCATATTCTTCCGGGGTTATTTTTAATTCTGTTAATAAAGTATCTAACTCAGATGATAAAGTATCCACGTTGGATGATAAAGTATCCATCTTGATAAGAATTCTTAATAAGATTTAATAAAGATTTAATAAAAGCTTAATAAAAGCTTAATAAAAGCTTAATAATAATTCTATTTTAATAATGAACTTTATCAATTTTTATTAAATTTTAATTAAATTTAATAAATTTATAAAAAAAATATTCAATCTTTATTTACTTCTTAGATTTAGAAGACTTTGCTTCAGCCTTAGTTGGGACAGCCTTTGGTTCAGCCTTAGCTGGGACAGCTTTAGATTCAGCTTTAGTAGTTTTTTTAGAGACTACTTTTGGAGGGGGTTCATCCTCAGATTCAGCCTCAGATTCAGCCGAAATATCTTCCTCTGCATCCTCTGCATCCTCTGCATCCTCTGCATCTTCTTCATCTTCATCTTCATCCGCAGCTACTGTTTTTGAACCTTTATTCTTTGCAGATTTTGTATCATCCCCTTTTTCAGAATCAGCCTTATCTTTATTTTTCAAATTATTTTGAACATCGTCAACCTTTGCTAGAATATCTTGCAAAAGTTTACCATCAAATAATAATTCAATTCCTGCAACAATACCAGAAGCACTTACAGTAGTACGTTTTGCAAATTTAGCAAATACCCTAGCAGAATTTGCAAGGGTAATATTAACTTGAGCTACTAAAAATAATAGGAAGTTAAGAGTGTCCTTGTTGAAATGAATATTCTTATTTTGATGAAAACATTTAGTTTCAACAAATCGATTAAATGATTTACGATCAATGCAAACTTGTTTAGAATAATCCATATCTGTTACATAGGTTGTAAAGAATCGTTCAAAAGAATATCGGAGAGATGGTGTTGTTAGGATATATGATTGAAATTTATCTAATGATAAATCAACAAGACCATTGTTAGTTTTCTCGAATAAATTACTACAACCGGTTAAAAGATTAAAAATCATAACCTGATCTGTTGTCGCAACCATATGATGGGCATTCATAATTTTTACCCGTTCTTCTTTGTCCGAAGATTGATTTTCATAGAATGTTTTCAACCATGTTTTAAATGGTTGAACATTGAATTCAAGTCCTACAAGGGTGGTCGCTTTATTATGCTCTTTAGTTTGAGATTCAGCCATTTTAGTATAAGGTATATAGTATTAATAGTATAATATATCTTTATATAAGCTAATATATATATATAGTTAAAATGTCAATTTTTATTAGGTTATCTTTAGATAACCTAATAAATCTTCATCTGGAAAATTAATATTTTTTGTAAAAAATATTAATTTGTCCATGTCAATTTTTATTATATAACCTACTCTTTTGGAGTAGGTTATATAATAAAAATTCATCCAAAATATATAAAATTTAAGAAATTTTATATATGTTTGTGTCAATATAAGCTTAATATAATTACTTAAAACAAAGTTTTAAGTGATTCTGTCAATTTTTATTAGGTTAACTTTAGCTAACCTAATAAATCTTCATCCAAAGCTTATAAAGGTATAAAAAGATATTTCATGGAATCAGGTACAAAACATAAAGGTCCTCTATGGTTTTTTAAAGCTTCTAAACAAAGTTCATATGATTTTAGATGTTCTGGAACAAATTGTAATGCATCATGTTCCTGTTTAACTGCTGCCAAACACATTTCTATAGTTCTCATATGTAATGGAACATAATGTAATTGCCAACCATTTTTTTTTACTTCTGTTAAACAATTTTCATATGTTTTATATGATTCTTGTATGTATTTGAGTTTTTCTCTATCTATATATGCCATAATATATTTGAATGTAATATTATTTTAAATAATATATTTATTATTTTTATTTGATTGTAATCAATCCATCATCCTCATTAGGTGATATCTCATCATGTGCATCGTGATCATTTACTTTATCCAATGAAGAAAATGATAATGATGAAATATCATCGAGTGAAGAACCTAAAGTTGATAAATCAAGTACATTGTCATCTACAAGCTCTTCAAAATTTGGTTCTATTTTAGAATCAATCTTAGAAGATTTTTTTGAATCGTTTTTAGAAGAATTTTTATTTTTAGAAGAATTTTTAGAATTATTTTTAGAAGATTTTTTATAAGATTTTTTATAATGTAATAAAATATTATCAATTATATTTTTAATTTTTTTTAATAGAAATCGTAAAAAAGATCTGCATTTAATTCTTATTAAACGGTTTGAAAAAATATAGATTATAATAATAATAATAATTAAAAAAATATAAGTATTCATATATATTTATATTTTATATATTTTATATAAAATATTACACACAATAATAATTTATTCTATAGGATTTATATAAGAATCCTCGCTTATAATATCATCATCTATTAAATCATCTACCCCAGCTACCTGAACTAATGCAGAATCTAATATAGAATCTGCGTTGGGTTCTACATTGAGTGCTACATTAGATTCAGGTTCAGATTTGGGTTCAACTTTGGGTTCAACTTTGGGTTCAACTTTGGGTTCAACTTTGGGTTCAACTTTGGGTTCAACTTTGGGTTCAACTTTGGGTTCAGATTTAGATACTATTTGGGTTCCTACTTTAGGTCTAGATTTTGATTTCGATTTATATATGGTCTTTCCTATTTCTTTATTAACATATTTTTTCATTAAAATATAGTTTATATAACTGGAGCCGAGTACAATTATTAGAACGAAACTAATAATATAAAATATTTCTGAAGATAAATTCATATAACATTTTAAAATATATAATTTTTTATAATATAACGTAATTTTTTATATTATTTATCGCATTTAATTATTTATCGCATTTATAAGAGTTATTCTCATCTGTATTCGCATTTAGATTTAATTCACAATCAATTGCTGTTTCTTTTATTGCTAATTCAAATGCAGATATTAATTTATTTTTTCTCATAGATAATTTTTTTATATATTCATCAACAGTTTCAGTTCCATCTGGACTAGTACTTAAATAAATATATACTTTAACATTTCTTTTCTCAAGGGGTAGATCTTTATGTGAACAAAATCTACTTGCCCTACCAATTACCTGTTCTAACCGAGACATATTCCAATAGGGATCTAGGATATGAACCTGTCTAACCCCTGAAAATGATACTCCTTCTTTTATACTAGAGGAACCTAAGATTATTTTTAATCGAGACCCATTTAAATTACTTTTCATATTATATACCCCCTTAATCTCCTCCTTATATATCGTATTTTCATCCCCTGACCAAACAGCAAATCTTTTAGAACCTTCTCCGTAATCTGCATAAGATTTATATCCGAATGCTTCTAATACTTTAATAAATGACTTTAACCCGCCATATTCTTTAAAATTACTATAAATAAATATCTTACCAGTCGAATGCTTTATTTTTTCCATTATCATATAAAATTTTATAGAATATCTTTCTAAATTATTTTGAATCTTTTTTTTAGTAAATGATTTAAATCCAGCCTCTCCTACTTTTTTATTTGGAAATACAATATTGGATACATATCTGGTTCCAATAAAGAAATTATTTGGTAAATTATTAACATTTAATAACTTGCTCTTCTTAATCTTAGTATCATTCGATTCATTGCGAATAACTCCTTTATACGATGCAAATTGAAAATTAGACATAACACAGTTGACATATTTTATTTTCATTTCAGGAAATACATATGAAGGTGCCCCTTTAAAATATGATACATAACCTTTTATCATTTCTTTAAATAAATCTAAATTCTTAGGTAGAGTTTGAATTTCTCCGTTTGATGATTTTTTAACTGAGATAAATTTTTTATCAAAATCGGCTCCCACTGGAAATAATTTAGTAGGTTTTAATAAATTTATAGTTAAACCTATTTCAGAAGGTTTATCAAACATAGGAGTTGCACTTAATAATATTATACGAAGATCTTTAGGAGATTTTTCAATGAGTCTATTTAATTCGTCATAATATGTCCCATCTTCAGATATCATATTTTGTATTTCATCAATAATTAATAAAGAATTACGTAATGATATTTTATCATTTTTTGCATATTCAATAAACTTATTATAAGAATATATCTTGTAATAAGAATCAATTCTTTTATCAGATCTTTCAATGATTGCTTTGTACGCTGTATCTGATGGATGTAATTTTGATAAAGTTTTTCTTTCGGAATCAGTTAGATAAGCATTACCCGCACATAGACTTCTTAATTCTGTTCTAAAATTACCTTTTAATGCAGCAGGTAATACGACTACAATGTTTCTAATCTTTTTAAAATTTTCAGCAACTCTTACGGCGGTACATGTTTTTCCCGCACCAATTCGATGATATATTAAGATTCTTTTATACGGAGTTTTGGGAGAGATAAATGCTGGAACAAATTGTTGAGGTAATTGTAATAGGTATTGAGGAGGCTTACATATTTGATTAAATGTTTTTTTTTTCTTAGGTATTTTATATTGATTATATTTGGAGTTTATTTTAGCTGAAAATAATTTATCTTTTATATCAGGTTGAGACATTAAATATTATATTATAATATAAGATAATATAATATAAATAAATTTTGATTATAAATCATAAATTCTCATTTTGTTATGCTCTAGCTTGAGAAGTATGTTGGGAATTAGCTTGGGAATTAGCTTGGGAATTAGCTTGGGAATTAGCTTGGGAATTAGCTTGGGAAAATGGTAGACTTGGATATTTACATTCCCCGCGGGTAGCCCTTAAGGTATTCTCTAAGACTCTTTTAAAGAATCTTTTTGTAGGGACATCTGGAGATTTATGAACTCTAACAATTAATACTTTTAATATATCTTCGGTAGATAGTTCAGATATACTCGTATTAAGAGTTTCGTATTCATTGTATGCAAAATTTAATGTTGGGCTACGTTCAAAATTATTTTTTTTTAATTCCGTATTTGGCTGCGACTGTAACTGCATAGATTGATTCGAACGATTTGTATAAGTAGAGTGATTGGATTGATTCGGTTGATTCAAACGATTTGTATAAGTAGAATTAGTTGAATGAGTTGAATGAGTTGAATTAGTTGAATGAGTTGAATTAGTTAAATTAGTTGAATTAGTTGGACGATTAAATTTATTTTTATTAGTTTCATTTAGTTTAGTTGGTAAAACAACTTTTGATTCATCATATGACCATTCTACATCAGGGGTTGGTTCAACAACAGATGTTGGTTCTGCAACAGATGTTGGTTCTGCAACAGCTACTGGTTCTGCAACAGCTACTGGTTCTGCAACAGCTACTGGTTCTGCAACAGCTACTGGTTCTGTATCAGTTTGTTCTAATTTTGTTTTTTTAGTTTTTTTAACTTTTGGTGCAACTGCAACTGGTTCAGATACAACTGGTTCAGATACAACTGGTTCAGATGTATATGCATCACCTGCAACTGGTTCAGATGCAACTGTATTAACTTTGGTAGTTTTCTTAGTTTTTTTAACTTTAGATTCGACCGCGAGTTCAACCACAGATTCTTTATCTTTTTTTGTAAGTTTTTTAGCTACTTTTGGTTCAGATGGTTCAGTTGGTTTAGATAGTTCAGTTGGTTTAGATAGTTCAGTTTTAATTGCTTCAGTTTTAATTGCTTCAGTTTTAGTTGCGATTTTTTTAGGAGGCATTTTTAATTATAATATATAAATTAATCAAGTTCTATTTTAAATAGGTTTATAAATCAATTTTTTATAAAAATAAAATAAATTATATATTTTTAATATTATATTATATTATATTATATTAAGATATATTCATGAAACAATATAAAATAAATTGGAAATTATATAATTCAAATATTAAATCTCATAATTTTTACAAAATGAATTGGAATTTATTAAATATGGAAGGTGGAGAAGTTGATGAATCACGTTTAACAAAAATAGAGGAATCAATTGAAGATATTAAAAAACAATTATATCATATAGTTGATATACAGATATTAAATGAAAAAATTAATTCAATCTTAAATAAACCTTCAAAATTAACAGATCCTGAACGAGAAAATGATAAATTAGTTAATCGATATATAAAAGATGCAAAAAGAATTCGAGATTTAAAATTAAACCGTCATAGTATGAAATATAAATTATTAGATTTTTTAAAAGAAAAAAAAAAAGATATACTTGCGTTAACTATTCTAGATTTAACTAAATTTCTATACGACAATAAAGAAAATTTAAAAGAAAAACTATCAGGAAACATAGAAGATACTCTTAAACTTACACGAGATAAAGAACCAGAATCAGCAAAAGAACCAGCAGCAGCAGAAGAAGAATAAAAAGAAAAATGATAAATTTGCGTAATTAAATTTTATATTATAAATTAAAATAAATTATAATATAATAATATAAATCTAAATATGATATTAAAAAACGAATCAATTTCACCCACATCAATATTATTATATGTATATTTAGTTATAATTTCAACAATCTTTTATAAAGATATTGCAAAAAGTTTTAGAAAAACTTTACGTCGAAATAAATTATTAAAACATTTAATATTATTTATTGGTCTTGTTGCAATTGTTGCAAATATCTACATACAGTATGATATGTATATAATATTATTTTATGCTTTTGTATTGTATATATTATTAATATTATTGTTTAAAAGTGAATTAAAATGGACTATTGGAATATTATTAGGGTTATGTGTATATCATATATATTATCTTAAACAAAAACAATTGGAACAAAATACACTAAATGATAAATTGATTTCTACTGAAGAAAAAGATAATATTGTAGACAATTCTTACAAACGTAATTTATTTATATGCGGAGGGTTAGTATTATTAATTATTGGCGGGTCTATTGCATACGATTCTAAACAATTTTCTCAACATAAAAAAAATTATAGCTTGGAAAAATTCTTATTGAATTGAATAATATGTATTGGATAATATGTATCATTATATTATATTTTTCTATAAGAAAATGTAATGATAATGGCTATTAATTAAGTGGGGGGTCGATGACCCCCCCCCTTAAATGAATATAAAAATGAATAAAATAATTTATTTTTATTTTTGTTAGGGGATGGTTACTAGTAGCATAAAAGTTGATATTTCTTGATACTTTTATATAGAAAAACTATTGTAATTGCAATATTTAATTATATAAATT
>Ga0114966_10003307_pt1 | contig 14203 bp, 17 predicted proteins | sample M_130207_XF_Meta_FD_87029 | JGI IMG/M metagenome (GOLD analysis project Ga0114966, IMG submission 87029) | Freshwater microbial communities from Lake Montjoie, Canada to study carbon cycling - M_130207_XF_MetaG | ecosystem: Environmental > Aquatic > Freshwater > Lake | place: Lake Montjoie... | reverse complement strand
GCGATGCGCTCGGCGCTGCGCGGGCCGATGCCCGGCATGCGCTTCAGCTCCGCGATGAGCGCGCGGATCGCGGCGGGATATTCGACGCGTTTCATCGGCGAGGCCTCACAGCCGCGAATTGCTCCAGCCCAGCACCGGCAGGCCCTGCTGCATCTGCTCAATGCGGCGGATGTAAAAATCCACCGCGCCGTCCGAACCGTACTTGTCGCGTGTTTCCCGAAAGGCCGCGAGCGCGCGGTCGAGCAGGTTCTCGCGGAAATAGACGACGCCCTTCCAATACAGATCACGCCGCGCGCGCTGCGGCTCGGAGAGCTGATCCTTGTGCGTGATGAGTTCGTACACCTCCTCGCGGCTGGTGCCGTCGGGATAGCGCTGGATGTTTTCCATGGGGCGCACCTCGACGGCCTCCTCCGCCAGGCCGAACGTCCGCGTTCCGATGAGCGTGCGTGTTCCGTAGATCGAGTTCGCCGCGCACAGCCGCCGCGCAAATTCCACCGGCTCGCCTGAAACGCTCAGCGCGCCGAGCCGCCGCGAGCCGTATGCCGCAAAGATCACCTCGCCGCTGTTGATGCCGAGCCGCCAGTCGAAGACCTTGCCCCACTTGTCGAGGCACGTGCGGTTCACGGACTCCAGATGCTCGGTGAGATCGAGCGCCGCATCGCACGCGATGCGCGCGTGGCCGGGGTCGGGCAGGGGGGCGCCGAAGACGACGCGCAGGCTCTCGCCATCGCATTCGTCGAGATACGCGCCGCGCTCGACGAAAAAGTCCGCCGCATTTTCGAGAAAGGCGTTCGTCATCGCGACGTAGTTGTCCGTGTGCATCGTCGCAAGCAGCTCCTCGTGGTTGATGATTTCGCACACGACCACGGTCGCCTCGCGCAATTCGCCGTCGAAATTCAACCGCGCATTTCCTTCCAGCAGCCGGGAGAAAGTGCGCTGCGACACGCGGTCGCCGAGCAGTTGCTGCAGCGTCTGTTTTCGCCGCCCGGCTGCGCTCCTCGAAAAGCCGAACGCCGCGCCCGTTGCCACGACGATCGCGGTGATGCCCGCGAACGGCGAAAAAAACGCGCCGTGGAGATTCGCGACCCACACCGCGGCCACCGTCTCCGCGAGCGCCGCGAGCACGATGCCGAGCTTTAGCGCGATGCGGTTCAGATCGATCGTCGTCCATGCGATGCCGGCCGAGATAAGCAGGACGAGGAAATATTGCAGCGGGCGCTCGACGACGGGCGGCGACGGGCGACCGAGGAAATTTGCGAGCGAGGCATCGAGCCGCGCAAACGCGTGCAGCTCGAAAAGCCCAGCCACGAACAGCACGGTGAGGGCTCCGCAGATCAAAGTGGCCTTGAGGTATCGCACGCGCGCCCATGTATCATGCGGCGTTCGCCCCGCGCAACCCTCGCGGTGTGTGTGAGTGGGACGGGTTTCTCGCCTGTCAGAGCGGGACGGCTGTCCGCACACGGACGAGCGGGACAGCCGAGACGGGCTGTCCGACCACGACAGCAGGGGCGGCCATCCCACAGGGCTCCGGCACGCTCCCGCGCGCGTGGTCGGATTCCACGTGCGAAAATGCGCCGCATTTCCGTCCTGTGACTTGCTGTCCCGATGTCACCTCCGTGCCGTGCGCCGCGTCTTACGAGCAATACGACGCGGATCCCGACGCACTTGCGCCGGTGCTGCGGCGCGTCACGCTGCGCGCGGTTTAAAGCGACCGCCAGCTCTTCGAGGTGATATGCGAATTTTGGAGCGACCACTTCAACATTGATCCCGGCACGGGCGATTGCCGTTGGACGAAGCCCGGCGAGGACGACGGTCGTGGTGATGACGGAGTTCGGCCGGCGAGTCGCGGAGAACTCGGCATTCGGCACCGACCACGGTAGCGGAAACGCGATGTTCGTGCTCGGCGGCGGGGTGAAATGCGGACGCGTGCTCGGCCCGTGGCCTGGACGGAAACCGGAGATGCTCGAAGGCCCCGGCGACCTGCTGGTCTGGAACAACTACCGCGACATCCTCGCGCCCGTGCTCACGCGCCACGGTGCAAATGCGGACGCGCTGGCAAAAATCTTCCCGGACTTCCCGCTGAAGCTGCTGGCGATTTTTGGGTGACGAAACTTCGCACTGGCGAGCACTGCCCGGATGGAGCGCTGGCGTCCCCGCCGGCCAGCACCACACGCGCGCAGCGCCATTTTTTCCTCTGCGCGCGAATGTGAAAAAGTGTCGCTGCGCGATATGCATCGAGGCCGGCGAGGACGCCGGCGCTCCAAACGGCGCGTCGCTATTCCTTGATGATCCCTTTTTCGATCAGCTTGTGCAGCTTCGGTGCGATGACGGCGGAGCAGTAGGGATTCCTGTTTTTGTTCAGGTTGAAATAATTCTGGTGGTAGGCCTCCGCGGCGTAGAACTCCTTCAGCGGGGAAATCTCGGTGACGATGGTCGCGCCCCACTCCTTCTTCGCGCGTTCCTTCGCGGCGTCGGCGGCCTTTCTCTGCTCGTCGTTTGCGTGATAAATCACGGAGCGATACTGCGGGCCTTTGTCGGCACCCTGCTGGTTGGGCGTGGTCGGATCGTGCGCTGCGAAGAAGACATCGAGCAAGGCATCGAGCTTCACGACAGCGGGATCAAATTCGACCTGCGCGACTTCGGCGTGGCCGGTGAGCTTCGTGCAGACCTGCTCGTAGGTCGGGTTCGGCACATGCCCGCCCGAGTATCCGGAGACGACTTTCTTCACGCCGTTCACGCGCTGCAGGACGGCTTCGACGCACCAGAAGCATCCGCCTCCGACGGTGACTTTCTGGGTGGCTGCGGGTTTGGTAGTGCTCACGGGTTCGGCGGAATTGAGGTTCGGAAGTGTCGCGAAAATCGCGGTAACGGCGAGTAGGATGCGAGGGATCATGGGCGGAGACTAGCGGGAAAATTCCCCAACGCAAAGGTCACGATGAAAAATGTGACCACCGCCGGTGCAAAAACTCGGATGGCTCGGATGGGGAAGAAGTTCACCACGGATTTCACGGATGGCACGGATGATTTCCAGAGGACAATGCTTTCATCCGTGCCATCCGTGGTTCTCCCTCCTCTTGTTCTGCGGCTTTTGCCCACGCCTTGATCCGCGTACAGGGAAAACCCGCGCTGTGCGCACGTTGGGGGTCGCACAGCGCGGGTCTCTCGAGGGAATCCGTTGGGGGGATTCCGGGGCAGATTGTTTAGCGCTTGCTGAACTGGAAGCGCTTGCGGGCACCGGGCTGGCCGGGCTTTTTGCGTTCCTTCATGCGCGGGTCGCGCGTGAGCAGGCCCTCGGCCTTGAGCGGGCCGCGGAGTTCGGCGCTGATTTGCAGAAGCGCGCGGGCGATGCCGAGGCTGACTGCACCGGCCTGACCGCCGACTCCGCCGCCACTCGCGTTTGCGGTGATGTCGTAGGTGTTGCGGCTCTTCGCGATTTCGAGCGGCTTCAGCACCATTCCCTGGAAGGAGGTGACCGGAAAGTAGTCGTCGTAAGGACGTCCGTTGATCGTGATTTTTCCCGACCCTGACGTGAGGCGAACGCGTGCGGTGGCGGTCTTGCGGCGTCCGATGGCGGAAATGATGGCTTCGGTGGACATGATGCGATTTTCTTCTGCTTAGGAAACTTTGCCGACTTTCACGGGCTGCTGTGCGACGTGCGGGTGCTCGGCGCCGGCATACACCTTGAGCTTCGTGATCTGGCCGCGGCCGAGGCGGGTGTGCGGGATCATGCCCTTGATGGCATTCGTGATGAGGAGTTCGGGACGGCGCGCGCGGCGGTTGCCGAGCGTCTCGCTCTTGTGGCCGCCGACGTAGCCGGAAAAGCTCATGTAGGTCTTCGCGGTTTCCTTCTTGCCGGTCACGCGCACCTTGTCAGCGTTCACGACGATGACGAAGTCGCCGGCGTCCATGTGCGGGGTGAAAATGGCCTTCTCCTTACCACGGAGAATGTTTGCGGCACGGGCGGCGACGCGGCCGAGCACCTGGTCGGCTGCGTCAATGATCCACCAGCGGCGTTGAACTTCGTTTGCTTTTGCGGAGAGTGTCCTCATGGGTTGAAAAAGGGGGCGGAACCTAGGAAGCGGGGAGGGGAGTGTCAACGGCTATTTCGCGCAATCTGCGGGATATTTTGCGATCCGCCAGTCCGCCGCACTTGGCGAACCCATCCGGCTGCACGCCCATGCCCCGCGCAGGGCTTCCGCCTCAGAGGGTGTACCGGAATTCAAAGAAGCCTCACGCAAAGGCGCAAAGGCGCAAAGAAGTGCACGGAAAGCCTGCGGCCCTTTGCGTCTTTGCGCCTTTGCGTGACTCCAAAAAAAGGACTTTCGGAACACCGACTCAAGCTCGCAGCCTCTACTTCCCCCTGCCCTGCGCAGCAGTGATCGCGGAGCCGGATCCGTTGCTCTCGAAGTCCTTGCCGAAGGTGAGTTCCACTTTCGCCGCAGCGACCGCGATGCCCGGCACGGACGCGTTCGGCGGCGTGGTGTAGCCCGCGCCGCCGCCCGTGATCTCGTAGCCGATGACCGCCCCGTTTTTCACCAGCGCATCCGCAGTGGCCGGCGTAGTTTTCCACAGGTTGCCGCGGCCGGGCGGGTAGCGGTAGAAGTTCGACACGGTGGCTAGGTTGGGAAAAATGCGGATTGAGCCCCAACGGGGCGGGATAACGCGCACCAGATTCAGGAATCTGTCTCGCCCCGTTGGGGCTTTGCCATTTTTCCCCCGGCAACCCAGGGCTGGCTTGTTTCAGGCCTTTGGCCTGAGTCGCGCTGAACCCGGTTTCAATCACGCCAGCAAGGGGCTTGGCACGCGCGCGCTCCATCAGCTCGCGCGAAACGATCCTGATTTTTCTCCCACCACTCTGCCTTCGATTCCTCGGCCAGCCTCATCGCCTCACCTTGCGACATCGCACTGCCGGCCACGAGCGACGTAAAACGAAACGGGCGCAGGATCGCGTCGATCTGCGCGGGATCCATTTCACCACGCGGGATCGTCACGTGGAATTCCTTCTCCGTGGACTCGACGGTAATCATGGCATCCTTCTACCGCATGGCGTCGCCGAGCGCACCACCACCCTCATCATCCGGCGGCAAGGTCGAAAAAACAGCGCGCCCTTTTGTCTTTCGGCGGGCATGTGTCCCTCCGGGACAGACGCACTTGACGCCGTTCACAACATTTTAAAGTGCGCGAACGGCTCTAAACACGCGGCGCGCTCGTTCGCGCAGGTCATCTGACCCTTCCTTACTCTTAGGAGTTGTGCGCCTCCGTCACGCCACGGCCTGGAGCCGCCGCTGCGCGCGTGCGGGCAGCGTGAGATCGAAGGTCGCGCCGCCCTTGTTGCTCCGGTGGCGGAGCGTACCGCCGAACTCCTGCGCGCAGCCGAGTGCGACCGCGAGGCCGAGACCGGCGATCTGATTTTTTTTCTTCGTGGAAAAGAACGGCTCGTAGATCCGCGACATGTCGGAAGGACGGATGCCCGCGCCGTCGTCAATCACCTCGATCTTCACCTGCTCGCCTTCGTGGGTGCTGCCGCCGCCGGGGAAAAGATCGGGCTGCTCGGCGCCCTTTTCCACGCTCACGCGGACGGTGACTTTTGAATACGCCGCCTCGCACGCGTTGCGCACGAGTTCGACGATGGCGAGCTTCATCCGCGAGATGTCCACGCACACGGACGGGAGGCCTTCGGGGCACTCGACGGTGAGTTTGACGTTCGGCGTCTGGAGCCGCTGGAGTGTCGGCGCGAGCTGGCGGAAAAGGTCGGCGGGCTCCATTTCGCGCGGGAGCGTGGATGCGCGGCGGGTGACGGCGTTGATGCGCTCCATGAGTTCGCTCGCGTCGCACGCGCCGTCGCGGACGCGGGTGAGGCCCTCCTTTATGACCGGGTTCAGCTTCTGGTCGTCCATGAGGAGGCCAAGGTAGCCGTGAAAAAGCGACAGGATGTTGTTCATTCGATGGGCGAGGCCGCGCACCAACTGGTCCTGAAATTCGGAGAATACGAGTTGCATCATGGTTGAGCTACCCGCGGTTCATAGCATCACGTGTGCGAGATATTGCGGCCCTGGAATTTTTTCGCACCAAACAGGGAATTAATCTCCGGCTGGCACGGCGGCTGGCTGGGAGCTGACTTCGCCGGCGGTCATCGTGCGCAGCGTGCCGTCGGCGAGGCGGAGGAGCAGGTTGCCCTCGGCGTCGAGGCTCTCGGCGCGGCCCTCGAATGAGATATCCGCGGCGTCGAGGCGGATCCAGTTGCCGAGGATCGTGCTGCGGCGCGCGGCCGCGGCGAGGATCGTAGAAAAATGGGCATCCACTTCGGGCAGGCGCGCGGTGAGTTCGCCGAGGATCGCGGCGGCGAGCGCGCTGCGGTCGAGTGTGCGGCCGGTGAGCTGGCGCAGCGAGGCGGCGCGGTACGCGATGTCGGCGGGCATGGCGTCGTGATTCACATTCAGCCCGATGCCGACGACGGCGAACATGCTGCGCGCGGCGTCGCTGGAGCATTCGGTGAGGATGCCCGCGACTTTTTTTCCGCCGACGAGGATGTCGTTCGGCCACTTCACCTGCGCGCACAGGCCGGTGGCGCGCTCTACTGCGGCGGCGACGCACACGCCGGCCCACGTCGTGAGGCGCGGCCAGAGCGGCACCGGAAATTCCGGGCGCAGCAACAGCGAGAACCACAGCCCAGAGTGCGCCGCCGAATCCCAGCGGCGGCCGAAGCGCCCGCGGCCCGCGGTCTGCCGCTCGGCGAAGACTGCGAGCCCGCCCGCGTGTCCCTCGCGTCCGAGCCGTGCGGCGACGTCGTTCGTCGAGGAGGTTTCCTCGAAGGTGAGAATCTCGCGGGCGAGCGAATCGTCGCTGAACCGCGCATGCAGATCGTCTGCGATGAGGCGGTCGGGCGAGGCGAGCAGGCGGCAGCCGAGGCCGGGCTTTTCCTCGATGTCAAAGCCAGCGCCGCGGAGCCGCGTGAGCGCCTCGGCGATCTGTCCGCGCGGCACGCCGAGGGCGTCGGCGAAATCGCCGGGAAGCAGATGCACGGCAGTCGCGCGCAGTTCGCGGAGGAGGCGGGCGTCGAGCGACAGCGCGCTCATGCCTCGATCAGTTCGAGCGAAAAATCCACCGCGGGTGCGGAGTGTGTGAGCGCGCCGACGCTGATGAAATCCACGCCTGTAGCGGCGATTGCGTTCACGGTCGCGAGCGTCACGCCGCCGCTGGCTTCGAGCAGCACGGCGCGATTTTTTCCGTCGCGCAATTGCACGGCTTCGGCGAGCTGCGCCGTGGTCATGTTGTCGAGGAGGATCACATCCACGCCGTCGAGCGTGAGAAAGTCGCGCACCTGGTCGAGCCGGTCGGCCTCGATCTCCACGCGCACGCCGGGATGCTCCGCGCGGAAACGCCGCACATTTTCCGCGAGCTGCGCGAGCGTGGTCCCGGCGGCGAGATGGTTGTCCTTCACCATCACCATGTCGAAAAGCCCGAGGCGGTGGTTCGTGCCGCCGCCCGCGAGCACGGCGGCCTTTTCCAGCGCGCGCAGGCCGGGCGTGGTCTTGCGCGTGTCGAGGATGCGCGCGCGGTGCGGCTTCACGGCATCCACAAATTTGCGCGTGAGCGTGGCGACGCCGCTGAGCTGCTGGATGAAATTCAGCGCCGTGCGCTCGGCGGTGAGGATGCTGCGGACCGGGCCGGAGATTTCGATCGCGGTGTCGCCGGGGTGCAATGTGTCGCCGTCCCTGCGGACGCCCCGCACGTCGAGGGTCGCATCCACCAGTGCGAACGCCCTCACCGCGCAATCCACGCCTGCGAGGACGCACGGTTCCTTCGCAAAGATCCGCGCCTTTCCGCCGCGCACGGCGTCCACGAAATATTCGCACGTCAGATCTCCGCTGCCGATGTCCTCCGCGAGCGCGAGCGCGACAGGGTCAGGGAAATTCTGAATTCTGAATTGCCCCGCCTCCGCCCGCGGCTTTCTCGCTGCGCTCAGCTCTGAATTTTGAATATGGTCGGACACTGCGGCGGGACGGTTATTCGTGCGCGGCGTGCGCGGCGTCCCTGTGGACGTGCGCGAGGCTGACTCCGCGGACGAATGTCTCCAGCACCGCGTGCGGGCCGCCGCGGTAAACGCACAGCGCGAGCAGATCGTCGGGCGTGAGATCCTCGATCTTCGTCTCGGTGCCGCCGTATGGGAGCAGTGCTGCGAGATCCATCACCGTGATGTCGGCCTCCTTGCCGGGATCGAAGCTGCCGATGATGTCGCCTTTTCCAAGCACCGCCGCAGCTCCCTGCGTGGCGAGGTGCAGGACTTCGGCAGGCGACGGGACGATCACATTAGGGTCGGAAAAACTGCGCGCTTTCTGGCTCTCGATCGCGCTGCGCATGACCTGCCAGAGATTCAGCTCCGGGCCGGCGGCGACGTCGGTGCCGAGACCGACCTTGATGCCCGCCGCGAGGTGTTCGCCGAGGGGCATGATGCCGCTGCTGAGGTAGAGATTTGCCGTGGGGCAATGCGCGACGGATGCGCCGGTCTCCGCGAGCACACAGCGCTCGCGCTGCGAGAGGTGGATGCAGTGGCCGAGGATCGTCTGCGGCCCGAGCAGGCCCGCTTTTTCATACACGTCGGTGTAGTCCAGCGACTTGGAAAAAAGATGCCGCACGCGCTCCACCTCCTCGCGGTTTTCCGAGAGGTGTGTCTGGATGTGGCAGCCAAATTCCAGCGCCATCTCCGCAGCCGAGCGCATGAGCCGCTCGCTGCACGCGAGGGCGAAGCGCGGGCTGAACGCGTATTCCAGCAGGCCGTCCGCCTCGCGGTGCCACTTGCGGCAGAGGCGCTCGCTCTCGAGCAGCGCGACGCTCAGGACTTTTCTCGGCTGGAGCGTGCCGTAAGTGCCCACATCCATCATCGTCTGGCCCATGATGATCCTCATGCCGGACTGCGCCGCGGCCTCGAAGGCGAGGTCGCACGAGTCCTCGTAGATCGCCGTGTAGATCGCCGCCGTCGTGGTGCCGTTCCGTGTGAGTTCCGAGAAAAATGCCGCCCCCTCGCGCGCGCCGATCTTCCCGGTGAAGTTGCGCTCCCTCGGAAAGATGTGTTGGTGCAGCCATTCGAGCAACTGCCCGCGCCCGCGTGCGACGACGGGGTATTGCGGCAGGTGCGTGTGGATGTCTATGAGGCCGGGAAAAATGATCGCGCGGTCGGACTGCTGCCAGTGGATGGGCTGCGGGCGGTGCTTTCTCCCGAGGAACTGAAAGCTGCCGACCTCGACGATGCGCCCATCGCCGATGATCACGGCCCCGTCGCGCCAAGCGCGCAGCTTGCCGTATTCGGGGGCGTCAATGACGCAGCCGCGGAGGCCGAGCAGTGGTGTGGTGGATTCCATGAAGGGGCGCGGACGCTACCGGCGGTAAGCTGCGCGGTCAATGCGTGCGGGGATTCGGCAGCGGGCTGTCTTGAACTTTGGCGTTGAGCGTTCCGAGTTTGGCATCGCGGAAAAATTCAACCTGCCCCGTCCGGGCGCGCATCGCTTGCGCCCGCCGCGGTTCGCGGGCATCGTCGCGACATCCTTTCGGTTCCCGACCGTCCCACGCTCCGCGCACGCTTCGTCTGCAAAGTGTGCGCCGCACTTTTACCACAGCCATGAACATCCTCCACATCGCCGCACTCGCCACCACCGTCACCCTCAGCGCCTCGCTCCTCGCGGACGAGGTGAAGCTCCAGACGATCCCCATCAAGGACATTGATGGGAAGCAGACCTCGCTGAAGGCATTCACCGGAAAAGTCGTGCTCGCCGTGAACGTCGCGAGCCAGTGCGGGAACACGCAGCAATATGCGGGCATGCAGTCGCTCTTCGACAAGCTGAAGGACAAGGGTCTCGTGGTCGTCGGCTTCCCGTGCAACGACTTCGGCGCGCAGGAACCCGGCACGAATGCGGAGATCAAATCATTCTGCACGTCGAAGTACAGCGTGACTTTTCCCATGATGGACAAGGTCAGCGTGAAAGGCCCGGAGCAGCACCCGCTCTTCAAGGAACTCACCGGCGCAGGCGCGGCATTCCCCGGCGACGTGAAGTGGAACTTCGGGAAATTTCTCATCGGCCGCGATGGCAAGGTGATCGCGCGTTTCGAGCCGGACGTGGAGCCGGACGATTCGCAGATCGTGAAGGCCATTGAGGACGCCCTCGCGAAAAAGTAGCGCGCACTTTTTCCCCATGAGCTGTGCGATGAGCCTCGCGGAAAAACAGGGTGGGATCGTCGCGCGACTGTCGCTCATCGAGGACATGCACGAGCGGCTAGCCGCGCTCATGTCGCGCGCAAAAAAAATCCCCGCGCCCGATGCGGCGCAGCTCACAGAGGAGAACCGCGTGCAGGGCTGCCAGTCGCGCGTGTGGCTCACGGGGGAATTTACGGACGGCGCATGCCGCTGGCGGATGGACTGCGAGGCGCCGATGGTGAAGGGCCTCGTGGGCCTGCTGTGCGAACTCTACGAGGGCGCGACGCCGGACGAGGTGATCGCATTTGAGCCGACGCTCATCGAGGACCTCGGCCTCGCGCGGATGGTCTCGGGCACGCGCATCGCGGGCCTCGCCGCCGTGCGGATGAGGATGCGGCAGCTCGCGGCGGGGTTTGCAACGGACGCATGCCGATGAAAAACGCGCCGCTGTTCGACGCGCACAACCATCTCCACGCCGCGCGCCTGCTGCCGTGGCGTGCGGATTTTCTCGCGGAGCTGCCCGCGCTCGGCGTGCGCCGCGCAGTCGTGAACGGCACGCGCGAGGACGACTGGCCCGCGGTCGCCGCGCTCGCCGCGCAGGTGCCGTGGGTGCTGCCGTCGTTCGGGCTCCACCCGTGGCATGTGAACGGACGCAGCGCCGCCTGGCGCGAGACGCTTGTGAATTTTCTCGATGCGCATCCCGGCGCGGGCATCGGCGAGATCGGCCTCGATCGCTGGATCGAAGGCCACGACATCGCCGCGCAGGCCGAGTGCTTCCGCGCACAGCTCGCCATCGCCGCGGAGCGGAATCTCCCCGCCACAATCCACTGCATCCGCGCGTGGGGTGCGCTGTGGGACATCATCCGCGAGGGCACCGTCCCCGCGCGCGGCTTCCTGCTGCACGCGTACGGCGGCCCTGCGGAAATGGTGCGCGGCTTCCTCAACCGCGGTGCGAATTTTTCATTCTCACCGTCGTTTCTCCACGAGCGGAAATCCGCGCAGCGCGAAATCTTCCGCACGCTCCCTGCGGAGCGAATCCTCGTCGAGACCGACGCGCCCGACCTCGCCCCGCCGCCAGAGCACAATCCGCGTCCGCTCGCCGATGAAAACGGAAAGCCGCTGAACCACCCTGCAAACATCGTCCTCGCGTACGACGCGTTCGCAAAGATCCGCGGCATGACGCGCAGCGAACTCGCAGAAGTCGTGGAAAAAAATTTCGCACGTTTGTTTCAACCGTAGAAAAAAGCGTTCCTCCGGTTTTCCGATGCTTCGGGTTCCGGATCCGTTTGAATTTGAAAACTAGGAAGCCAGGAAGCAGTGCACCGCGGGAATTCGGCATTCCTTTCATGGCTTCATGGCTTCCAAATTCAACCTGCACGGCATCCCCTTAGTTTGGCAGCGCGGGCTGCTTTCGTGCAGAGACGCGGAGAGGAGAAAAACGGCGCCCCGCCCGCTTTCCTCTGCGTCTCTGCGTTGAGTTTTTCCTGTGCGGTGTGGCGGGGGCCATCCGAGTTTCGCTGCCTTGCCAACGCACCGCCCGCCCGCTAAGCCCCTCACCACGCGATGCTGATGACTTTTCCGCCCTCCGAATTCCTCGACCTCGGCCACACCGAGCACCGGATGCTCTTCGACAACGCCGTGAACGCGTGGGACGCGCTGCGGCAGATCCCGAGCTACCTGCAGTTCCGCCTGAAGCCGCAGATCCTCGCAAAGCTCATCGGCAAGCCCTTCGTGAGCAATGCGGTCTTCGTCGGCGCGGGCACCGTGATCGAGCACGGTGCGATGATCAAAGGCCCCGCGTGGATCGGCGAGAACTGCGAAATCCGCAACGGCGCATACATCCGCGAAAATGTGATCATCGGCAGCGGTTGCGTCATCGGCAACTCGTGCGAGTTCAAGAACTGCATCATCTTCGACGACGCGCAGGTCCCGCATTTCAACTACGTCGGCGACTCCATCCTCGGCCACAAGGCGCACCTCGGCGCTGGCGCGATCCTCAGCAATGTGCGGCTCGATCGCGGCGAGATCACCGTCGTGACGGACGGCGGCCACATTCCCACGGGGCTGAAAAAATTCGGAGCAATCATCGGCGACCGGGCGGAAATCGGCTGCAACGCCGTGCTGAATCCCGGCTCCATCATCGGGCGCGACGCGATCATTTATCCCGGCACGCAATGGCGCGGCGTGTGCCCCGCGAAGAGCATCGCGAAGGTGCGCACGGAATTTGAAATCATCCCCCGCCGCGCTCCCGGCGAAGGGCGGTAGCGCCGCGCGCAAATTTTTACGCAGGCACCCGAGGCTGCGCTCCGGCGGAACCCCTGTGCGATAAAAGAAGCAGCACACCCGCGGCCGCGGCGGTGAAGCTGCCGAGGAAGAACGGCGAGGATGGCGAGACGCGCGAGTAGAGCCATCCCGCAAACACACTCGCGGGCAGCGCGGCCAGGCCCACGACCATGTGGAACGCGCCGATCTCCGCGCCGCGCCGGTCGGGATGCGCGAGGTCCGCGGCGAGCGCGCGCTGCGTGCCCTGCGTGAGCGTGTAATGGAGCCCGTAGATCGGGAACAGGATCCACGCGGCCACGGCGCTGTGGAAAATCGCGAACCCAAAATACACGACCGCAAAGACAAGGTATCCCGCCGCCACGAGCGGGCGGCGTCCCACGCGATCCGAGAGGCCGCCGGCCCAGTAGCCGAGCACGGCCTCCACGACATTGAACAGCGCGTAGAGCAGCAGCATGTGACGCACTTCCACTCCCATGCCCTGCGCGCGGAGGAGCAGGAAGGCATCCGAGGAATTTCCAAAGCTGAACAGCGCGACGATGAGCAGATAGCGGCGATATTCCGGGCTGATCTGCTTGAATGAAAAAACCGGCGCGCGTTTTCCCATTTCGCCCACCTCACGCGGGGTGCGCGCTTTTTTGCGCTCGCGCACAAACAGCCCGAGCACCAGCACGCCGAGCATTCCCGGAATGAACGCGAGGAGGTACAGGCCGCGGAGCTGATCCGGATATCGGAGGAGAAACAGGTAGCCGAGCAGCGGGCCGATCACCGCGCCCAGCGTGTCCATGCTGCGATGAAAACCGAACGCCCTGCCGCGCTGCTCGGGCGCGCAGCTTTCGGTGATCAGCGCGTCGCGCGGCGCAGTGCGCAGGCCCTTGCCCGTGCGGTCCAGGAAGCGCGCACCGAGCACCCACGCCCACGCGCCCGCGAGCGCGATGAGCGGCTTCGACACGGCCGACAGCGCGTAGCCGGCGACGGTGAACGGCTTGCGTCGGCCCGTGCGATCCGAGAGCCAGCCGGACCAGAGCTTCAGGATGCTCGCGACACTTTCCGCGACGCCTTCGATCAGCCCCACCGCCCACGCCGGGGCGCGGAGCACCTGCGTGAGGAAAATGGGGTTCAGCGGATATACCATCTCGCTCGACACATCCGTGCACAGGCTCACGGCGCCAAGCGCCTTCACCGTCGGGCTGAGCGGCGGCGCTGCCGCGGGGTTCGTCGGAGTTGCTGCCGGTTGCTCGCCGTTGGCTTGGGACATTCGCGGAGAGTAAGTCCGGCCTGCGCGCAGTGCGAACGAATCGTGGTGGCTCGGTCTGAAATCTTTCGTCTTTGTCCTGCTCCTGCTCTTGCTCTCGAAGGCGTCGAGAGCAAGAGCAGGAGCAGGAGCAGGACAAAGAGCAAGAGGCCCAGCGCAGTCAAATGGACACGCTGATCCCCCTGCGAAAATCACGATCACTCGGAGCAGGAAGAAGTTCACCGCGGATGACACGGACGACTTTCAGAAGGAAATGCTTTCATCCGTGCCATCCGTGTCATCCGTGGTTCCTTCTCCGTACGATCCGTGGAATTTTGCAGGGGTCTCACGCTGTCGCACGAATTGCTGGCGTTCCGGCGGGCGCGTGCCGATTTTTCCGCCATGTGCGCCGCGCTCGAAGTCAACACCCGCCTGCTCCGTCCCGGACGCATCGTGCGCGCGTGGCGCAGGGATCAGATCCTCGCCGCGCTCGTGTGGGT
>Ga0114966_10003306_pt1 | contig 14209 bp, 7 predicted proteins | sample M_130207_XF_Meta_FD_87029 | JGI IMG/M metagenome (GOLD analysis project Ga0114966, IMG submission 87029) | Freshwater microbial communities from Lake Montjoie, Canada to study carbon cycling - M_130207_XF_MetaG | ecosystem: Environmental > Aquatic > Freshwater > Lake | place: Lake Montjoie... | reverse complement strand
GGGATGAACTTGAGAAACTCGCCCATGCTGTTGCCTCCGACCACATCGCCGTACGCTTCAGTTGAGATCACATTCTTGATGTTTCGTGCTGCCCGCTGCTCATTGATCGCGATCTCCGCCCCATCCGTCGCCTTGGTCGCAGCCACCGTGAACGCATCGAGTTGCACGACCGCGGCGGTCGCTCCGTAGCGGGCCACGTTGGTCAGAGATACGTTCTGCGTGACGGATTGTCCGGCCAGAAGGTTCACCGGAACCTGCTGCGGGTCGAGTCCGGTATAATAGACCTCCAGCACCACCGGCCCAGAGGGCACCCGAGTCAGCAGAAACCGGCCATACTCGTCGGTGAGAGTGACGATGTCGGACTCTTTCACCGCGACCCGCGCGTTGTTTAGATTCCGGCCAGTCACCGCGTTTTGCACCCGTCCGCTGATGCTGCCCGGGTTTTGCGGAGAGTCACTGGTGCTCGCTCGATCCGGCGCTGGCGCGGCGCGACCAGGCGCAAGGGCTAGCAAGCAGCACCCGCTTAAGCGGGCAATGAGGTGCGTTCGTTGCATGGTATTGGCAGGGTTTGCAGGTTGGTAAGGATCGGATGAGGTTCGGGCCGTTCTCAGGTTTCAGCCCTTGAGAACGTAGCGAAGGTCTCCCCGCGCTCTCACGATTATTTCGCGGAAATTTTAGTAAAGCAGCTTACGCTCAGGCTAAAGCGAGACGGGCGGATAGAGGGCCATGGTGGCGCTGGCCGGGCGGACGGTCCGCATTAGGAAGCCACGTCGGTTGGTGAGCGGTGATCGGGAGGTCATCAGAACAGCGGAAAGTACCCTGCTTGGAAATTGATTGGGGGAGAGGTAGAGTCAGGCGAAAATCGGCTGGAAAGAGCGCAGGTGATCGCCTGGCCATTCCGAGGCGTCTCCCGCCTTTGGTTAGGGTAAGGCAAAGCAATAATACGCGTTGCCCGGCTTGGTCTCGGGTTTGCCGCCGCCGCCCGCGGCAATGACGATGAACTGCCGGCCGTCGATCTCGTAGGTTGCCGGTGTGGCATAGCCACCCGCGTCCAGCTGAAACTCCCAGAGCAGCCGGCCAGTCTCCTGATCGTAGGCGTGAAATCGCTCGTCCATCGAGGCCCCGATAAAGATGAGGCCGCCGGCCGTCACCAACGATCCGCCCATGTTAAAGGTGCCCGTCGGCGGCTCGCCACGTTTCTCCAGCTCCGGATAGGTGCCGAGCGGTATCTGCCACTTGAATACACCGCGATCCAGATCGATCGCCGTTAAGGTGCCCCACGGACGCCGGTTGGCGGGGAAACCCTCGGGATCGCGAAACTCCTGGTGGCCGGTCGCCACGAAGGGAATGGCCCCCGCCCAACTCTGCTTCAACTCCGCCGCCGCAATCGTCTTCTCCCCGCCTTCCCCAAAAAGCGTTGCGACCAACGCGCGCTTCTCGATCGCGGAGAACGCGGCGAAACTCGGCATCTGGCCGCGGCCTGAATCGAGGAGCGTCAGGACCTGGGCCGGCGTCAGCCGGTCCTTTACGGTCGTGAGCGAGGCCAGAGCCGGCGCGTTGACGTTGCCCGACCGCTCCGATCCGTGACACGACGAGCACACCGCGCCAAAAATGAGTTTCCCCAATGCAGCCACGGTGGTGTCTCCGGGTGGCTTGGCCGCGACCATTGCGATCCACTCGGCCTCGCTGCTGGAATTCACGTAAAGCGTGCGCGACTTCGGATCGAATGACGCGCCGCCCCACTCGCCGCCGCCGTTAAATTGCGGCAGCGCCACCGACGGCTTGAAGCCGGGTGGCAGGAACACATCGCCCGCGCGCATCCGACCGAGCTGCTCCAGAACCGTCTCCCGCGCCCGCGGATTCAGATCGGTGACCTCGGCGGCAGTGAGGCGCTGTTGCGCGAACGGTGGCGGCAGGAAGGGAAACGGTTGCGTCGGCCAACTCTGCTCGCCGGGAATTTCCGATTTCGGCACGGGCCGCTCCTCCACCGGAAACAGCGGCTCGCCCGTGTCGCGATTCAGCAGGAAGAGATGGCCCACTTTGGTCACTTGCGCCACGGCCTCCACCCGCCGGCCTTGATGCTCCACAGTCACCAGATTGGGCGGGCACGGGATGTCATAGTCCCACAGGTCATGGTGCACGGTTTGGAAATGCCAGACGCGTTCGCCGGTGTCGGCCCGCAGCGCGAGCACGCAATTGGCAAACAGGTTTTGCCCGATGCGATTGCCGCCCCAGTGGTCGTTGTTCGGCGATCCGGTCCCGCAAAAGACCAGTCCGCGCTCCCCATCCAGCGTCATGCCGCCCCAACAATTCGTACCTCCGACCGTCTTCCACGCATCCGGGGGCCAGCTCTCATAGCCGAACTCGCCTGGCTGCGGAATCGTGTGAAAAATCCATCGCCTTTTGCCTGTGCGGACGTCAAACGCCCGGATGTGTCCCGGCGCGCTCTTCGGTCCTTCACTGACGCTGGATCCGAGAATCAGCAGGTCTTTGTAGATGATGCCCGGCGAGGTCGCGGACACCCAAAGCGAATGGGTGTCGCGGTCGAGCCCCGTGCGCAGATCGACTTTCCCCTCAGCGCCAAAATCCTTGGCAGGTTGACCAGTCGTGGCATCGAGAGCGAAAAGAAAGGTGCCCGCGGCGAAGAAGATCCGCCGGTGCAGCCCGTCGGACCAATACGTCACGCCGCGATTGACGCCCGAACCCGGCTGGCCGCTCCACGGATCAAATTTCCAGCGCTCGTTTCCCGTGGCGGCGTCAAGCGCGATCACCTTCAAGCCGGGCGTGGTGATATACATCACACCGTCGACGACGATGGGATTGCACTCGATCGTGGAGGCGGGGTGTGCCCGCATGTCGTCGCAACGATACACCCACGCGGGTTTGAGTCGGGAAACAGATGTCCGGTTGATCGCGTCGAGGGCGGAATACTTTGTGCCCGCCGCATCGCCGCCGTAAATGGGCCAACTACGGCCGGATGCGGACGATTCTGCCGCGGCGGCCCCGAGGCAACCTCCGAGCAGCGCCACGGCCACAACCGCAAGGGATCGCGCACTCGTCATCGGTCTGATCGGAGTCATGGTCGGGTTCGTCTTGGCCGCAACTTCCGGGGACTTCGGGGCGCAATCGGGCCATCGCTTGGCAGGTGCACGTTTTACGCGATCAACGGAGCGGCGCCGGGCCCGCGCCGCGAGGACAACCCCGCTGGCTGCGCGGAGACCGTCGCCGAAGTGGGTGCGCATAAATTGAAAGTGGACGGTCGTCATGAATGTATAATCAATGGCCGCCGCGATGCCCCAAAGTCGTCCGCTCGGGCCGCGGCGACGTTTCCGGTAGTCGGGGGCCCCGAGCGGGTGGCGATCCGTGGTGTGCCGGCGATGCGGATTGGGGGTGGCGGCGGCCGAGCGGTGGAGTCGGCGGAGGTTTACGTGACGGAGTTCGCCTGATCTCGTCGGACAAGCGCCGCCGCGATTTCCTTCTCGACCACGTCGAGCGGATTCAACGGGCGCAACGGATCGTCACACGGCGTCACGCGATTTGTCTGGGGGTTCCAGTGGACTGGCCCGAAGCGGGCGGGGCCCGGCTGGTTGCGCAGGACGTGTCCCAGTGCGTCGCCTTGGTTGAAGTGCCAGAATTCAAACGGGAAATGGACAAAGCCATGCGCCTCCATCATGGCGCTGATTTCGAGCCGGTGGCGCCGCGCGTCTGCGTCGACAAACGGCGAGCGCATCGGCGTGTGTTCGCTCATTTCCAAATAGGGGTTGCCGCGCCAGACCTCCGACCCGTCCTCCCGCCGATATACGGAGATGTCGATGGCCGATCCTGACATGTGGGTGCCGATTTTAGGGATATTCGCGATCAGCACGAGTGCGCGGCGGAACACCAGTTCGGCTGGCGGAATCGCGCCGCCGATTTCCCAGATGCATTTGTGTAGAATGGCATCGAAGAGTTCAGGTCTACGCACCAGTTGGCCCTGCATTTCCAGCGAACGATAACCATCCTCAATTTTGAGGATCCACCCGCGCGCGTTCATCTCGCGACCGATCTTCGTCACGTGCCGGACGAGGCTTTCGCGCATAAAAAATACGCGCTCAAGATCACCGGCAATCTTGGTGCTGGAGAAAAGCATCTCCACGCCGCTCGAGGTCGCGGCGTCGCGGAGTGAGGAAAATCCTTCGCCGCATTCGCTCACGGGGAACGGGAGAACGCGCTCAATGAGCTCGTAGCCTTGTTGCATCTGCTCGGCCCAGAAGGTTCTTCGAGCGGCGTCGTCGACCGGAGTGATCATTTAAAAAAAGGGGGGGGTGGAGGGGCTGCGGTTTAAATCGAGATTTCTTCACCGGGCTCATTGCTGCTGTTGGCGCCGCCATTCCCAGCCGGGTCGATCGACCCGAAACTGTACGATTCGGCGCTGCTCCGCCTCCGTGACGTAGGCGGTGCGGCCATCCGGCCCGCCAAAGCAAATATTCGTGGGACTCGTACCGAGCACGGCAATCTCCCGAAGAATTTCTCCGTTTGGCGTCATTTTCACGACGGTGCCTTTGCCGTGCCGAGTGATGTAGAGGTTACCGTCGACGTCGCAACGCATCCCGTCGAAACCGTGATCGGGAAATTGTTTGATCAGACGTTTTTTTGTAAGATCGCCACTCGGCGCGATCGTGAAGGCCCAGACGTTGCGTTGGACGCTTTCATTTACGTAGAGCGTTTTTCCGTCGGGGCTCACCTCGATGCCGTTGGTGGTCCCGAGCTCGCCGGCGGCGCGGGACACGGTGCCGTCGGTGGTTATGCGCCAGATTTGACCGGTCTGTTTTTTCCAGTTTGGGTCACTGGCGTAGATAGTATCGTCGGGCGTGATGGCAAGATCGTTGGGTTGGTTCATCGCGGACTCGTGGGCGTGCACCGTGATGGCTTTGGTGGCGGGTTCGATCCGCAGGATATTATGCCCGGTATAGTCGGCGACGTACATCAGGCCGGCTCGGCCAAATCTAATCCCGTTGCCGACGCTCCCTTCAGGAAGTGTCATAAACAATTCCGCGTTTCCGGCCGGGCTCACGCGTCCGATGGTCCGCTGCTCTCCAAAATTAACGGCATAGATCTGGCCTTGGGCATCGCAGGCGGGGCCCTCGACGCCTTTGGTGAAACTACCGATGGCGGTCAGCGGAGTGGCCGTAAAGAGTGCCGTGGTCTCGGCGGCGGTCGCGCCGGAGCCGAAGAAGAGAAGCGTGAACAGGGTCAAGCTGGACGAGAATAGTTTCATGGGTTTGCGGATTCAGGGGGCGGCGAGGTCGCGGGCAGGCTCGCAATCCATTGGGCGAGCAGCGTGACGCCCACGCCGTCGGGCCGCATGCTTCCCACGGGTGGCATTTGCCCTGGGCCGCGGAGGACGGTACGATGGACGATGAGGGACTGAGCAGGCCGTCCCGGCGCGAGGAGCTTCGCGTCCGCCAAGCCAAACGTGGCGTGCAGGGGCGTGGCGTTGACAATATCCATATCCTTTTCCGCCACGTTAATCGCCAGCTGCATGAGTGAGTTTCCGCCGGCGTTCCGTGCATGGCAGTGGGCGCAATTGGCATGGAGGTAGGCGCGGGCGCGGGCCGGTAGTGTCGCGGTGGGGTCTTGTGGATTGACGAGGCGTGGCAGGGTTTCCACCGCTTGCGCCAACAAAGCGCTATCGGCGGGAGGTGGGCGTTGCTGCGGCGCAGGCGTCACGAGGGCCAGCGCGGCTTGCCGCTGCGGCTCGTCCATCTTTTGAGCGGCAAATTCGCGCCGCCAAGCCGCCTCATCGACCTGCGCGCGGTTGGCTTTTAAAACGCCGGCGCGTTCCCAATCTGTGATTTGCTGGCCGCGGTTTAGCTGGACTGTGCTGAGCCCTAGCAAAAAATTGGCGGCGCGGCTGTGGCAAAGGAGGCACTCCTGTCGGCCGGGGAGGCGCCACGTCTGGCCGCCGGCGAGTGACCGCGTCTCGCCTGGGGCCGGAACGAGCATCGCGTCCGTCTGGGTTTCGTTCCAAGCGTAGCTGTAACCGGCCCACTCGTTTTGCTGGCGGAGCAACACGCGGGTTTCGATGCGCTTGCCCTCCAAGCTCAGGGTTTGGACCACGGTGGCCCCATTGGGTAGATTCCATCCGCCCTGCTCCGTGACATCCATACGTTCGCGGGCGGGTAGAGCGATCAAGCGCTCGCTGGTCGCGCCGTCGTGCCACGCCGGAACATTCACCTCGTAGGGAAGCAGCGCCGGGTGGGGTCGCAGTGCGCGTGTGTCTGCAAAAAGCCCCGTGGCGCTCAACGTGGTGGGAAAGGCGCGCTCCGTGCGTGCTGGCGGAGCGCGCTCGATCCGGTGGATCGCGTTCCCCAAGTAGTCGACGACCAGAATGTCTCCTTGCGGGGTCTCGCAAAACCCGGTGATGGCGAGGGTCGTGTCCGCGAGGCAGACCTTTTGAATGAGTTTACCGTCTTGCGCTTTCGCCGCCCAAATTTGGCCGGTGCTGTGATCGCCGTAAATATAGCATCCCGCCAAATCAGCGAATTTCGCCCCGCGATAAACGATGCCGCCCGTCAGCGAACGAAACTCGGTGTGGGCATGCTCGATGAGCGGTTTCGTGATCGGCGTCGGACCGCGCGGGCGATTTTGATGAAACTCATGGCTACCCTCCACAATCGGCCAGCCATAATTTTCGCCTCGTCGCGCGATCCGCGCGTATTCCCATAAATCTTGGCCGTTCTCGCCCACCCAGATATCACCGGTCAGTCGATCGCACGTCATCCGCCAGGGATTACGAAAACCATAAGCCCACGTTTCCGGGCGGATGCCGGCGACCTGCACGAAGGGATTGTCCGCAGGGATTCCGTAGGGTTTTCCGTCCGCGGGATGATCGACGTCGATGCGGAGGAGCTTCGCGAGGAGGCGCGTGAGGTCTTGTCCAGCGCTCCACTCGTCCGAATCGCTGGTGCCATCGCCACTGGTGACGTAGAGCATTCCGTCGTGGCCGAAGGTAAGCGCGGCGCCGTTATGCCCATTGGACTGCCACTCGATGATGAGGTGGCGCGAGGCTGGATCGATCATGCCGGAGGTACGATCGACGGTGTAGCGGAGCACGCGGCTGTTGAAGTCGTGCTGCCCGGGGCCGAAGCGACCGTTCGCTCCAAGGTAGATGTATCCGTTCTCAGAATACTTCGGATGAAAGCAAACGTCATAGACCGACTCGTTTAGTTCCAGCAGCACCTCAGGCGCGCGCATTTCGCCGGGGGGGTGGGCCAGACGGCTGACGCGTGCGGTGCGCACGGGTGCGTAGCCGTTGCATTCGATGAGGAAGAAGCGGTCGTGCCCGGGTTCAACCGCGATCATGATGGGCAGCTTGGGCTTCAGCGTTGGAAATGCTGGCACGGTGTGGAATGTGAGTGGCGCATCGGGCGAGCCCGCGAAACGAGCCGCCTCCCAGGTCGCGCGATCTGCCATCGGCCGGGCATGCGGCCCGATAAACTGCAGCGGGACAAAATCTTCATAGTGGTGGAAGTTCGGTACGCTCAGCGGCGCGTTCGAGGAGAGGGCCGCGGTGGCGAGCCCCGCCGAATAATCATAGCGACAAAGCGCGTGCTGCCATACTTCGCCGGGGGCCGGCCGACCGCCCGTCGATAAAAAATCCCGCCACGGAATGCGGCCCTCCACGGTCCATCCTTTGTCGGTGTCCGCGGCGTGGTTGAGCGTGCCGCGCACCTGCACCGCTGAATCGAGGTGGAAAATGCGATCTGACTTGTGCCGACTATAGCCGCCGGAGCCACGGGAAGGGAGAAACATGTCGAGTTTCCCATTCGCTGCGTTGACTTCAAACTCGTAGTAGCCGGGTTTGTCGGCGGCGGGTTTGAAAAACAGTTCAAAAACGTCGCACGTCCAGATCGCCCCATCGTGTTCCGTGATATTTGCAAATACGTCGGAGTCCTCCATCTCCGCGGAGAAGTAGAGATACTCACGATCCCATAAGAGCCGCGCTTTCGTGGTCGTCGGGGGCTGGCGTCCACTCGCGGGTAGCCAAGCGGAGCGAAAGGATGTCACGACTTGGGCTTGTTGCCAAACCGGCTCATCGATCTTGCCGTCGATCACGGGCGGCGAGACCGCCCACCGGCACTCAAAGGTTTCCGCGGCGTGGATCAGGCCCGCCGCGAGGAGCGTGAGCAGGGCGGCGAGGCGTCGGATGAGGCCAGTGCCCGCGCGCGGCCGTTTTATGGCGAGCGAGGATATTATCGGCGGGCGGCGGACGTGCGGTCTTAGGCCAAGCGCAGGATCACCACCATGGCAAAAGGAGCGAGGCGCGCTTGCGCTGGGGCGGAGATGGCTGGGGTCACACATGGTTCGGGCTAACGTCGTCGGGGATGAGTTTCTTGGTCGCGTCCATTGGCAGAATGATGAGGCCCGCGAGAACGAAGGCTCCGGCGAGCGTGAAGAAGACGAGTACCTTGCCGTCGCCGCCGCCGATTTTCATCAACCACGGAATGAGCATGGCGCCGGCACTCGCGCCGAAATTGCCCCACATGTTGCCCCAACCACCCGCGGCAGCGGTGGCCCTGCCCCCGACGTCGCCCATGAACGACCAGAGGGCGGGATTGGCGAGATCAGTACAGAATGAAACGACCGCGCAGCACGCGACGAGTGTCCAAGTCGATTCCACGAATGGGCAGCAAACATAGGCGGCGGCGCACACGAACATCGAGCTGGTCATCGGGAGGAGGCGACCCCAACGCAGACCAAACCGGCGGGTGGCCCAGTCGCAATAAAAGCCGCCGGCGACTTGGCCGAGCATCCCAAACGCGAGCACGTACGTGAGCATCTTGCCGCCCTCAATTTCACCCACGCCACGTTCCTTGACGAGATAGGTTGGCAGCCAGGTAACGAGGAAGCCCCAGCCGATATTTTGGAGCATCTGCGCGGCGGAGTTGCACCAGAGGCTCTTGCTTTTGATGAAGTTGCCCAGCGCATTTTTCAGCTCGCGGCCGCTGAGGGGCAGTTCCCCGCGCGGCCGGCCGATCACGGCGAGTTCGGCCGCGTTGACCTGTGGATGCTCGTGCGGGCTCGAGCGCACAGTTTTCCAAAAGATGACCGCGATGACGATGCCGATGGCGGCGTCGATCCATAGTGAGGTGCGCCAGTTGCCCAGCGTCACGACCATCCAGATGGTGAGAAAGGGCGCGAGGGTGCCGCCGATCCGACCGCCGAGTGCGACCATGCTACTGGCTCGGGCCCGACCGTCGACCGGGATCCATTTGCGAATGAGAGCCATCGACGTGGGGTAAGCGCCCGCCTCCGCGACGCCGCACAATAGGCGCGCCACGAGCAGCCCCGCGAAGCTCGTCACCCAGCCGGTCATGGCGGTAAAAATAGACCACAGGACAATATAAATGGTGAGCATCACCCGCGCGCCGAAACGATCGCTGGCCCAGCCCGCGGGAACTTGGAAAAGAGCATAGGCAAAGAAAAACGAGCCCAGCACCGTGCCAATCTGTTCCTTGGTGAGATTAAGGTCCTGATTGAACGAGACTGATTTCACGATCTCGCCCATGCAGATGCGGTCGAGATAAAGAATAAAAGCCATGAGCATCGTGACAGCGATGACGCGTCGACGAATATTGGTCGGAGGGGGTGAAGCGTTCATGAGTGAAGTAGAGGGGAGGGGAGCGAGCGAGCGAAGGGGTGGGCGGTGAGGAGGCGGGTGCTGGCGGAGAGGAGGGCCCGCGGAAGGCGGTGGCGCGCGCCGGCGAGGGTGGGGAGTGGGCGAGGGCGATCGAGGTCGGGTGATAGCGGGCGAGCCCGAGTGAGTGGCGAGGAGGCGACTGGCGAGGGGCGACTGGCGACGGAGCGAGTGGTGAGGGAGCGACTGGCGAGGGGCGACTGGCGACGGAGCGAGTGGTGAGGAAGCGACTGGCGAGGGAGCGAGTGGTGAGGGAGCGAGTCGGTGGATTCGGAGGCGGGTCGCGAGGTGGCGGGCCTGGGATAATTTGGGGAGAAAGAGGCGGAAATTACGCGGCGAGGTGGCCGCGGCGGGCGTGATGTTTTTTAGCGCGCGGTCTTGCTGGCGGCTGCGCGCGCCTTTTCCAGTTCCTCACGTTTTTGAATATCCTTGGGATGTTTTGAAAACGATGCGAACACGTCCCCCATCACCACATCGGCGAGCCGCCCGAGTTCCTTTAGGATGATGGCTTCAGCTTCTGGCGTCAGTTTGGAGCTGTTCGGCTCGTAGCCGCCGACGGCGTAGGCAGCGGCGGTCGCGATATAACCGATGTTGCCATTCGCATAGCCGACGATGATCGGAATTGCGCGGTCGGCGATGGCCTCCTCCAACTTGAAACCGTACTCAACCATCGGTTCACCCGGCATCGTGAGAAACAGGTAGGGCCCCACTTTCAGAGCCTGCATTTCCGCGCGGACGGGGGTTTCTTTACCTGGTAAATCGATGATCCCGCTGGCGGTGCGAATCTGGTAGAACGACCCGCGTTGTTTTAGATTTTCCCGGGTTACACTGAGTGCCAGCGCACGCGTCACGGCGCTGCCCAAGTCGCGACCCGCCCACTGGATATCGGCCTCGTCGGCGCAACGGTACGGGTAACCGGGTAGATTTGGCCGGATATCTCCCGCGCACCCTTGCAGAAACATCACCGCCGTTTTTTGTCCGTAAGTCATCTCAACGAAACTCTGCGCCTCACCCGGGAAATCCGCGCTCATCTTGGGATAACCCTTGGGATACGGCGGTGAGCCTTTGTCACCCCACGTGAAGAAGCAGGGATGACAGACCGCGTGCATCATCACGGCCATCGGCGTCAGCGAACGGCCATCGTCAAACCGCAGCACCTTCACGCGCGGATCATTGGGTCCGTCGGGGTTTAGCCGGACGACCGCGCGACCGTCGATTACTTTGCGACGATTGATGCCAAACCCGATGCGGTCCTCGCCATACCCGATCGTCACCGCGCGCATATTGCCGGCCGCCTCCTTCGCTGCCGCAGCGAGTTTGTCGATCAGCTCGGCCGCCCACACCGGGTTCTCCGCATAGCCTGGACCCGAGTGGTTATGCGCGGCCGCGATCATAATATTCGCGGCGAGGACGCCGGTCACTTTTTCGATTCTTGCCCGAGCCAGCTGAACCATTTCTTCCCAGGCCCCAATCGTATCCATCGTCACGATGGCGGCTTTGGTTTCGCCATCGTCGAGGATCAGAACACCCGCTCGCAACGGATCGCGCACGCCGTTCACGGGGCGGCGGTGACCCACCACTGTAATTCCGGAGACCTCGGCCGGCGTAATGTCGACTTTCGCAATCCCCGCCCGCAGGTTGGACTCGACGGGGAACTGGCCGTCCTTGGGTTCGGCGGTGGCACCAGCGGCCGTATAAAACGCGTTGCCCGCTGCCCCGATGCAGAGAAGCCGCCAGAGCCGGGACCAGCGCGGCAAGGCGAGGCTTCGCGGGGCGATGAACGAGGCGATGAGCGGGGCGATGAACGGGGGCATGGGTTTCGGTTTAACGTATTTCTTGCCACATCGCCAGCAGTGCTTCGGTTATTTTCACGGAGGCCTGTACTTCGAGTCGGTTGGTGCCCAACCAGGTCTCGTAGCCGCCGAGTTGGTGGTGCTCGGGCGTGGGCATGTATCCGTAATAGCCGTTCGCGATGCTGTGCGTAAAACTGGGTCGAAACGGGCTCTTCGCCTTCAACTCGAGGCCGGTTTCCACGAACGTCTCGCAGGGAATGCCCGCGATGCCGACGTCGCCGATCCGCAGTGCTTGAATCGGGATGTCGAGAACCGGCCCGGCATCCACCAGGCGCAGCGCACGCTCCGCGTAGGCCACCTCTAGGTCGGGCTTGCCATTCACCAGTCGCGGTTTTTTGACCAACTCCAGCGCCCGCGTCACGACCTCCGGAGTTGGCCGGCGTGCCCCCAGTTTCACTTCTCGGAAGCGCGCGTCGAGCGGCACCCAATCGTGGTAGGTGATTCCCTTGAGGGCCGCGAACGACACCTGGGCCACATCTTCGGCCACTTTGCGGATCCGCGAATACTTCGGACCCGCGGCGAGATAGGGCTTCGAAAAATCGATGTTGTTGATGTTGCCGCTGGTGCCGTTGCTCAACATCGCGACGAATGCGGGGTCCTGGCGTTCGGCGCCGAGCAGCTGTTGCAGGCGATCGCAAAATACTGCGAAGTAATCAGCGGAGATGTGCCCGTTGCCGACATCACCGACGTAGTGCAGCGAGTAGTTGCCGAGCACGGCGAGAGGTTTGCCTTCGAGCGACTGCACCGACACCAGACACACCTCGGGATCTGTCGGGCCGGCGGGCTTCACGAGATCGGCGCTGTTGCCAGGATTCATCTTCACCCGATCCTGACCACCGAAGGGGTTGGGCGGGATCGTGCCGTCTTTCTTGAACCAGCGTCGGTTGAAAACGTGATTCGGCTCACTCGCCACCGCCCAGCCAATGCGCGCGGGCGTGAGATGGTTGATCGCCCGCTTCACGCCGTCGGCGATGCGGCGGGCCATGAAGTGCTGGTAGGGCTCCATGTCACCCGGCTTGGTGGAGTAGCCGTTCACGCCAAACGCCCTGGCCGCGGAATGCGTGTGGGTCGCCGACATCATCAGGCACTCGCGAGGAATGCCGGTTTCCGCCTGCACGAGGCGCGCCGCCTCATCGAACATCTGCCGCGACGCCCCGAGCGAATCACACACGACGATCGCGATGCGCTTCGCGCCGTTGTCGAGCACGAGGCAACGCGCGTGGAGCTCATCGTGAATGTGGGTGGCGGGAAACGGATCAAAACCGCCCACGATGATCGCGCCAATCTCCGGGGTAATGTTGCTCGTGGCGGCGCCGGCGAGGAGGCGCCGCGGCTTGGGTTCAGCTGAGAAAACCGTCACGCTGGCAAGCAGTAGAAAAAATCTGATGATGGTTTTCATTGAGGTCACCGCTGGAGAAGAGGAAATGGTTACGATTAGAATCGGCCGTTTATCCCGATGTTTACCAGCGTGCCGTTGACGGCCCAGTTGGTCGTGCGCGATTCACTGAACATATAACGCTTCTGTGGAGCATTGAAAATATTCGAGATTTCGCAGAAAAAATTCGTGTTCGGCCGAAGTTGCCAGCCCAGCCCCACGTTGACGATCGTGCGGGCGGATTTATAAATATTAAGAGGTGAAGCGGGCGCGGTGTAGGTGAGGATATAATCGCCGATGTAGCTGATGAGTACGCGGGAGCTAAACGCCCGATATTTGTAGGTGAGGTCGACGTTGGCCGTTTTCGGAATAAAGCCCACGATATCGCGGGTCGAACGGTAGACCGTCCCGCCATAGTCACCATGGGTCCGGAGCAGGGTGTAATTGGCATTGAGCGCGAGGCCGTTGAAAGGGTGTGGTAGGAAGGTCAGTTGGTGCCGGTAGCTAAACTCCAGACCTTGTACGAACGCCGTACCTGCGTTCGCCGAGGTCAGAACATCGTAGCCCGCATACTCGCCGTTGTAGCCGTTGTCTGCCCCGGTGCCGACCGTGCCGGCGTTGAACCCCGTCACAATATAGTCGGCGATCTTCTTGTGAAACCAGCCGACGGAGAACAGCCCCATCGGCTTGAGATAGTATTCGACCGTGGCATCCCAGTTTTTGGCGAATTGGGGCTGCAGGGCCGGGTTGTTGGCGGTGATGGTTCGGGCGGCGTCATTAGGGGTCTCGTTGGGCACGAGGTTCGAGAAGGGCGGCCGGCCAAAGCTGGTGGACCAACTCGCGTGCGCCTTGAGATTTGTCGCAACGGCATACGTGAGGTGGGCGCTCGGAAATAATTTTGTATAGTCGCCATGGATACGGCGGGCATTGTCAGCATAGTCGCGCTTCGCGGCGCCGACGGGATCGCTTGCCTGGAGCGCGGCGCTGCTGAGAACGCGCGCCCGGACCCAGCCGAAACTGGAAACTTCGGTTCGCTCGGCGCGCGCACCAGCGAGCAGGCCGAGCTTTCCCCACTTGCCCTGACTCATCAGGTAGCCGGCGGTGACCTTCTCTGAAACATTGGCCGTGGTGGTGTATTTGCTCTGCTCTCGAAAATAGAGATTCTCGCTCCAAAGCTTCGGGTCGGTCGGTTCATCGTTTTCAAAAAAATCGGCGCTGTGCCACGTGGGAATCACGCGCCCGGTCTTTTTTAGATCCCAACTGACAAAAGTCGGATCGGTGGGGAGCTTCCCTGGCCCGAGG
>Ga0114966_10003305_pt1 | contig 14209 bp, 17 predicted proteins | sample M_130207_XF_Meta_FD_87029 | JGI IMG/M metagenome (GOLD analysis project Ga0114966, IMG submission 87029) | Freshwater microbial communities from Lake Montjoie, Canada to study carbon cycling - M_130207_XF_MetaG | ecosystem: Environmental > Aquatic > Freshwater > Lake | place: Lake Montjoie... | reverse complement strand
TTCCGATCCGACCAGGGCGCCGGTCATGCCGGTGAGCACCGCGGTAACGACCGTTCGCAGCGTTCCGAATGCCACAGCAGCCTTGGCGATATTGCCTGGGATGAAGGACAGGAACTGGAGAACAGACGGGAGGACGGCCAAAACTGCCGTCAATGCGACCAGCGCCGCGGTCGTATTGCGAACAGGCTCCGGAAGAGCGCGAAACGCTTTCAAAGCAGGCTCGAGGAAGCTGATCATCGAACGAAGGCCAGAAACCGTCTTCGCGGCGGCCGGCGTAAATGCCTCGCCGAGTTCAACGGCCGCGAACTTGGCTGCATCGGCCAGCTTGGAGAACTGGGCGCCGATCACGTTATTAGTCGTGGCCGCTCCCAACCCGCCATACTGGCGCTGCATTCCAGAAATGATCGCCTTGAGGCCGGCGTCGGCGTTTAAGCGCTGATTCTCGGCTAACTTTAGCGTGTCTCCCACGCTATACTTCTTCCCCGTCTGCCGGGTGAGTTCGTCGGCCAGATATTGCGAAGCCGGGACGCCAGCTTCGCCAAGTTGCTTGTTGATTTCCTCGGCGTTGAGACGTTGCTTTACTTTGATCTGGCCCAGCGCCAGGCCGATCTGATTTAGCTTTTCTGCGGTACCCCCCAGAGCAGAGGCCGAGTCCGCGACCGCGCGCACCGTCCCCAGGAGTTCCTTCCCACGGAAGCCAAACGCCGACAGCATCGTCGTGAGGTTCTGCAACTCCGCGAACTCGAAAGGCTGCTGCAGCGACAGCTTCATCAAGTCGGTCAAAACGACCTTGGCCGCCTCGGCGCTCCCCAACATCTGCGTCAACGCGATGCGAGCCCGCTGGAAGTCAGATGTGATCTTAAGGATTCCGGCGCCGACGCCACTTGAAGCCAGGCCGATCAACGCCGCTTTCGCGCGGTCGAACTGCCGGTTCATCTGCTCAACCTGAACGCTTACGCGACCGAGCGCCCCGGTCGCCTGCGTCGACGCCGACTGCGCGGACCCACCGATCCCGCGGATGTTCTGGTTGAGCGCGTTGACGGCGGTCTGCGCCTGGCCGGTGCCGAAATCAACCTGAACGTAAATCCGATTACTGGCCATTTTGGTTGGATTGCTGCTGGTTCATCAATTCGTTTCGATACGCCTCGCGCTCTTCATGAAGCGCGCGAAGCAAACGAAACTCGTCATAGCCGACATCGGCTAGGTCAACTGCAAACCGAGCGGTGACGGCAAAGTCAAGGTCAACGACCCCCCGCAACCTGCCGCCCAACGGCGACTCCAGTACCGAGTCGAGGTAGCTGATAGGGCAGAGGGTGCAGGGGTTTTCACTGTCGTCGGACTCCGGGCACATACGGGCCCCTGGACAGAGCCCGTCGCGCCGAAACATCATCCGGAAGACCCTGCGCGGAGTAGGAAACTCCGGCAACTCCCCGGCGTCTAAAAATTTTCGACGCCATCAACCTCGTTCTCAATATGGTCAATGAGCGCGGCGAGAGCCCGCTCTTTGTGGACCAGAGGGATGGGGCCTTCGTAGCCGGTCGCCGATACCAAGCACTTATCAAACAGAGGAGCGGCTTCCTTGATCTTCACCGTCATCTGCGTGCGCCCATGCGGCAACGAGATCAGACCGAAAGCCGCCCGCCGATACAACAAGACCGCCTTCGTGCTGGGAGCCTTCAGGCGGATCGAAACCTCGGCGCCGTGGATCACGGCAGTGACAACAAACTCGCCACCGTCTTGCTCGATCGACCGCACATCGAAAGCCTTTAGGAGCTCTACGACGCGACCAGCCTCGATGGCATCCAACTCTGGCGCATTTTCCAGGCGGACGGACTGATACAACGCCAAATCGGCCTTGGCTGTCTCGATCGTTGTCGTGCTGGCTCCGCGGCCGAGCGACTGGAAAAACGTCTTGCAGGTGGACGCATGGGTCGCCCACGCTTCGTCGCTTGGGAAGCGAACCGGAACCTCGGTCGCGCCGCTCCCCTCAAGGCGAAGCGCGAAAACGTACTCATTGGTTGAATTGAACATAATTAGGCCAAAATGTTGTTAAGCGTGGTGGTGACCGCAAAGGTCACCAGACCGTTCGAGGTGTGCCACATGGGGGTTACCGTCACCTCGACCGTCACGATTCCATCAGCGTCGTTGACGACTGCCGTCGCAAATCGCATGCGCTGCCAGGTGCACGAGCATCCGTGATAGGTCGATCCCGTGATCAAGGCACCGGTGAGCGACCACGCCGCGGTCCCTTCGGTCTGCGCATACAGCAGCGCCAGTTCCGTCGAACCGTTCTTGAAACGCGCCTGAAATTTGAATCCGGGGACGCGATCGCCAAACTCGAGACGGCCGCGGATCGCGGCGCCCTGGTCGAGACCGGATCCAGGGTAGAATCCGGCGCCCTCGCGGACGGTGTTGTTCCATGTCTGCTCCAGCATCACGAAGTTTGCGTTGCTGACGTAGTCAACCCCGTTGATGGTGATCGCCGCCGAAGCAGCATTGAGAAACGCTTCGGTCAAAGAGGCGGGGACGGTGATGGTCGACGGCGAGACTACCTTGCCGCAACCGATGAAGTTCGCCGAAACCTTGGCGTTGGCGCGACCGGGCCCTGACATCAGCGAGATGGTGAAATCGCTGATAACGCATCCCACCAAAGCTCGATCCACGACAGCAGAGCCGCCCTGCCGGATCGCTTCAACGCAGGTGAACGCCTGCATGTTAATCGTGTCGGTTACGGGATCCTGCGGGACGCAGGTGTAGGTGTAAGCGCCCGACGCCGGAGTCGTCTTGGTCGTCTTCCCGAAGCCGAATGCCACAACCCAGGCCAGAAACTGGCTGGAGATGTACTTCTCGAAAGCGCCAGTCACGTTCCAGTGGCTTTTGTAGTTATTGGCGGCAAATTCGTTGCCTTTCCCGATCTCGGCCGCGTCGTTTTCCGTCGCCATATCGACGACCGACATTGCGGCGTTGAGCTTGCTGAAGGAGACGCACTCGGCTGCGGTCAGTGGCGTCTGGAGCGCAGTTTGCTTTTGCGCCGATACAGCAATCCTGGTTTCACGAATATTTGCCGACATTACTGTCCGTCCTCCTCGGTCTGCTCAATGGCCGGGTACACCTGCGAGAATCCGCGCACCATGTACTTGGTCAATTCGTCCTGATTGGCGCTCACTTGAACGGGCTCTTCGCCCGGCAGCGCCATCCAAACATAGTCAACAAGGTGTTTCATTAGTCGCCTGTCTCCTCGATAGAGATTTGAATTTCAAAATAGTCAACGCCCTCCGCATCGGTAAGGCGATTCGCTTCATCGACGTTCGGCGACAACGTTTTGTTCATCACCGGATGATGCCGAAACTTCAAACCACCGTTCGTCGAAGGAACCCCGTCGATGATCGTGTGGAGAAGGTCAAGAGAGGACTCGTTCTGCGAGCCACGGACGTAGATCAAGAAGCGATGCAACCACTGGTTCATGGCCTCGCTGGTGGCCGTGTTGGTGACGTTCCAGGCGACCAGGACCGACCCCGGAGCCATCTTGTAGACCGCCCGGGTGAGAGAGTTCTGGACCGGGTAAGCGTCGCCGTAGAAAGTGACGTTCTGCCGGCCCTGCAGGGCGAGGGCTAGCTCAGGAATATCACCCAGCTTGCTGACGACGGCCTCTCCTATCAACCGAGGGTTAACCAATTGGAATCACCGCACTCATCACGTAAATGCCGTATTCCGCCCGCGTGGCGGTCAACACGGATTGCACGTTCCGGCCCTCAAAACCGAACATCTGCGAAAACCCAACCCGCACTGCAACACCCCTAGTTTTCCGAACCTGGTTCTGGGCTTGATCCAGCTTCATCCTGGCGTCTCTTGTCGTTGCATCAGCACGGATCACGTTATCAATCGCCCGCCGCAAACTGTAGTTTTGCAGCGAGTTTCCCGTCAAAGACAAGTCGCGAATTGGCCGGTTCGTTCCGATCCCACGATTCTTCTTCAAATGACCCGACTTGAAGATTGCGTATGACTTCGAAAGCGGCTTTGCCGAGCGCCCGTCCGCGTCGACACCCTTCGCAATCCGCTCCTTGACGCTAGCGACCATCACGGTTCCAATCCTGGTCAAAGCCCCGCCATCCAGCCGCGGGCCCTTGATACGGACGGTCTGGTTTACTCTAACCCTAACTGCCATTTCGGTGCAAAAGTATCTGGAAACTTGATGCTATTGGCTGAGTTACCTCAACCACAAAATATTGAACATCGCCGATCCACATTTGATCGCCCGGGATCGGTGGTACCGGGAGAGCGTCCGGAAGGATCTCTATCCGCATAACCCGCCCCGGCGTCTCCATCTCGCCTTCAGCACTGTCCAATTCGACGAACTGGATCTCGGTGGTCACGAGATCCGTTGTCGAGCTATAGGAACCAACTTTCTCCGAGCGGAAAGCTCGATGGATCGTCGGATTCATGCGCTGAAGGCGAGATTCCCAGCCCATTACAGACCAGTGGTGACGATGGCGTAGCGGATGGTGACGCGAACCGGAGAACCGGTTCCGCCAAGTTCACCGGCACCGTTGTTATGAAGGACGAGAGCCGCATTGGAAGCAATGTCGGCGTCGTTCACCGGAATGACCGGGCGAATTTCATCGGTAGTCGCAGTCAAAAAACCGGTTGAGTCCACAATCTGCGAAGCAGATGCCCCGGAGCCGTTGGTGTACTTACACACCAAATCTGCAGCGGACTCGGTATAAACCGCCGCATAGTCGTAGATGACAACGCCGCTCAGGAGCTGAATCGCCAAGCCGGCACCGGGGGCCGGAACCAACGTCGCCGGTGTCGCCCGTAACGCCTTAACCTGAGCGATGGTGAGCGCAACTGAAGCGGTCCGCACCTCGTAGCCGGGCATGGCAACACCCGGGGAGGCGATCGCGCGCTTGAAAAATTCCTTACCCATGTTTTTTCCCTTTCGGCGGAACGGCCGCCGACACCGTTGAGGAGGGTTCCGGAGCCTGTTCGGCGCCATGAACAATCAGCCGGTTGTGGTACAGCTGCCGCAGCCGTCGCTCCGGCACTTCGCTCTTGGGGAACGAAGCACCGGGCTCAAGCAGAACGCCAGACAACGTCATGCCCTTGCGGACTGTGAAGCTGGCGTTCGGGTTAAAGCGGGCGGTGTTGATCAGCATGGCAACTATGCGACGATGCTGGCGAAGAAGTAACCAAGGTCCGCGGCGACGCGTTTCTGGTCGAACGCAGCCTCGATTTCGAGACGGTCCACCTTGTTACGTTCCAGGCGGAACCGGCTGACAGCGGACGCCTGGGTGTTGCCCAGATAACCACGCCAAGCGAAGGTGTAACCCGCCGACGCGGTCATCAATCCAGCCCGGGCGGGAGCATAGGACAGCAAAGCCCGTTTGCCGCCGATAAAGGCATTCGAGTCCGCCAAGCCCTCACCAGCCGTGTTCTGGATCGACTCCATCACAAGGATCTCTTCCAACTCAACCAGCGCCGCGAAGGCCTGCTTGGTTACGATTGCCGGGCGATCGGTTCCAGCCGTGTGCTTGATTCGATCAAGAACGTCGGGATGATCGACCAGAGCGTTCCAAACCTGGGCTCCAATCGTCAGTTTGTTGGGTTTCAACCCGGTCGAGAGCAGCACGGCTAACTTGGCCGCCCGGATGTTCTCAATGGGGCTGGAGTTGGGGTCGTTCCATTGCAAAACCTGACTGGCGCCGGGAGCAGCCGCGACACCAGTGATGTCGGTCGTCCAAACGCCAGCCTTAAAGAAATTGGTGCTGAATTCAATTTCTCGATTGAGCAAGGCTTGACGCGAAAGGAACTCCGTCCCTTCCGAATCCAGAGAAAAAACGCTGTCGGCATTGGCACGGACCTGGTCCGGAATGTCCTTGTGCAGCGCAAAAACGTCGCACAAATACGGCGTGTTGGACACCGAGTAAACGCCGCCGGCGGATTCCGCGCCAGGAGCGCGCTTCCGCATTTGGTTTCGGTTCCAGTCACCACGAGCATACTCGTAGTACAAGTCGGACTGCTTCTCAACCGAAATGACTGGGAAAACTTTGTCCGCCACGAATCCTTCGAGCGACTGCATGAAAGCAATCGAGAGGATCGAAAGCGGCCGGTTCACGTGAACTTGCGAAGGGCTGGGTTTCATTTAATTCTCCTGACCTGAATGGATGCCGTACTAATTACGGCTTGGGAGCCCGGCCGCTGAGTTTGAGCAGCACGGGGATGATTTGGTTCGCGACACCGGCCGTGAGGGCCTTGCCGAAGATTTCATTCGTGGTTGCGGCTGTAATAGCTTTTCCAGACGCATCGCTGGCCAATAGATCGCCGCAAGTGATCGTGCCGCCGCAAACAGCACGGCTGATCCCGGCGGTCGCCACAGTGGCCGCCGCACCCGCGGCGCTGGGGTCGTTCTGCAAGATGCCATCCACAACCGCGCCAGCGCCGGTCGGGTCGATTTGACCATCGGCCGCGACAGAAACGCAGAAAAACTGCTTGGCTGACAGATCCTGGCCAGCTTCCAGGGTGATGAGACTCAAATTTTCGTCGTACATTTTGGACAGTCCTCTTTTGGAGCTTTCTGAAAGCCGTTAGTTTTTGTCGTGGGTTTGGGCCGGGTTTGCGGCCAAATACTGTTCGTACATCCCGGGGCTCGCGGATAACTTCTTCGCGAAATCCTGATGCCAGTTGCCGCCATTTGCCTTAGCTTCGGCTTCGAGCTTTTCGAGCACCGCCGCGGAACCGCTGCTTGGCGGCAAAACCGAAGCAATTCCCTTGCTCTGCGCGTCGGCCTTCATGCGACGTAACTCGGATCGCAAGTCGGACGAAGAAAACTTCTTCGCAAGCAAATCCTGCGCCGCCTGCAGATCCATGCCGGCGATCGCGCACAACTCCATCACTTCCTCTGCCGATGCGACCGCAGGAGCCGGCGCAGGAGTCTGGGCGGCCGCGGTCGTCGGATTTTCGTTGGTTTGGGACATTGCAGTCTCCTCCTCGTCCTCTGGCTCCTTAGGAACCGGGATTTCATCAATGACCTTGTCCAAATCTTTCCGATCCGGGAGGTCAGCATCCGCTGCCACTGGGGCTACCAGGGGCGACTCTGGCGCCAAGTTCTCGCTCCCTTCGATTGGGGCGGGCGCTTCCATGCGGATAAACTTTTGTGTCGATCCCAAGGTCGACGACATCTCGTCGACAACTTGGCCGAAGGGCAACAATTCGTCGGCCATTCCCGCTTCGATAGCGCGATCGCCGAAATACAGCCGGGCCTCTGTTGCCGCGACAGCCTTTTCAGAAAGGCCACGATAGCGAGCCACACTCCCCACAAACATGCCATACAGGCGGTCGATTTCACCCTGGAGCTCGGTTTTGGCTGCATCGGAGAGTGGCTTGTGGCTATTGAAGTCCGTCTTGTGGGAGCCGGCATAAAGGGCGGTGTACTTAAGGCCAATGCTCGCGTCGTAACCGCTTTGGTCGAGGTGCATCGCGACCACCCCGACGCTGCCAACGCCACCGGTGCGCGAAACAAAAACCTTCTGACACGCCGCCGCAATCATGTAAGCAGCGGAAAATGCCTGGTCGTCGACCGCGGCCCACAGTGGTTTTGATTCCCGCACACTGAACAGGTAGTCCGCCAGGTCGTAACAGCCAGCGCACTCGCCGCCGCAACTGTCCACCCGCATGAGTATTCCCTTAATCAGCGAATCGGCCACAGCGTCCGCAACCTCTTCCTTGATCTGGCCGTAACTGGTCATGCCGGAGTACGCATCGAGCCAGGACGAGCGGTTTACAAGCGAACCAGAAACGTCGATAACCGCAATTCCTTCGCGCGTAACCCGGTATGATTTCCGGTCTCGCTCGTCATCCCCAGCTTTAATCACCGGCGCTTCTGGAAGGCCATCAATCTCGATCGACGGACCGACAAGACGCGAACCGACCTCGGAATTCAGAATCACGGCCAACTTCTCCGGCTGGATCAGTAGCGGAGTGCCGAAAACCCGCGTTGAAAGCCGGGACAAAAGTGCGCTTTTCGTTGGTTGTGTCACTGAACAATTCCCTCTTCTTCCAACTCCATGCCTACAAACATCCCCGACGGGCCAGCCTTGGGCTTTGAAGGCTTATTGGAGCCGTCCTTTTGCCCGTACTCCAAATTCAGAGCACGCTGGCGGCGAATGTCCTCGGCGTTCTCGGCGTCAATCTGCTCGACGTCCTCGCCACTTTCGGAAACAACCGCGGTCCGCGACGTCAAACCCTCGCGGATCTGCATGACCGCCGCGGTCGTATCCTTTACCGGATCCACCCACTTCCAACCCTGGGTCATCCACTTTACTTCCATGTAATCGGCGCTGTTCCGAACGAAGTCAGGCAGTACCAACTCCCCGCTAATCACAGCCCACCGCATCCACTCCTCAAAGTGGGGGCGGCAAAACTGAAACACAAAGCAGGAGTGCTGGATCTGCTCACACCGTCGGCGGAACTCCAGAAGCCCAGCACGAATCGAAGAGTAGTTGACCCCGGTCAGGTCGCCCGTCAGCTGCTCGTAGGTTACGCCACACCCCGCGGCGATCGCCCGCAGTTGCTGCTGCATGTACTTGTCGTACATTCCGCCGACGTCCGCCGTTTCGGCGATCGTGACGGCCTCGCCAGGCTGCAACTCGGTGAAAACGCCAGGCTCAACGTTGACCAACTCCGAGCCGGCAGAATTGAAGGCGCCCGCGACTGGATCGCCCACAGCGGGTTCGCCGTCGTTGGGCGAGCCTGTGATAAACCCAGTCAGCGCCGCCGCCAGGCCCTTGCGCGCCAGCTCAGCGTCGTCGTACTTTTCGAGCTCGTGGAGCTTCCACAGGACCCGACGCAGCCAAGGGAATCCCCTGAGTTGCTTTGGCCGAACCGAGTGAAAAACGTGGAGCAACTCCGAAGCCGGAACGCGCACCGTCTCCCCGTAACCATTACGAGCGGACGTCATCGACTCGGCCGGATGCGACTTCAGAAGATGGTAAGCCTGCCGCCGCCCGTCTCCATCGATCTCAACGCCACAAACAATGCGGTTCCCCTCTTTGGTCGACCTGCCGGATGCGGTGACGTGATCAACAGGCAAGTGGTCGCCCTCGATCAACTCCAATTGCAGCGGGGCCGGGCCCTTGGTCTGGTACCGATACCGAGCCAGAATTTCTCCATCGTTGACCATGGCGCGAAACGCCAAGGCTTGCAAACCGTAATAGTCCGTCCGGTTGTCGAAATCACACCGGTCCGTATAACGACGCCACGCCTTATGGATGGCCTTTCGCACCTCGGGGCTCTGGTGTAAGGAGATCGGCTTTATGCCGGTACCAATGAAGTTGGCGACCAGAGCGTCGACGGCGTTCCCGCCGTAGGGCGAGTTTCGCTCGGCCTGGCGCGAGCGATCACGCGTCCGCTCGAGGTCGCCCATCGCGATATCGTTGGGCCCCATCGACGGCGCAACCCAGCCGGAGGACCGCCGACCCGTAGACGCGGCCTGGTTCGCCGACGATGCGCGCGGCCGTGGACGAACCGAAGCGGCGCGCGCTGGCGCGGCGCTTTCCTTCACTTCCGGCGCTTCGAGTTTCAGTAGGGTGAGGGCCATTACAGTCCGCTGCTCGTGTAAGTCTTCACGCGCCGCCGCCGGGTGGTCCCGGAGACCTTCGCCTTTTCCGCTTCGAGGCGATTCAAAATCCGCTCGACCTTCTCGGGATCGTGCATTCGCAACATGCGATCGCCTTGCCGAATCTCCTGGGCTCCAGAAAAGAAGTTCGCTTTGGCATCGTCCTCGATTTTTTGAAGTTCTTCCGCGGTGAGGGCCATAAGTTACTGCGTAAAGCGAAATCTAGTCCGACGCCCTTTCGACGGCGAAACGGCAGAGACCGGAGCCACAGCCGCCGCCGGTTGGTCTTCGGTGACCGTGTTTGGCGATCGCTCCGCCTCAACCAGCCGTTGCGCATGCATGCCAAGAATGGCCTCGAGGCGGGCCCAATGCCCGTCCGTCATTCGATCCAGGCCCCAGCCGCAAGCGGCAATGCGGTTGTAAACGCGGACGTCGAGCGCCTCGTTACGCGCCCGTTTCTTCTCCCAGTGCGACGTCTTATAACCGAACCGATCCGCCTTCGTTACCAGCTGCTCCGCCGTGATTTGCTCGAAATATTCGAGATTATACTGCGGAAAATGGCAGTATCCATTCGGATACTCGCCGCCGTCCTCGGGCTTGTTTTGATTCAGCCAACGGTACAACTCTTCTTTGACGAAGCCGACGTTACAAGGCCACACCTTCAGGCCCGTCTTGATCTTCTTCCCCATCGGGCCCACTTCAACCGGCGAAGACGCGCCAAGAACGGACGGCGCTTTTGCGTCGCCCTTAACCATCATCACGGACGAGCCCTTACCGCGAGCCCAATCCACCACACGGTCCGAAGCGTAGCCGTGGTCGATCGCAAAACGCATAAGGCGCATTTCCGGCCCGGCCTCGCAGGGCCAAGTCCCCTCAAACACCTTCGTCAGGTCCGCCCAGACAGTCTCTTCCTTCGTGCTTCCCTGCAAGACGATGTAATCCACAGACCACGACTGCTTGCCGCGCCCCCAGGCGGTAATCTCAACTTCGATGCGGTCCGCCTGCACGTCGGCCGCACCAGTCAAGAACAAACCGCCCATGGGAACACGGCCGATCGCGTAGTTCTCGCGACGCTCGTAAAGCCGATGCGCGTCCGGCGTTTCTCCGGACATTGCGTAACTCTCGCCCTGCACGGTGTTGACGAACACCTGCATGCGTGAGGTCGAAGCCTTGGCCTTCTCTGCCTTGACGGCGATATCACCCCAGGAAAGCCAGCCCACCGGGGAATACAGGCCGTTGATCGCATAACCCCGCGTGGTGGGCTCACACTCCGCAGTCGGTACCCAACTGCCGTGCGGAAGGATCTCCTCTTTTTGGTAGTTCTGCATCATTCGACTGCAGGAAGCACATTCGTACTCGGCCAGGTGGGGCTTGCCGGAAGCCCAGCGCAGCTGGCCAAACACAAGCGGCGACATCACGCCACAGAAGGCGCACGGCACGTTGAAGAACCGCCGGTCGGTTTCATCAAAAGCCGTGTCGATTCGGCTTCGGCCGGTCACGGTCGGCGTCGACCCCATTAGGATTTTGTGCGTCGAAGAGAACGTAAGCGTGCGGGCCACCGCCAAGTCGATCGGGTCGCCTTCCTCGTCGACGTCATGCGGATAGGCGTCAACCTCATCCAGGCCGAGGTACTTCGCCGGCATCGACCGCAGTCCGGTCGAAGAATTGGCGCCGGTCATCACCAGAACCCCGCCAGCAAAATCTTTTTCAAGGATCGTGTTGCCGGAATCCCTGCTTTTCATCTCCGACACCTTGGCGCGAAGAACCGGCGTCTCCTCGATCATCGGTGCAATACGCTGCTTGGAGTAGCGCTTGCACATGTCCACGGTCGGCTGAACGAACAATGTCGGGCCAGGCGCATGGTCGATGATGTAACCACCCCAGTTGTTCATGACCTCGGTGAATCCCACCTGGGCTGGCTTCCGCACCACAACGCGGCGGACCGGTGAGTGCGTCGAAAGGCAATCCATAACTTCGCGCCAATACGGAGTCTTTGCCGTGCGATACCGGCCTGTCTGTGCCGAGGACTTCTGGCTCAAGCGGCGAAACTCGTCGGCCCACTCCCACACCGATAGAATCGGGTCAGGACGCAGAGCATCGGCGATGATCTCACCGATGAACTGGCTAACCTGCGCTGGTGTTTGCGAAGTCGCTGAGGGATTCATGGAATGCCGCCGTCAAAATCTGCACCACTTCGTGTGGGTCACTTGTGATTGCGAGTTTTTCGGACAAATTGTTAGGGATCGCGAGGATGCTGTCACGCAACCCGCGGAATCGGTTGAACACTTCGACCTTTACTTGCGCCGAATCAACCAGCTTTTTCGACTTTTCCTGGTAATCCAACTGCGCGAGGCGGGCGTGATAGTGCTCTTTTACCGCGCGGGCCTTTGAGAAATCTGGCCCCTTATCGGACTCTGCGGCGCCGGCCAATTCGGCGAGTGGCCCGGAACGCGGCGCATGCGGCGAGTCCTTCCCGCGAGTGTTTAGCTGGTGGTTTGTCCGCATCTGCCACAGCCGATCGGCCGCTTCAGAGTCAATCTTCTTGCCAGGTGTTAATTTAATTCGCCCGGCTTTGATTGCATATTGCACTGCAAATGGACGGCACCCGCGATGCCGCGCGTACTCATTTATGCCCATTTCAGGCATTAGGCGGCCACCCTCTCGGCAAGGCGCTCGGCCTCGACTTGGGCGAACGTGCTGCCATCCTCGTGAACAGCCTCGAGTCCGGTGTAGTCCTGCCAGCGTTTAACGATGACATCCGCATACTTCGGATCCAACTCCATCAATCGGCACTTCCGATCCAGCTTTTGACAGCCGATCATCGTCGTCCCGGATCCGCCAAAGAGGTCAAGAACGAGGTCGCCAGCCTTCGAGGAGTTACGCAGTGCGCGCTCGACCAACTCAACCGGCTTCATCGTCGGATGCAAGCGGTTCGCCGCGGGCTTCTTCTCCTGCCACAACGTCGACTGCGTCTTGTCGCCGTACCAGTTGTCTTTCTGGCCGGTGACGTGGACATAAAACATCGGCTCATGTTGGAACTTGTACCGGCCGAATCCCCAAGCAAACGTGTTCTTCGCCCAGATGATCTGGCAGCGAACCTCGAAACCGGACAACTCCATCGCGTTCTGGAACTCGCGCTGGAATGAAGAGGGATGGCAAACGTACATCGAAGCACCGGCCTTCACCGAGGCGCGGTAATTGGCAAACACCTGCTCCAGGAAGTGCACAAAATCACCGACAGACATCTTGTCGCTCTCGATTTTCAGCTTCTCTTTCGTATAGCCCTCGTAATCGACGTTGTACGGAGGGTCGGTGAACACCAAATCAGCCGACATGCCGCCCATCAAGCGGGAAACCTGCTCGGCGTCGCACGAATCACCAACTAACAAGCGATGTCCGCCCATCTGCCACAGGTCGCCGCGGACCGAAACCGCCTGCTCAGCAACTTCTGGAGCGGCATCGTCGTCGGTGTTGCCGGCCTGGGGATCGACTTCGCCCGTCTCCAGTAGGACATCCAATTCCTCCAGGGAAAAACCCGTCAACTCGAGGTTGAAGTCCTCCCCTTGAAGTTCCCCAAGCTCCACTTTCAAGAGTTCTTCGTCCCAGCCGGCCAACTCGGCCAGCTTGTTGTCGGCGATGATGTACGCTTTCTTCTGCGCCGGTGTCATGTGCGTCAGCACAATCACCGGAACTTCAGTCAGGCCAATCAGAAGAGCCGATTTCAATCGGCAGTGCCCGGCAAGAATACCGTCCGTCTCGTCAACCAGGATGGGATTGGTAAAGCCAAACTCCAGCATCGCTAAGGCGACCTTGGCGATTTGATCGTCCGTGTGCGTTCTCGAGTTCCGGACGTACGGAATCAAGCGCGCAACCGGCCACATCGCAATCTGACGCGCCATCTCCGGCAACGCAATCTTTGCCGGATCGGTCGGGTTACGCGCTGCCATGAACTCCCTTCAAAGCCCAAACATAGGAGCCGCCGCCGGCGTCCTGGAGGAAAGATTGAGAACTTCCGCCGGGCAGCATCGGGGAGGTTCGGCAGGTCATCGGGCGGATGTATGCGCGTTTGGCATGGCCGCGTCTATTCCGAATCACATCAAATCTTTGCTGACGGTCGAGGTCATCGACAGCCATTTCGCAAAGATACTGTTTGAATTCGTCGTAAACGGGAATGAGGGTTTCTGAGGACACGTGTGGTGTACTGCCCGGCGAGGAGTGGATTAAAGAGAGCCTCGGCCCTCACCGCTGGATCCAGCGTTCGGGGCACTGGAGCGGTAAATCATTCTATTCTTAATACCGAGTTCCTTCCGGCTGTGTCAACAACTTTTGCAAACCAACGGCCAATTGGTCAGACCAACGCCAATTTTGGTTGTTCAAGGGGGCGCCTATAAGCGAAACTTATCCCAGCCAAACGTTTTATAAGTTTCCCACTAGCGTAACGGTGCAAGCGGGAAACCCGCGACGGGCCCGGCCGGGTAGGACCCGTGCGAGGCCGCCAGGCGGCGGGGGGCCGGGGCGGGCCCGGGGGGGGGCGGCGGGGCCGGTAGCCCGGCGGGGGCCGGTCGCCCGGGCGGGGCGGCGGGGGGGCGGGGAGCC
>Ga0114966_10003304_pt1 | contig 14209 bp, 7 predicted proteins | sample M_130207_XF_Meta_FD_87029 | JGI IMG/M metagenome (GOLD analysis project Ga0114966, IMG submission 87029) | Freshwater microbial communities from Lake Montjoie, Canada to study carbon cycling - M_130207_XF_MetaG | ecosystem: Environmental > Aquatic > Freshwater > Lake | place: Lake Montjoie... | reverse complement strand
GACCTTGCTGAAAATTCTTGCAGGCGTCGTGGGGTTTCAGCAGGGCGAACGTAAACTTGGTCACAACGCCAAGATCGGATATTTCAGCCAGCATCGTGCAGACACGCTCGATCTTGAAAAAACGGTTCTTGATGAGGTGTTGGCGAGTGCTCCCGCGCTGCGTGAGGATGAGGCAAGAGGGATACTTGGCTCGTTCATGTTTCGAAAAGAAGAAATTTACAAACTTACCGGAGTCCTGAGTGGTGGAGAAAAAAGCAGGCTCAACCTTGTGAAGTTTCTGGTTGATCCGCCGAATCTGCTGCTCATGGACGAACCTACGACTCATCTGGATATCACGACGGTTGAGTCCCTCACCCTGGCACTGGAACGCTACGAGGGAACGTTGGTATTCATCTCACATGACGTTCATTTTATTCGGCATCTGGCTACAAAAGTCCTCCATGTCAATGCAGGCCGTGTCGTGTCTTTTCCCGGCAACTACGATTATTATATGGAAAAATCCGCAACCGGAGAAGACGCACGATCCGCACTCACTGCGGGCTAATCGTTGTTCCTCAAATCGGCTTTGGTTTGGGGCAAATTAAATGTGCTCGGAATGGTTTTGGACCCAACGCGCATTGTCCTTTTGTTGGATTTAAGGTAGGATTGTTTGATGCGTATTATTGGTGTTATTCCCGCCCGTTTTGGGTCAACTCGATTTCCAGGAAAACCGCTCGAGCGCATCGCAGGAAAGTCGCTTCTCCAACGAGTTGTTGAGCAGTGTCAAAAGGCTCGATCCCTTGCGGAAGTCGTGGTAGCGACGGATGATGAACGCATTGCAGAGGTCGCAGCGGAGTTTTGTGCAGTGGAGATGACCCGCGCGGATCATCCGAGCGGCACTGATCGAATTGCGGAGGTGGCAGCGCGACGGTTGTGCGAGGCTATAGTCAATATCCAAGGGGATGAACCCTTAATTGATCCCAGAGTAATTGATGCCGTGGCAGGTGCATTGGATCAGAACGAAATGTCTACCGCTGCAACTCGGATTCGCCATTTGGCGGAGTTGGACAATCCGAACACGGTAAAAGTCGTTGTCAATCAGGCCGGGCGAGCCTTATATTTCTCTCGCCGTACCGTTCCGTACGTACGGGATGCCGCCGATCGTTCGTCAGCAGAACTGTTGGTGGCCTTTCCTTTTTTAAAACACTTAGGAATATACGGTTATCGACGTGAGACATTGCTGGGTTTGGTTCGTCACGCAGTTTCTCCGCTTGAACACGCGGAAAAATTGGAGCAGTTGCGGGCGTTAGAACACGGTATCCAAATCGCGGTTGTCACCGTGGATTACGATAGTATTGGGGTAGATGTTCCGGCCGATATCGAGCGCGTCGAAGCGATTTTAAGAGCGTCAGTATGAAATATGTCTTTGTTACAGGCGGTGTGGTGAGTTCCTTGGGGAAGGGTCTGACGGCGGCTGCCCTCGGCACTCTCCTTGAAAATCGAGGTCTCAAAATCACGTTACAAAAATTCGACCCCTATCTCAATGTAGATCCTGGAACGATGTCCCCTTATCAGCACGGCGAGGTTTACGTGCTTGATGATGGTGCGGAGACGGATCTCGATCTAGGACATTACGAACGATTCACTCACACCAAGCTTTCGCGTAAAAACAACCTGACGAGTGGACAGGTTTATCAGACGGTTCTCGATAAAGAGAGGCGGGGTGATTATCTCGGCAAGACGGTTCAGGTCATTCCCCATGTTACCGATGAGATTCAAAAACGGATCGTTGAGGTGGGTGAGCTTTCTAAGGCGGATATCGTTATTACCGAAATTGGTGGAACGACGGGAGATATCGAGGGTCTACCCTTTTTGGAAGCGATCCGGGAATTTGCACTGAATGTTGGGCCAACGAACGTCTGTTTCATCCACATGACCTACGTTCCCTTCATCAAAGCTGCTGGGGAACTTAAAACCAAGCCCACCCAACAGTCTGTTGCTAAATTGCGTGAAATCGGTATTGCACCGAACATTCTCGTTTGTCGTTGCGAGCAAGCGTTGAACAAGGAGCTTCGTCAAAAAATCTCACTTTTTTGTAACGTTCCTTACGATGCGGTGATCGAGGAAAAGGATGTGGATCATAGTATTTATGAAGTTCCGTTGATGTTACAACGCGAACGGATGGATGATCTGGTTTGCAATATCCTGAGGATTGAGGCCCCTCCTGCTAACATGATGAATTGGCAGGAAATTATCCGTAAACTTGTGGCTCCGCAGCACCGCGTTCGGATCGGTGTCGTTGGTAAATATATTGAGCTGCAGGATGCTTACAAATCTGTTTATGAAGCGATCATCCATGGCGGCGTGGCTAATGATTGCGGGGTCGCCATCGAAAAAATTGAATCCGAAGAAATCGAAAAATTTGGCGCAGAAAAAGCGTTGCGAGGTTTGACTGGCATCTTAGTTCCAGGAGGGTTTGGAGAGCGTGGGATCGAGGGTAAAGTTCTCGCTGCTAAATATGCTCGCGAAAAAAAGATGCCTTATTTTGGTCTGTGTTTGGGCATGCAAATTGCGACAATTGAGTTTGCCCGGAATGTCCTGCAACTTGCTGGAGCTAACTCAACGGAATTCGATCCGAATTCGCCGCACCCAGTGATTTCGCTACTGAGTGAGCAGATGAATGTTTCACACAAAGGTGCATCCATGCGATTGGGATCCCATCCGTGCCAATTGCAAATAGGATCCAAGGCGGCCCATATTTATGGTGCGTTCCTAGTTAACGAACGTCACCGTCATCGTTATGAATTCAATAACGATTACCGCGAACAATTCGAGCAAGCAGGCTTCGTGTTCTCTGGAACGAGCCCAGATAATAACCTTGTAGAACTCATCGAGTTGAAGGACCACCCCTTCTACATGGCGAGCCAGTATCATCCCGAGTTTCTCAGCAAGCCGAATGCCCCGCATCCGTTATTCCGAGCGTTTATCGCCGCTTGTCAGGTAGCTATGCACCAACGTCCCACGTAAGCGCACTCGATCCCTCGACCAATGATCCCGAGGGAGGTGCTCATCTTTCATGACCTACGCGGAAGCCACTGTTTACGTTCAGTCGTTGGGACAATTCGGGATGGTGCTTGGGTTGGAAAGAATCCAACAGTTGAGTCAATTAGCCGGAAATCCTCATCAGGATTTAAAATTTATCCACGTCGCAGGTACTAACGGCAAGGGATCGACGTGTGCTTTTTTGGAGAGCATTTTTCGCACGGCTGGGTTTCGCACGGCTCTCTACACATCACCTCATCTCGTTTCGTTCACGGAACGGATTCAAATAAACCGTCAAAATATTTCCGAGGAGGAAGTCATCGCAGGAGTGCTCCGGTTAAAACCGTTGGCAGAAACTCTTGGATCAAACAACCAGCCTACTTTTTTTGAGTTTGTCACTTTAATGGCTCTTTGTCATTTCGCTGACCAGAAGCCCGACATCATCATTTGGGAGACAGGGCTGGGTGGTCGGTTGGATGCTACCAATATTGTGACACCGTTGCTCAGCGTCATTACCAATATTCAATTAGATCACGAGAATTGGTTGGGAAGAACGTTACCTAAAATCGCATTCGAAAAGGCTGGAATTATTAAGCCTCAAATACCGGTGTTGATCGGCCCCGTGTCCGAGGATGTCCATCAGGTGATTGAAGAGGTGGCAAAAATTAACCAAGCCCCGCTCAACGTCTGCCAACCTGAGCGGCTCGAATCTCAAGTCTGGTTTCGTGAACTGCGCCTGCCGTTGATCGGACGATTTCAACGTTACAATGCGGCTTTAGCTGTGCAGGCGGTTTTCGAGTTGAACCAGAAATATCATGTCGAACAAAAGCACGTAGAAACAGGCTTGAGGAACACCGTGTGGTGGGGTCGATTACAGATTGTGACGACTCAGAATGGACGGCAGATTCTACTCGATGGAGCCCACAACCCAGCAGGAGTGCGATCTCTTTGTGAGGCAGTGAGGGAGGAGTTTGGCGATCAGCAAATCACAGTCATCTTGGGCATCCTTCAGGACAAAGAGTGGCGAATCATGGCTCGAGAGTTAGCCGCCGTGGCTATAAGGATCATCACAGTTTCTGTTCCTAATTCTCGCACTGTCCCTGCGATTCAATTGTCCGAATTTCTCCAACCCATTTTCCCAAATTGTTCGATTGTCCCTGTTGGGTCAATGGCCGAAGCATTGGCCGCGACAGTCGATTCCCCTTTGACTCTAGTCGCTGGCTCACTCTACTTGATTGGTGAAACAATTGCTATTTTACAAGGAATCCCCGCCCATCATGAGCTCAATCAATGGATAGACCGCAGGTGATTCTCAGCGTTTGACTGGAGCCCGTCCGTCTTTTGCTGAAGCACGGGTGCTCAGTGTTTTTTCACCGACCCAACGGGTGTTCCAATGGGTTTTCCAACTCGTGTCGTAACCCTCAGGCAGAGGTTCGCGACCCAGTAGTTGATCATTCATGCCATGCCAAGGCATCGGTTCGATTTGAGTTCCTGTGACGACGTGAAAATCAGAATCTTTGTCCCAACCATCTGCGTAGAGGTAAAAATTTTGCTGCCTGCCCTCAGATGGAGTCGGAATCTGATTAGCCGCAAATTGCAACGTGAGTTCGTCTCCTCCGCAGACGAGAACTAATGCGTCATCGCGTTTTTCAAGTAACGCATCGACTCCACCATATCGTGTCGCCCAACCCGAGGGCGTAATTCGCCAAAAGGGTTGTTGGAAGACTGCATCGTAGATCGGTGTCAAGGGTTGGCTTGGGGGTAGATTGGCAAACTCGCTGAACCCTCGCCAGTGAAGATCGGTTCGTGTGGGAGAGAGTTTGACGATGCGCGTCTCGGCGTTGCTCACTCGATCGAACAGTGCGGCGCGATCCCAGTGGATCTCGAAACCTGCCGTTAGTTTGAGTCGCCGTGCGTTCTTCGGGAGCTTTCCGGTGAGGTCGATGAGAATTGTCTTGGTTTTCCCCGCAGGTGCGCCTACATCGATTTCGAGGCGTTGCCATTCTCCCTGCGATGTTTCGACTTCGAGCACAGGAAATGGGAAGGGAAGGGAGGCGTCGTGCGAAGCAGCCATGTTCGCCATACCACCCCCGAAGCGCAGCCACCCGGTTAATGCCAGAACAAGCGGTCGCTCCGAGTCGAGCAAACCAAAATCAAGAACGATGCCATGCAATTCAGCAAGTCCTCTCAATTGAGGCGATCGTAATGAACGGGGTGAAATCATCTGCCCATCGATTTTACTTAACGTAGCCGTGATGTTTTTACCTTCGAGATCCGTGGCATCAAGCAACATGCGCGGATTCCCGACAGTGACCAACTCCGGAACGGGATAAGGTTTGCGAGATCGAAGCTTGCTGGTGGAATGCACTTCGGTGCCTCGGGGATGATCAACCACGCAAAGCTTCACCTCATCTAAATAGAGCACCTCCCGTAGCTCCTCAGTCAGTTGAATTTCGTAATGATTGTTTCGAGGCCGAAATGTCTCACGGTTGCCGAGCCACACATATTCAAATGGATCCGCATCGATGTAGACCCCTTCGACTGCTGGCAGACCGAGTGGGGCGGATCCGAGAATATCGGTGACAAAACGATACCTTTCTCCATCCCAAACGTAGAGGTAAGGACAGGAACCCTCCGGCAAAATAAGTTCCGTTAACGTGATCGGGCCCTTCTCGACGTGTTGATCCAGCGACGGCACAGAAAGATTAAACCAATGCACAGTCACCGCATCCAATTGCTCAAATCCTCCAACGCCGATTTCAATGGGGAGCTTGGAGACGGTGCGAGTATTCCGCAGTCCACCGGCTCGAGTCTCAACCTTGACGCCGATTCCACTGGAGTTTGAGCGGTTTCCAACGAGTCTCACTTTCAATTGACGATTGACTTGCGCACCTTCATTGCGCCAAAGCTGCAAACCTCCCAAGGCGGGAGCTACCAACAAATCTGAGTCTCCATCTTGATCAAAATCTGCGAAGTGAACCTCTGAGATTAAGCCTTGGATTTTGGCGAGACCGAGAACTGAAGTTTGATCCTCAAACCCTGAAGTTCCGAGGTTTCTATAAACGTGCAGCCCATCGCCTACGGTGCAGATGTCTAACCAACCGTCGTTGTCGTAGTCCACCAGAACTATCGAAGTAACTAAGCTCGGAGGGATGGGCAGGAGTTGGTTTTCTTTCAAACCACCGAAGGCAACCGAAAGGTGTCGATCCATGAGGACCACCAGATCCGCACGGAGATCGTTATTCAAATCACCTGCCGCAAAAACTTGTCCTCTAGGCCAAGAGTTGCCTGTGTTTGTCGCTGTGAGAGATCCGCCTCGAATTTTCTGCATCAGCAGGGGAGCCTCTCCCTGTCGAGCCACGATGATGTCCATCAAATCGTCGCTATTCCAATCCTCTACAGCCAGGTTGCCACTAATCGAGAGCGTGGTTGGGATGCCAGAAGTGGCAGTGATATCCTTGAACAAGAAATTACCAAGATTCCTGAACAATCGCAGGTCGTTCGTTCGTGCGGTGACCGTCAACAGATCGAGTTTTCCAGAAAAATCGAGATCTACGAGCGCAGCATCGGTGGCAGCGAGATTCTTCAGGCGACTGTAGGCCGTGACTTCTGTAAATAGGCCGTTGGTGGCAAACTTAAAAACGTGAGATCCCTGCGCACCCACCACGATCACATCCTCAAAACGATCATTCTGTAAATCGGCTACGAGGCATTTATGGTATTGGGCATTTGTCAAAGCGGGGGATACGCGACCAGACGCCGTAAAAACACCGTTCGTGTTCAGGAGCAGTCGGAACCCTTGACCCTCCTCCAAAACAAAGAGGTCATTCGCCCCGCGTTGGTTGATGTCCATAATGCCGATGGGAGCCTTGTATTGGGTGGCTGCACTCCCAAAGGCTTGAGCGGTCGTGTTCACAAAATGGATAGGCAGTCCATTTTTCCGAGGTTGTTCGAGTTTGAAGGGGGCCAGAATTGCGGTATGGATCGAACGCTCGAGACCCGAAACAGTCGGAGGTTGACCGGCGCGTTTTGCAAGAAGGTCTCGGTGGGTATCAAGTTCCTTTTGCGATTCCGCAGTACGGCCCAAACGGATCAAGACCTGCCCAAAATTATAATGAGCGGAAGGATGCTCCGGCTCCAACTCTACTGCAGATTGAAATTCTTTTGCGGCCTCCTCCCAGTGTTTAAGAGAAAAATGCGCCAACCCCAACTGGAAACAAGTCGCCGCAACATCAGAGTTTAGATCCTTGCTCAGTTGGAAAGATTGCACGGCCTCCAGCAAATGATTTAAGCGGAGGTGGGCACATCCCGCCACATAGTAGGCTGCCGCCGCGTTCGAATCCCGCTCAATGACAAGTGCCGCTGCGGTCAGTGCTTCGAGAGGTTGCCCTGCTAACAACGCTGCATTTGCCAAGTTTAAGTAGGCGTCGGTGGCAGTCGGTTGGAGGGTAGCTGCCGCCTGAAAAGCCCCGAGTGCTTTGATCGCGTCACCTTGTTCATAATAGGTCTTGCCGGAGTTCATCAGGCGTGAGAACTCGTCCATCTCTGGGGAGGTTGAGTTGCGACTACAGCCGCTGAGGCAAACCCAACTCAAGGCAAAAATAATGGCTCCGATGAATCGTAATCTGCGCATATAACGTGTGACATTAAGGATAGAAAAGCCTCCATCGAAAAACAAACTAATGTTGCCATCGCAAAAGGATTGCGACCTGCGAACCCTTGGTCTACGTTCAGAATATATCGTGGGCGTGTAGCTCAATTGGATAGAGTGTCGGCCTCCGAAGCCGCAGGTTGTGGGTTCAACTCCCGCCACGCCCACCACTTCTAAATATGTTCGCGAACCCATGGATTGGGTGCCACCCCTGCTTCGTTGAATTTCGACAGGGAAGCCCGGTGCTTGATTATGTTGGTTGAAACCCGTTTGCTGGCAAAATGCTGTTTAATTTAAATCGTGATCCTAGTTTCAAAGGGTGGACGAAGCCGGGGCCGATTGTTGGAGCAAATGTTGAGGTTCCCGACGAGGAGAGCTTGGATGCGATCAGCGGGTTTTATCGAATTTTTCAACTTAAACAGGGACATCGGTTTTCAACGGACGATCTGCTGACAGCTTGGTATGGGACCACTTGGTGTCCAAGAGCTGCTCGAGTATTAGACCTTGGAAGCGGGTTGGGTTCGGTGGGGATGATCGCGGCATGGCGGTTGCCTGGGGCCCAGTTTGTGACGGTCGAGGCCCAAGAGGACAGTGTGCGGCTCGCCAGAAAATCAGCCGTTTTTAACGAATTAACTGAGCGTTATGAAATCCGAATCGGTGATTTTCGAGATCAACAAGTTCTAGCAGAAACGGAAAAATTCGATTTAGTGTTGGGCAGTCCTCCTTATTTCCCCCTAGGGACGGGCGTGGAGTCGGATCATCCACAGAAAATTGCTTGCCGATTTGAAGTGCGCGGTAATATCGCGGACTATTGTTTCACGGCTTCGCGCCAACTCGCTCCGGGCGGTCTGTTCGTCGGCGTATTTCCGGTAGAACCGTTACAGAATGCTCGAGTCATTGCTGGTGCGGAGAGCGCAGGATTGATGATCGTGCGCCGTCGCGTTGTGGTATTTCGCGAAGGCGAACCTCCGTTGCTTTCATTATTCGCGATGATGCGCCGAACGGATTTACCAGAGTCGATGCGTGGGAAGACTTGGGATGAACCTCCGTTAACCATTCGGACAAGGACCGGCGAGGTCCATCCAGAGTATTCGGCTATAAAACTGGCGATAGGATTTCCGCCCTGAGGGTTGCTTAGGCAAGAATCTCACGCACTACCTCACCATGCACATCAGTGAGTCGATAATCGCGTCCCTGAAAACGATAGACGAGCTTGGTGTGTTCAACGCCGAAGAGATGTAGAATTGTGGCGTGCAGGTCGTGAACATGGACCTTCTTTTCGACCGCATGGAAACCGAGTTCATCCGTTCTGCCATGGACAATCCCCGGTTTAATTCCGCCACCAGCCATCCAAATAGTGTAGCCGTGTGGATGATGGTCGCGACCGATTTGGTCGGATCTTAGTCCGCCCTGCATCATTGGGGTGCGTCCAAATTCCCCTCCCCAAATGACGAGTGTCTCATCGAGTAACCCGCGTTGCTTCAGATCTTTTATTAGTGCCACGGCAGGCTGATCTGTCTCGGCGCAGCGTTTCTTAAGGTCGAAAACAAGGTTTCCATCGGCGCCCCCATGATGATCCCAACCTCGATGATAAAGTTGAACAAACCGCACGCCTCGTTCCACCAATCGTCTTGCCAGCAAGCAATTGTTGGCGAACGAAGCACGGCCAGGGGTGGTCCCATACAATTCCTGAGTGCTAGCGGTTTCTTTCGAAATGTCCATCACTTCGGGCACACTGGTCTGCATCCGATAGGCCATTTCATAGGACGAAATGCGTGTCGCAATCTCTGGATCGTGCAAAACATCATAACGCACTTGGTTCAGTGTTTTGATCACGTCGAGCGACTGGCGACGTCGTTGGCTTCCCATCCCTGCAGGATTACCGACGAAAAGGACGGGATCCCCTTGGGATCGCAAAGTGACGCCTTGATGCACCGTGGGCAAGAAACCACTCCCCCAAGAGGCGTTTGTCAGAGGCTGACCGACGCCTGTCATGAGCACCACAAACGTCGGCAGGTTTTTGCTTTCGCTGCCGAGGCCATAGCTAAACCACGAACCCATCGCTGGACGCCCTGCGAGTTGGGCGCCGGTATTCATGAACAGGGTTGCAGGATCATGATTGAAAGCTTCCGAATAAAACCCCTGCACGAAACACACATCATCCGTGACTGTTTTGAGTTGCGGGAGCAATTCACTCAACCACATTCCAGACTTGCCGCATTGAGAGAACTTGTAGGGAGACGCTAGAAGCTTTGCGTTTTTACCAATCTGCGCGAGGCGGATATTTTTAACCAACTCTTCGGGCACTTGCTGACCATTGCGCTTTGTCAGCTCAGGTTTAGGATCGAAAAGGTCGAGATGCGATGGGCCGCCGGACTGAAAAAGGTAAATAATTTTTTTGGCTTTGGGCGCGAAGTGCGGGATTCCGAGAGGTTGTTTGCTTTCCGAAGCAGCGAATATTTGAGGGTTCAGGAGCGAGCCCAAAGCGATCGCGCCCATACCAGTGCCACACTGTTGAAGAAATCGACGACGTGTGCTGAATTGGATCTGATCGATAGGTTGAGAAAACATAAATCAGCCTTTGGTCAAAGTTTCATCCAGATTGAACAACACGTTCGCCACCATCATCCATGCCGCAAGTTTTCCAGTTTCAAAACCTGCCGGTCGTTCGATGGAACCGACGTCGAGCAGGAGTTCTGCAGCCGTCAGATCCCTTTTAAAGCTTTTCATTTGTTGGTCTAAAAAAGCGAGCAACCGTCGGCGTTCGAGCGAGGTCGGCGATCGACCGAGACATTGGTGAAAGGCAAATTCCATTTGCGCCTCTGAGCTTTGCCCGCCTTCTCTTAAAACTCGTTGCGCGAAAACACGTGCGGCTTCAAGCAAGGTGGGCTCGTTCAGGCCAGCCAAGGCTTGCAGGGGCGTGTTGGTTCGCGGACGTCTAGAAACGCAGACATCCCGACTTGGGGCATCGAAGGTTGCAAATGTCGGATAGGTACAAACGCGCCGCCAGAAGGTGTAGATGGCTCGGCGATAAAGGTCCGGCCCTTCACTCGTAGGCCATTCGTCCATGCCAATTTCAGGGCGTAAAAACCCGATTTCTTTCCAAAGGTTTGGCAGTTGCACCGGATAAACACTCGGCCCTCCCAACTTAGGATTTAACAACCCACTGACCATCAGCGCGTGGTCCCTAATCATTTCAGCGTCCATGCGAAACCTAGAACCACGGGAAATAAGCCGGTTATAAAAATCTTTCTCCAATCGAGTTTCGTCGGTCGCTGCGTCTTGTCGATAAGCGGCCGACATCACGATCAATTTTTGCATGGCTTTGACATCCCAACCAATTCGGATGAACTCTGTGGCTAGCCAGTCGAGCAGTTCAGGGTGCGATGGCGCGTCCCCTTGTCGTCCAAAATCTTCACTGGTTTTTACAAGGCCCGTGCCAAAACACCGTTCCCAAAAACGATTGACGGTGACTCGTGCGGTCAAGGGATGATCCGGATCGACGAGCCACTTCGCAAGCGAAAGGCGATTTCTTGCCTGATTCGTTGCCAGAGGAAGCAATGCCGCAGGAACTCCGCCGGTAACTTCTTTGCCCTTGCTTAGAAAGTCTCCTCGGACATGTACGTAAGTTTGTCGGGGCTGTGTCTCGCTGCGTTCTTTCAACACGAGAGTCGAATACTTCTGTGCTGGCAAATCCTCCAGTCGCTGTTCGATCTGAAACTTTTGCCGTTCGAGATTCCGCAGAGTTGGAGAAACTTGACGGTAAAAGGTAGCTAGTTTTTCTGATTTTTCTTTCGTGCGGAGCGAAGGTGTTGTTGTGATGATTTGTCGAATATCGTCCGGCACCGGCCAACGGACGATCGGATCCGTTTCTGTGGTTACCGATAGCCTGAACCGTCCAACGCAATGGCTATTCCCGTGGTAGTGATCGAACCTAAATGAGAGATGGTTTCCCTCCTTGAATTGGATCGGGTTTTTCAACTCTGCGATGAGGTGGTGGCGTTGCCCGAACTGAGGACCGATGGCCCACCCAGTTTTTGTGTTCCGATCCACGGCATGCTCCGCACGGTAATAGGGCTGCTCCCAATCGGCTGTAGCGGATGAGAACACAACATTAGTATCTGCTGGCCAAGGCCCGGATTTCGGGATCGCACTGAGGGAGAATTCATCCAAAATAAAATTGCCTGTTTTGTCCCAACGGCCAGGTCCGTTCTTGGGGAGGCTTGGATCAGGTAAAACCTCGAGCAACACGGCCGTGATAGCCATCAAATCAGTATTGGCATTCACTGTGATCGTGTCATAAATTGGATTCAGACCCGTGCCCAGTAGCGAACCATCTGGCAAATTGGTGTAGCTCGAGCCTCCGTTTGAGAACGCATTCGTCAGGTTGAGGACCTGCCAAATCTTCCCTTTGTTTGTGATGAGTGTTTCCCAAGCTCGCTGTTCAACAACGAGATTTTTCTCCGCGTGGGTGATTGCCTGTTTGGTCTCGTTCAGCCGTGTCTGAATGAATTTCTCAGTTTCGCCGAGATCCGGTTTTGGGACATCGACTGTGGGTGCTGCGTTGTAGTTGCCGCCGTCGGTGGTGTTATTAAAAAATGCAAAGAACTGATAATACTCATCCTGAGTGATGGGGTCGTATTTGTGTGTGTGGCATTCGGCACAATTGAGGGTCAGCCCCAGCCACGTGGCACTGACGGTGGCGACTCGATCTTTTACTGCCTTAACGCGATATTCCTCCTCGTCACCACCACCTTCATCATTCAGTTTGGTGTTGCGATTAAAACCGGTGGCGATTTGTTGTTGGAGAGTGGGTTGAGGAAGGAGATCACCAGCCAACTGTTCAATCGTGAACTGGTCGAAGGATTGGTTTCGGTTAAATGCGTTGATGACCCATTCTCGATAAGGCCAGATCGAACGTGCTAAATCGACTTGGTATCCGTTGGAGTCGGCATAACGAGCAAGATCCAACCAACCACGAGCCATGTGCTCTCCGTAATGTGGAGATGCGAGTAAGCGATCGACGAAATGTTCATACGCGTCGGTGGATTGATCCTTCACAAAGCCCTGAACCTGCTCCCAAGAAGGCGGCAATCCTGTGAGGTCAAGGCTCAACCTTCGTGCCAACGTCTGACGTGTTGCCTCATCCTGCGGTGCCAACGATTCACGCTCGAGTCGGGCAAGCACAAAGGAGTCAATGTCGTTACGTATCCAACTTTTGTTAGCAACGATTGGCACCTTAGGGCGCACAGGTTTTATGAAAGACCAATGTTTTCGAGGATCCAAGGTTGGCCAGATGGCGCCTTCTTGAATCCACTGTTTCAAAGCGGAAACTTCTTGCACCGTGAGGCGTGCTCCTTTGGGCGGCATCATCTCATCCGGATCAGAAGCCGTGACACGTTTGATTAACTCGCTGGCGTGGGGTTGTGCTGGAACCACTGCAGGCTGACCCGATTTGCCTGATTCAAGTGCAGTTGCTCGAGAATCGAGGCGCAATTTTGCCTTCTGCTGATCCGGACCATGGCACTCATAACATCGTTTAATCAGCAGAGGCTCAATATCGCGTGCAAATTCTACAGCGATCCCTGTCTGAGTTACAAACACCCCTGCAAGAATGATGATGAGGCATTTCGTTGCACAAAACAGAGAAGTCGTTAAATGCATTGTGGGTTGGACAGTGTTTTTCAGTTTAAGCCAAAATCGTTTTAACGACCTCCCCTGCAACATCGGTAAGCCTAAAATTACGACCGTTATGAAAGTAAGTTAATCGTTCATGGTCGAACCCCAGTAGGTGAAGGATCGTCGCGTGGAGATCGTTGACGCTGACTTTATCAACCACCGCTTTGTGGCCGAGTTCATCGGTGGCACCGTGATGAACCCCGCCTTTTACTCCTCCACCCGCCATCCAGTAAGTAAAGGCATGGGGATTATGATCCCGTCCGGGTTTACCACCCTTTTGAGAAATTGGAAGTCGGCCAAATTCGCCACCCCAGATCACCAACGTTTCGTTGAGCAATCCACGCTGTTCGAGATCGGCTAATAATCCAGCGATCGGTTGATCCGTTTCACTCGCGAAACCGCGATGGTTCCCGATAATATCCTCGTGCCCATCCCAACTGCGTTGGTTTTCCATTCCTCCCGAATAAATCTGAACACAGCGCACGCCCCTTTCAACCATGCGACGTGCCGTGAGACATTGGGCCGCGAAATGGCGACAATGCTTTTGATCAATTCCGTAAAGATTTTTTATATGCTCCGGTTCCTGTTCAATATCGAAGGCTTCCGGTGCTGCCGTTTGCATGCGATAAGCCAGTTCAAAGCTTTGAATCCTAGCGTTGAGCTCGCTCTCAAGGGGTGAGTGGGCAACACCTTGGCGGTTCAGCTTGGCTAACAGGTCGAGTTGTGCACGCTGAGCAGATTCACCCATCCCGGCAGGTCTTCTCAAATTAGCGATTGGGTCGCCTTTGGGTCGAAGCCAGGTACCTTGATAAACGCTAGGCAGAAAACCTGCACCCCAGTTGCTGGCTTGACCCTTCG
>Ga0114966_10003303_pt1 | contig 14214 bp, 8 predicted proteins | sample M_130207_XF_Meta_FD_87029 | JGI IMG/M metagenome (GOLD analysis project Ga0114966, IMG submission 87029) | Freshwater microbial communities from Lake Montjoie, Canada to study carbon cycling - M_130207_XF_MetaG | ecosystem: Environmental > Aquatic > Freshwater > Lake | place: Lake Montjoie... | reverse complement strand
CTCTCAACCGCATCAGTGACAGCATGTCCGCCAACTGGGTGAGAGCGTGCGCCTCACGACGCTCGCGCGCCTGCAGCTTGCCACTGCCGTCTTGCCGATCCAGCAACTCCTGCAAGCGATCATGCAAAGCGGGGGGAAGACGAAACTGTCGCCAGTCTTTTGGCAGGTCCAATTCAAGGAGTACGGAACTCATGATTCTCCTCGCAGAAAAATAGTTGCCACGAAAGTAGTACTCACGTCACGTCACCTCCGTACAGGAACTCCAGCTTGAGCAAGTTCTTGTCGATGAGTGAGTCGATGAAGGTCGGGAGGTAGCCGGTCGGGTGGAGGACTTCGCCGTCGCGGAAGGAGTAGATGTCGCGCGTGACCAGTTGGCCGCGGTCGGCGTCGTAGCCGGCGATCTCGCTGATTTGCGAGACCTTTCGTTTACCTCCCGGCAGGCGTGTGATCTGGACCACGATGTCGATCGCGCTGGCGATCTGGCGGTGGATCGAGACGATTGGCAGATCGAGAGCCATCAGGACCAAGACCTCCAACCGCTTGATGACATCCTCGGTGCTGTTGGCGTGGACGGTGGTCATCGAACCGTCGTGTCCGGTGTTCATCGCCTGAAGCATGTCGAGGGCTTCGCCGCTGCGGCACTCACCCACGATGATCCGGTCGGGACGCATCCGCAGGGCGTTCTTCACGAGGTCGCGGATCGTGTATGCGCCGGTCCCTTCGACGTTGGCGGGCTTGCTCTCCAGCGTGACGACGTGGTCTTGATGAAGCTGCAATTCGGTCGTGTCTTCGATCGTGACGATCCGCTCCTTCACCGGGATGAAGCTGGAGAGGATGTTGAGCATCGTCGTCTTGCCGGTCCCGGTGCCGCCGCTGACCAGGATGTTGCGATGGTCGATGACGCACGCGCGGAGGAACATCGCGGCGGACGACGTGATCGAACCGCGTTCAATCAGATCATCGACCGTGAAGCGATGCGCGGGGAACTTGCGGATGGTGAGACACGGCCCGCGCACGGCCAAGGGCGGGATGACGGCGTTCACGCGCGACCCATCCGGCAGGCGGGCATCGACCAGCGGCTGGCTCTTGTCGATGCGACGGCCGACCTGCGCGACGATCCGCTCGACGATGCTCTCGGTCACTTTGTCCGAGATGAACCGGCGACCACTCAACTCCAGCACGCCGTCCTTCTCGACGAAGATTTGATCGCTCTTCACGACCATGATTTCGCTGATCGTCGGCGCTCGCAGCAGATCTTGCAGCGGGCCGTATCCGAACACGGTGTCTTTCAAATCCTTCTTGAGACAGCGGAGGATGACGTACTTCCGCATCTCGCGATGCAGGTGCGGTCGCACGAACGGAAAGACATCGCCGAACGTTCGCTCGACCTGACTGATCTTCGCGCTGAGGTCCGGGAGGTCTTCGAGTTTCATCCGTTCGCGGGCGAAGATCAGCAGGTTTTGAAGCTCGGCCTCGCGCTCGGGAACGAGTGTCGCGGGGAGATCAAACTCGTTGTAAGTCAGTCGCGACAGCAGGTCCAAGCCCGCGCCGCCCCCTTCCAGAATGAGCTGATTGATCAGCAGATCGCGCAGCGTCAGACCGACGATCTCTTCGAGCAGCGGTTCGTTCTCGTTGCCGAACAGATTGAGTTCACGGCACACGTCTTCGATGTTCCGTTCGAGCAGCACGATTGTGTCGGCGTCGCTCGTCCGTTCGTTCTCGATCTCGTACAGGTCGAGTCGTTCGAGCAGCTTCTTGTGAACGCGCTGGTTCAGGTCGCCCATGATCGAACGGAGATGAGCCTCCATCGCGGAGTGGCTGATGGCCGACGTTTCGTCCGACTCAAACGTCAGTGAGAACGGCCAGATGCGAACGGTCTCGCCCGCCTTGAACAGGACCGAGTTGCCTCCCAGCACTTCCTGTTCGCCAACGAGACACCCGTTGACGCCAACGTTCTCCAGCTTGAGCTTGCCGTTCTCGCGCGTCACGACCGCATGCCGCTTCGACACGAGCGGGCTTTGCAGCACGATGGTGTTCGACGGATCGCGGCCGATGCGAATCTCGTCCGAATCGGACTCGATCAGCACGCGCTTCGCTTCGTGAACCTTGTTGAACCAGATTTTCATGGAGAGCCGAACAACGCAGGAAGGTCTAGTCAAAGTCGCGACGCGAGCATCACAAACGCCGCATCATCGACGGCAGACGATACCCGCGCGACCGACCACTGCCTACGTTGTTGGAGTTCAAGATTCATCTTGTCTTCGCGGTTGGAAGACGTGGCATACCGGAACGAGCACAAGACAGGATGAATCCTGAACTCCAGCGGCGTGAATCACTGCGGCGGCGCGGGCAGTTCCTCGTAGCCGCGTGCGGCGCGTTTCTTGCGTGACGGCTCAATGTTAGAGACCGGGATCGGCGTGCGTGTCGCAGCGGGGGCGGAACGAGTCAGTTCGTCCTGCGGCGGACTGGTGGGATCGTGCTTGTCGAGGCTGCGTCCCGTGACGGCGGACAGGATCGTGGGTTGGTGCTTCAACCAAGCCTGCTGCCAATTGCTTCCGGCGTTCAACTGCAGCGAGAGAACTCCCGCTTCGAGCGTTCCGTCGGCAAAGTCCTCCAACGAACCGGGATACTGTTCGATGTCGATCGGATGGACATCAAGGTCATGTCCTCGCTGCAAGTCGCTCGCCGTCTCTCGGGCCGAGCGGTTGTAGTACGCCTTGGTCTTGGCCGAGGTCGCGGCGAGATGAATCACGCGACGCGGGTGAAACGTGTAGAGCGTGTCGAGCAACGCCCGCGTTTCGGCTTCGGTGGCTGGTCCTGCTCCAGAGGATCCGTCGGGCAGAGGTCGATACCGGCGGCTGGGAAAGTTGCGGTTGATAAGAACGCTGCGTGCGTTCTCGGAGACTTTATGAGTCAGTCCGTCGGGATTGCCCGCACGGAAGATCAGCACTTCGCTCGACGAGTACAGCTCCGGGCGACGGGCCAAATCATCGGCCAATTCGTCGATCCAACGCACCGCAATGCGATCTTCGCCGTCCAGTCCGGCCACGATCAATGTGCGCGGACCCGAGTCCCCGAACCGCCGCGTGTGAAGCGGCCGTCCCTCCGTCGACTTGCCGATCACCTTCCACTCGGGAACTGAGCCGGTACTCGTCGCGACAGCCTTCGTTCGAGCGACCGGCGTGTTCTCATCTTTGCCAGCAATCTGAGCGATCTTGTTGGCCGAGGGAACGCTGTCGGACACAACACCTTCCGAAACGGTAGCGCTCGGCTGGCCGCCGCGCACGATCGTGGCTTTCTGAACGGAGGCACCCGGCGTTTTGGACGGACTGGATGCGGAGTCCAACTGCGCGTTGCTTCCGTCGCTCAAGACAGGAGGAGCGGCGCTGGTCAGTTCGTCACGATCGCGGGCGTTCGAAGAGGTCGCGGTATCGGTGGGACTGAGCGACGATTGCGCCTGAGCACGCACTTGGGCGAGGGCGTCATCCAGTGAAAGGTCCGCGATCCCGTGGTCTCGCACGAAGTCATTGAGGACCGTGGGCGACTGAACTTGGATTCGACGCAGCGCGTCTTGCGCGGCAGTCGTCGGTGCGTCCAAACTCGCAGACGCGCTGTTGGCATCTGTCGAGCGGTGCGCGGCCGAATCGACGGGAGTCTTCCAATCGAAGAGGCGCCCCAGCGCGGTCTGTTCGGTCGTCAGACTCGAAGCAGAGGGTTGATCGAGGTACGTAAACCCGACGCCAGCGGCGGCAAGCGTGATTGCAGCAAGCAAGAATCTCACAGCGGTCTCCAAACTCGGCGCGGGGTGGCACCGTCGTGGGGACGAACAAGTGAATGGCCGCAGTGCTGGAGTCCTTTCGCCTCACAGCAGCCATTCGTCAAATATCGTTCGAGCAGGACGAGGCTGAACAGCCTGTTAAAACAGTCGTAGCACAGGTGGCTCGCCCGTGTTTTCAACCAGAAAAACAAGCAGGCGAGCCGCCTACTCTACATTTCTCGATAGGCAGTTAGTCCTCGTCGATGCCGAGGCGGTACTTCATCTCTTGAAACTGGCGGACGTATTCCTCGGCAGTCGAATGGACGTGCTCGGCTTCCGTGATGAACTTGATGTCCTCACAGCAGGGGAGTCCGTAGTCGTCGAGGATGTCTTCAAAGTCCACCAATTCGTGTCCGTACATAATGAGCAGTTTGTGCTCGTCGAACTGAACTTCCATCGGGATGTTCGGGTTCAGCACGGCGAGTCCGGTGCAGCCGTCGTTCAGCAGCATCTTCTCGAAATCGCAAAGCGTGCTTTTCAGCACGGGCATGTCGATGTCTTCGCGATACAGATCGTTGTGACCACCGCGCCGATCGTGACTGGTCTCCAGCACCAGATCGACTTCGTTGCCGAGCGGCTCGAGGAGGTCGAAGAACAGGTCCATCAAGGTTTCGCGGCTGGCCGCAGCCATGATGACCGGAATCTTGATGCCCGTCTCGCGGTCGTGATACGTGTCGTGGCGATAGCCGGACTGCGGCGTGATTTGGACGTCATACGACGGACGAACAGCATCGGTCAGCATGAAGCCGTTGTAACGCGCGATCCGCAGATGCGTTTCGAGTTGCTCATCGCTGAGATTCTCGAAGCTGCTGCGGCCGTGCTTTGGCTCACCATCGCGATACGTGTTCTTGAAGAAACGTTTCAAGAACCCCATGACTCAGCTCCCCCTTCAAGGCGTCGGTGCGATGTCCAGCCGTGGCTCGTCGCAGTCTCAACACCCAACCAACTCAATCCGGTTCGGCGAGTACTCCGGCCCAATGACCGCAGACCCGCTCCGAGGCAACTCTAGCACGGGATTTTCGACTCTCACGAAATGGCCGCCGGTGAACACGGAATTTCTGACGCACAGACCGTTTGTTCGGCTGGAGACACCGTTAACGGGATGCCTGCCGGTCAGAGAAGCCTCGCCGCAGCGGATCATTGGGAAACGCGGGCCGAGGAAAGCGATTGGAGCGGATCGTCGGACGAGAGCGATTGCAAACGTGCCAAGCCGCGCAGGACGTATGCAAGTCACGCCACTTCAAAGTGAGGAAGACTCGGGTGGTCTTTGCCTCGATCACGGCGGCGATATACTCCGCCCGGCTCCAAATTGGGAGAACTCTGACAATCAAACCACCTCTGCTGAGGATTCGATTCCATGTTCAATCACGTTCGGTCTGTGTTTGCGTCACGCTGTTTTGTACCGCTCAGTGCTGCTCTGTTGGCCGCGTGTGGCCTAGCGGCGTGTGGCAACTCTGCGGGTGCCCAAGAGGCGAAGCCGCTCGATGCGATCAAAGTCGCGGTGCCTGCCAAGGAAGATAATTGGCAAGTCATTTTCCTGAGTGGTCAGCGAATTGGGTACGCCCGCACCGTAACCGAACCGGTCTCACAGGGAGGCCGCGATCTCATCCGCACGAAGTCTGAATCGAGCATGTCGTTCAAGCGGTTCGGTCAAACGTTGGTGATCAAGCAGGTCGTGACGACGGAAGAAACGACGGATGGCAGCCTGATCAGTTTTCGCTCGCAAATGGACAACCCGCCAGCGGCATCCTCGTTCACGGTCGGCAAGGTGGTCGGGACCGAACTGCGGCTCGAACAAACCGTGAACAACTCGATGAAGGAGACTGTTCAGCCCTGGCGTCCCGAGGTGAAGTCGCCCGCTTACCAAGATCGCGTGCTACGTGTGACGCCGCTCAAACCGGGTGAGTCCCGTTCGTTTGAAGCCTTTCTGCCAGACTTCAACAAAGCGTCCTTGATCCACCTGACTGCCGGCGAATGGGAAGTGGTCAAACTGCTCGATGGAAAGTCGCACAAATTACTGAACGTGAAAGTCACGCAGGCAATCCTGCCCGGGTTCGTACTCCAAGGCTATGTGGATGAAAACGGCGAGACACTCAAGACTTCGACCAACATGCTGGGGGCCGAGCTGGTGATGTATCAGGTCTCGAAGGAAGAGGCCCTCAAGTCGATCGAAGGGGCGCAGTTGGATTTGGCTGTCAGCACCCTGATCAAGGTGGCTCGCATCCCCAATGCCCACGCAACCAAGAAAGTCGTGTATCGCGTGACCACAACCGGTCAAGATGACCCGACAGAAGTCCTCCCGTCCGGCGGGACTCAGGCCGTCCAGAAGATCGGCCCCGAGAAAGGCGAATTGACCGTGATCGCCGTGCCGATTCCGTCGGCAGCCGAGCTAGCCAAGGCTCCTTCCAAAGCAATCGAGGAGCAGTTCCTCGCGTCGTCCCAATATCTCCAACGCGACGACGAACTGGTCCAACAACACGCCAAGAAGGCCGCGGGTGACGCCACCAACCCCGCCTTAATCGCTCGCCAGATGGAACAGTATGTCCAGAAGACACTGACGAAAAAAAACTTCTCCACCGCAATGGCATCGGCGGGAGAAGTGGCCAAGTCGCTGGAAGGCGATTGCACCGAACACGCCGTCCTGTTGGCGGCGATGTTGCGGGTCAAAGGAATCCCGTCGCGAGTGGTCGTTGGCTTAGTCTACGTTGAAATCAACAACGCGCCCGTGTTTGGCGGACACATGTGGACCGAAGCCAATCTCGGCGGGAAGTGGGTTCCGCTCGACGCGACTCTTGGGAACGGCGGCACAGGAGCGGCCCACATCAAGCTGTCGGATTCCAGCCTGTCCGACGACAGCCCCGCCGCGATCAGTAGCTTCGCCCCGCTCATGCTCGTGATCGGACAACTGAAGATCGACGTGGTCTCTGTCGAGTGATCTGGTTGGCTCGCCACGGGCAGGCTGCCTCGACGACGTTTGCAGAACTTACAACCCAAACCGGTTGCAAAAGTTACAAAATCACACGTCGCTAGAGTGTTGGCAACACTCCGATGAGATCCTCGAAATGTGAATCTCTCCCTGAAACACAGGGACTTGTGGCAAATCGGCCCATGAAATTTGTCGGCACGAATGAGACTGGCACAGCCCGTGCTTTGTATCAGTTTCGGAATGAGCAATTCATCCCAGTGAATTCACGGGGCGGTCATTCGACCTTAACCGAGATGACGTATTTTCCTGCCGGCCCGAGGGAGACGGGCCACGCTCCGCTAACGACCCACATCATCTTTCTTGCCTACTCAGGCCGGGACGTTACCCGCAACGTCCCGGCCTCTCGCCTTCTTTGGCCGCAATGCAATTCTTGAATTGGCCTCACGCAGTCGATACCGTCCGCCGAAAGCTTGTCTGACAACGTGGTTTGTATTCGCGTTGCAGAAGCCCGTTGCCGTTGATTTGGTTGGCCGCTTCTGCCGAATCAATGCGCGCCCCCCCGTCCGCAACAGAAGGCAGATTCCATTGGCCGAGCCAATTCGTGACAGCTTCAAGTCTCAACGCCGCATCGCCATTCTGGTGTCGGTACCCGACCCCAGCCTCAATCTCGGCAATGAGCACGCGCTCGACGAACTCAGGGGATTGGTGAAGACGGCGGGAGTGAAAGTGGTCGGGACGCTCATCCAAAATCGCGAGCGACCTCATCCCGCCACCTGCCTCGGAAAAGGAAAGCTCGAAGAGCTTCAAGAGCTTGTCGAAGCGACCGGAGCCGAAGTGGTCATCTTCGACAACAACCTGACGCCTGCTCAGGGACGCGCACTCGAAGAGGCGACTCAAAGAATCATCGTTGATCGCAGCGAACTGATTCTCGATATCTTCGCCACTCACGCCAGAACGAACGAATCGAAACTCCAAGTCGAGTTGGCTCAACTCCAATACACGCGCACGCGCCTCAAGCGAATGTGGACGCATCTCGAACGAATCGACGGTGGGATCGGCGCGAGTCGCGGCCCCGGCGAAAAGCAGATCGAGACGGATCGCCGCCTGATCGATCTGCGGATTACGGATTTGAAGGAGAAGCTCAAGGAGGTCTCCCAACGGCGCGAACGGATGGTGCGCCAACGCGATTCCCACCCGCTCGTGTCAGTGGTCGGTTACACCAACGCGGGCAAGAGTACGCTCATGAACGCCCTCACCGGAGCGGATGTCTACGTTGCAGACCAGCTCTTCGCGACCTTGGATACACGGACTCGCAAGTGGGCAATTCCCGGCTGGGGCAGCATTCTGCTCAGCGATACCGTTGGGTTCGTTCGCGACTTGCCACACCAACTGGTCGCGTCGTTTAAATCGACTCTTGAGGAAGCGCGGCAGGCTCATCTCCTACTGCACGTCGTGGACGCCTCCAATCCCGAAGCTGAGAAGCAGGCCGAGACCGTCGAAAAGGTTCTCGTGGAAATTGGGATTGATGCGAGCCAGTCCATCTTGGTTCTGAACAAAATCGATGCGGTTCGAGATCGAGGTCTATTGGACGTGCTGCGCTCCAAGTACACCCATTCGGTTAGCGTGAGTGCCGTCGCACGAACGGGACTCGATCAACTCACAAGCCTTGTGACAGAAAGACTATCCAACGGCTTCGTCGATGTTGTGATTGAAACGCCCGTGAACAACGGCCGATTGCTGGCCTATCTCGCGGAACACACGCAAATCCAAGAGACCCGGTACGACGAATCGTCCGCGTTTCTGACGTGCCGAGTTTCTCAGACCCTGCTGCCACGATTGCATTCCGAGCCGGGCGTCTTAAAGATAGAAGCCCGATCTTCGCAGGCAGGGAACTCTTCCCCGCCGAATCCACCGATTGAACTCGATTCGCGAAACACTTGAAGCGGCAAGCGATTCTTCGCTCGCGGGGAAACGATCTCACCGCGGCTCGCGCTATCCGCAACTGCGGGATGCGGTTTTTGAATTCGTCGGATGACCGATCACGTTTCGAACAGACTCGAAACCTATCGCACAATCAGGAAACCCAAGCATGGCAGAAGACTACCTTAAGAAGCTGGTCAAAGACGGGGTCATCAGTAAGGACCAGCTCAATGAGGCGGAAGAGCTTTCATCAAGCCTTGGCACAACGACCGACGACGCTCTGGTCCGCTTGGGTTATGTCTCAGCCGGAGAACTTGGCCAACTCCAAGCGTCGCAATATGGATACGAGTTCGTCGATCTTGAAGCGATGGAAATCCCGCAAAGCGTGATCGCTTTGATTCCAGAGTCGGTCGCTCGTGAGAACATTGTGATTCCGGTCACGCTCGTGGAAGAACGACTCCGCGTCGCGATGAGTAATGCTCTCGATCTCGATGTCATCGATAAGTTGCGGTTCATGGTTAACCGCGAGATCGACCCCGTGGTCGCACCGAAAGAAGCGATTCAAACCGCGATCAACCGATTCTATGGCGGCTCGGAAACGGAATCTGTTGATTCGATGTTGATGGAGTTTACCGAGACGGCAATTGACTTTACGGAAACGGAATCACCTCAAACCAAAGCTCAAGAGGCCGAGGAAAGCGCTCCGGTGGTGCGGTTGATCAATCTGATCATCTCTGAAGCCGTCAACATGCGGGCGAGCGATATCCACGTTGAGCCATTCGAGGATCGAATTCGTGTCCGATACAGGATCGACGGCGTCTTGGTTGAAAGAGACAGTCCGCCGCGAAGGCTACTCGCGGCTCTGACTTCTCGTATCAAAATCATGGCCAAAATGGACATTGCCGAAAAACGACGCCCTCAAGACGGTCGAATCAAAACCCGAGCTAACGGAAAGGACTTCGATCTTCGAGTCAGTATCCTCCCCACAAATCACGGCCAAGCCGTCGTGATGCGGATCTTGGATCGCGAAAACATCAAAGTCGGTATCCGCAACTTGGGATTCGGCGAAGAGAACTACCGCCGCTTTCAAACCATCATTCGTCGTCCCAACGGAATTTTCCTCGTAACCGGTCCAACAGGAAGCGGGAAAACAACCACCCTTTACAGTGCTCTCGGTGAATTGAATCGGCCCGATCGGAAAATTATCACCGCCGAAGACCCTGTCGAGTACATGCTGCCCGGGATCAATCAGGTTCAAGTGAGGCACGACATCGGCCTCGACTTCTCAAGAATTATTCGAGCCATGTTGCGACAGGCACCCAACGTGATCCTTGTCGGCGAAATCCGTGACACCGAGACTGCCGAGATGGCAATTCAAGCTTCCCTGACTGGACACTTGGTTTTCAGCACACTCCACACTAACGATGCGCCCAGTTCTATTACGAGACTCATCGACATGGGGGTGGAGCCATTCCTGGTCGCCTCCAGCGTGATGGCCATCATGGCTCAGCGGCTGGTCCGAGTCAGTTGCGCCAAATGCAAGGAAGAGTACACTCCGGATGCCAGCGAGATTGAGCACTTCGAGATCACCGCAGAACAAATGGCCGATGCGAAATTCTTTCGCGGCAAGGGCTGCAATCACTGCCAGCACACCGGCTACCGCGGACGCGTGGCAGCATTTGAGTTGATGATCATGAACTCAACTCTTCGCGAGATGACGTTCAAGAGCGAGCCTTCACAAAATCTTCGTCGCCAAGCCCGCTTGTTCGGAATGAAGACGTTAGTAGAAGACGCTTTAGGGAAAGCTCTTCAAGGAAAAACAACACTGCTTGAAGTCTACAAGCTCGATAAAGGTGGGCATTGACCGTGAAGCGCAAGAGACGGCACACCGCTCTCACCCACTGGCTCAAAACACCAGGCCCGCTTGGCGAATTGCAGCCCAGTCTGTCGCTTTTGAGATTGAGAGGCTGAGGACCGGGCTGAGGCTTTGCGAAGGAAGCCCCGGGGTTGCCCGGAGACGCTCGAACCCCGTCCACACCACACCAACGACCCCAGCCACACAAGTTTGAGTTCGGGAAGTGATTGCGGCCCCGTTCCATAACAATAATTTGATTGGCGACAGCGCAGCCTAAGAATCGCCCCGTCGCCAATCCACATTCTGCGGGATCGACCGATTCAATCTGACGGCGGTCGCCGCTATCCAATTTTCTTCACAACTCTGAACGGTGAGAATCAACATGGCGACACTCCAGATCGACAAGATGCTCGAGACCGTTGTTCGCGAGCGAGTGAGCGACCTGCACATCACAACCGGACAACCGCCGGTAGTTCGCTCCGGCGGCCACTTGGTGCGACTGGAGACAAAAACCTTAACCCCCGAAGACACCGTCGGGCTGATGAAAAGCATCACCCCCGAGCGAAACCAGCAGGAGCTTCAAGAAGTCGGGGGAACAGACTTTGGTTTTGCATTTGGCGACAAGGCACGATTCCGCGTCGCCGTCTTCAAGCAACGCGGCCACATTGGAATGGTGCTGCGGCGAATCCCCAATGAATTCCTGTCGTTCGAGCAACTCGGATTACCGGCGGTCATCCGCGACTTGCTGACTCGCCCGCGAGGGCTGTTTCTCGTAACAGGCCCAACAGGTAGCGGTAAGACGACGAGCTTGGCCAGCATGATCAACTACCTCAACGACACCGTGGATCACCACATCATCACGCTTGAGGATCCGATCGAGTACTACCATCAGCACAAGAAATCGACGATCAATCAGCGAGAGATCGGCGTCGATGTTCCCGACTTCCCTGAGGCGTTGCGACGCGCTTTGCGAATGGACCCGGACGTGATTCTGGTGGGTGAGATGCGAGATTTGGCGACGATCGCGTCCGCAATTACCGCTGCGGAAACCGGCCACGTTGTCTTCGGAACACTTCACACCACAGGCGCACAAGGAACCGTCGATCGCATCATCGACGTGTTCCCGACAAGCCAGCAGGAACAAATCCGTACGCAGTTGTCCGTCGCCATCATCGGCATCCTTTCACAAGCGTTGCTGCCACGCAAACCCAAGGGCGTTGTGGCCGCCTATGAAATGCTCGTGGTGACGCCCGCTATTGCCAACCTGATTCGCGAAGCCAAGACCTATCGAATTAATTCGTCGATCCAGACTGGCCGTAAATTCGGAATGCAACTGCTCGACGACGCCCTGTTCAACCTGTGGAAAAACGAGTTGTGCGATGAAGATGTGGTTGTGATTAAATCCAATCAGCCGGGCGAACTGAAAGCAAGAATCGCCCGGGCCAAGAAGGGGCTATTGGAAGAAGAGGGCGAAGAAGACGATGATGACGAGCACTGAGTTGCTTCGCGCATCAAGCTGTTGGTGAGAATGGAATTGATGAAACAGGTTTCCTAACGGAGCGTAAGCAGACATGGCTCAGCGCCGCCTCGGACAGATTTTGGTTGACCTCGGGCACCTCACTGAAGATCAGCTGTGGGACGTACTTGAGGAACAGAAGCAGGGTGCCGGAGAAATCATCGGCCAAGTGGCGATCCGTATGGGTTTCGTCACGGAAGCGCATGTGAGCGAAGCCCTGGCTGAACAGTGGGGTATGCCCGTTGTTAATTTGACCGAAACGACCATCTCACCCAAGGTGCTGGAACTCGTTCCGCAGACGATGGCTGATATTTATAAAATCATGCCGATTTCGCTTCGAGACAACGTCCTTACGGTCGCGATGGCGGACCCGCAAAATATCGCCGCGCTGGACGACCTGCGAAACATGCTGGGCATCGATGTGCGCGGCGCTGTTTCCAATCACAAAGACGTGGAAGCGGCCATCGCCCGCCACTATGCCGATCGCGAAGAAAGCATCGAAGATGTGATTGGCCAGCTCGAGGCTGGAAACGAAGATGGCCCATCCAAAGGGCATGGGTATGACTTGGCGGCGGATATGGATGAGGCCCCCATTCGCAAGCTGCTCAACATGATCATGCTGCTCGCCATTAAGGATCAGGCCAGCGACATTCACTTTGAGCCGTTTGAAGACGAATTCAAAGTTCGAGTCAAAGCCGACGGAATGCTCTACGAGATGGTGCCGCCACCGAGGCACCTCGCCAACGCCATCGTTTCTCGTATCAAGATCATGTCGGATTTGGATATTTCCGAACGCCGGTTGCCGCAAGACGGTCGAATCGAACTCAACGTCGGTGGGCACTCCGTCGATTTGCGCGTCAGCGTGCTGCCGACGCTGTTCGGTGAAGCGGTCGTCATGCGAGTTCTTGACCGAACGGTGGTTCAACTCGATCTCAACAAGATCGGCATGGATGCCAACACACTGACCCGGTTCCGCAACGTCCTCAATCGGCCCAACGGGATTGTGTTGGTGACCGGCCCCACCGGAAGCGGCAAAACGACAACGCTCTACTCGGCGCTCAATGAGCTGAACGACATCGAAACCAAGATCATCACCACTGAGGATCCGATCGAATACGAAATTGATGGCCTCATCCAAGTCCCGGTGAATCCCGACATTCAAGTCACCTTTGCGACCGTCCTGCGTGCCATCCTGCGGCACGATCCCGATACGATTCTGATCGGCGAGATTCGCGATTTCGAAACGGCGGAAGTCGCCATCCAAAGTGCTCTGACCGGGCACTTGGTGTTCAGCACGCTCCACACAAACGACTCCCCGTCGGCCATCACGCGACTGCGAGACATGGGGATCGAACCGTTCTTGATCACCGCCACGGTCGAGGCGATCCTCGCCCAGCGGCTGGTCCGAAAAATCTGCTCCGAATGCCGCACGCAATTCGAGCCGAGCGATGAGTTGCTCATGGAACTCCAGCTCCCGATCGCTCAGGCTCGACAATATAAGTTTTATTATGGACGCGGCTGCCAGCGCTGTAACAATTCGGGCTACAAGGGTCGCTGCGGTATTTACGAGTTGCTGGAAGTGAACGACGAAGTGCGAGACTTGGTCGCCAGCAGCGCCAGCGTGGACGATATCCGAAACTATTGCCGCAGCCAGGGGATGACCACGCTCCGAGAAGCGGGCTTGAAATTGATCTTCGATGGCGTCACGACAATCGACGAAGTCGTCCGTGAAACCGTCATGGAAGATGTCGATTGAAACGACAAGCGGAATGGCCACACACAGACTGTACCTCGCGCGGTCATTGATGAGACTCTGAGCGGGGTGGCGTAAGCCCCCTGGCACTCACTTTGAGCGGCACGGCGCTAGCCCTCGGTTCGTGTTTTGGAGAGAGAGGGAAGAAATGATTACGATCCCGCTCCTTAAAAGAATGCTGTCGGTTGGCACGTCGCGTGTAGTAAATGTTTTGCACTCTCAACCCGCTGTGGTTGCGGCTGCAATGCGCGGCGGCCCTGCAAAGCCTGTTTTTAACGATGATTGTAGATGTGGTCTGACGTTCTTGGATTGACACCGATCAACAACAAAAACGTTGTGACGATCAGTATTGCCGCAGCGTATTTGACCGGAGGCATGAAATGGCGACTTTTCAGTACGAAGCGATGGATAACACCGGCCTCGAGGT
>Ga0114966_10003302_pt1 | contig 14216 bp, 10 predicted proteins | sample M_130207_XF_Meta_FD_87029 | JGI IMG/M metagenome (GOLD analysis project Ga0114966, IMG submission 87029) | Freshwater microbial communities from Lake Montjoie, Canada to study carbon cycling - M_130207_XF_MetaG | ecosystem: Environmental > Aquatic > Freshwater > Lake | place: Lake Montjoie... | reverse complement strand
TGCCGCTCACGGGGTGAATGACAAAGTGAGTGCCATTGCGCTGACGCCGCCCCGCTCAGATGTCTCATCTGCGACCGCCCGGCTCACCATGAATCTCTCATCTGCGACCACGCGAGGTATCAACACCACGGCCCTCGGTCGCGGGGCGAATGAGGGCCGTGATGTTTTGGAGGAAGTGTCCGAGGCGTCGATCGAAATCATTCGGCCGTGGCTGCGGGGAGCAACAGGACTTCCACGTCGAACGTGATCTCGAACGAGAACGTCTTGCCGAAGAATTCGGAGGGCTTGCCGAGCTTCACGGTGCCGCGTGCCCGGCCGTCTTCGACGATCACGTCGCCGATCAGATCGGAGTTGCTGTTGAGCGAAGCGCCGTCACACCACAGGTTCATCATGGCGGGGCGGTCGTCTTTGTCGATTTCAACTTTCACCTGCGATTGGGTCTCGAACAGGCCGCTGTCCTTGCCGTCTTTCTTCAGCGAGGCTTTGAGCTTGTCCATGTTGATCGGCTTCTCGGTGAAGAAGATCGCCGTCCGCTTTTCGTCGAAAGTTTTCACTTCGTAGGCCACGACGCTGGCCAGTTTGATGGGCTTGTCATTGACCAGCAGCTTGCCCGAGTTTTCCAGCTTCGCAGCACCGGCCAGTTGCTTGGCGGGCTGATCGTGTCGCGTGAGCACCGGGACATCGAAGCTGATTTCCGCGTCGTACGTCTTCTTGAAGAACTCACCCGGCTTTGCGAGCTTGAACGTGCCGCGAGCTCGACCACTCTCGACGATTGCCTCCCCTTTCATATCGCTGCTGCCGACTCCGCCGGGAGTGTTGTTCGCACGCAGTTGCATCGAATTCGGTTTGTCCTGCTCGTCGAGTTCGACTCGCACGAACGGCTCTTGCAGGTTGAAGCCCTCGTCGTGGCCAGTTTTCAGAAGTTGTGCCAAGAGCGACGCCTGCTTGATGGGCTTGTCCGTCGCGATGATTTTCGTCACCCAGCGATCCTGTTGAATGACTTCGTAAGCGATGACATGCTTCAGCTCGGTCGGCTTGTCGTCGATCGTCACCTTGGCTGCGTTCGAGAGCTTCGGCAGCTTGGCGATGTCTCGGTTCGGCTTCTCGATTCGTTTGGGTTCGACGACGGCTTTGAGATCATTGTCGCTGCCGGGCTTCGACTTCTTCTTGGCCGTCTTCTTCGCGGGCATGGGTTCATCGTCCGGATCAGCCTTCGGTTTCGACTTCGGCTTGGAACCAGCGACCGGAACCTTCACGTTCGGATCGACCTTGCCCTGTTCGAGCTTCGCGGCAAAACCGATCAGCATGAGGCTCACGTCGGTGAATCCGGTATCGACGTAGCTCATCGACAGCTTCTGGCGTCCCTTGCTGAGCGACAGGTTGCCCGACTTCGCCGTGAGCTCGTCGTCGTCGTCCAATTCCCACTCGGCAGCGAGGAGTTGATCGCGAATGAGTTCCGCAGCCGCTTGGCCCTTGCCTGCGGGGAGTTTGATTTGCAGCACGTTGTCTCGGGTCTGATCGACCTTTTTGGCGTTGTCCGGAATCGGAATGCTCACCACGTCTTTCGCGGCAGCGTTGGCTCCCTTCTTCGCCTTGTCCGAACCGATGCCAGCGTCTTTCAGGGCATCACCGACCGCGTCCTTAATCAGGGCATCGACATCCGGGAAACCCACGTCGGATTTCGCGCCCGCTTTCATGGCAGGCTTTTTTGCGGCGGGTTTTGTCTGAGCCGCCTCTTCCCGAGCTTTGTTTTCTGCGACAAACTTTTCCGCTGCGGCTTTCTCACGCTGCTCCACAGCGACGACTTCTGCCGCGGTGAGGTGTGACATCCGGCCGTGCGTTTTGTCATTGATGCGTTCCAAGTTGAGCGTCATGAGATCTTTCGCCGCGTTGCGAAAAATGAGTACGCCGGTCGGTCGCTGGAAATCATCTTTCGCCGTGACGAGATCGCCGGTCGTCGATTTCCAGCCCTGCTTCGCGAGTCGCTGTTGATAGAACTTCGCGACAGCGTCGTACTCGTCGGGCGATTCAAACCGGAGCGTCTTCGTGGTGTCGTCCAATCCGACCATCTCGGCATTCGGCGGTGCGGGAATATCCGCCGCCATCACGTTCACGCTGTACGAGATCATCACTTTGCCTTGCTGGGCCGGAGCGGCACCGGCGAAGACGTTCAATCGAATCGCATTGCGCTTGAACGTCATCACGACCGAGTCGGGCGGAACGCTTTGCGATCCATACGGCTCCCATCCGGAATCCAGCAGCAGTTTGCGCGTCGCGTCGCCGGCCTCAGCCGTCTTGAGCTCGGTCGTATATCCCGCAGCCGCGACGGTGGAGTGCGTCGATTTGGCTCCCTTCACAACCGGAAGCTTGCTCAGGTTCACGTTGCCAATGCTGTTGATGAAGACCTGCGAAGACTTCTTGTCGGGCGTGCTGCCGGCATAGCTCATCACCGTCACCGTAAAGTTGGACTTCTGAAAGCTCGCGGAACAATACGCGGGCTCAGTCATGCTGCCAGACAGCTCTTTCCAACCCAGCGTGACAAGCTGCTTCCTTTGAAATTCGAGGGCGGGCTTTAGGTCTCCGCTGATTTCGTAATTCAAGCTGCCCAAGTGTCGCTCGCCCGTCACCACGGCCCCTTCGGGTATTGGCAGCGTCTTGAGATCGATGATCTTGGCAATCTCCTCAACCGTCGCCGCATCCTTCACGAGATCTTTCGCCGCGACGACGACCGCGTCATGGCCGAGCATGTCGCCGTTCAGCCCCGTCATTACAGAAAAACTCAGCACCGCGCCAACCGCTCGAAGACTCTTCTGCCAGATGCTGCGTTTCATGTTTGATTCCTTTCAAGTCTGCCGGTCAAGGTTTTCAGTCTGTGCAGATCGAGGTGGGCACCCGAAGTGAAGGTGCCGCTTCTCGTCATGCCACGAGTTGATGAGGCGGGCGGATTGTAACAAGCCCTGAATGGCGGAAACCCCTACGCCCAGCTTTTCCACGGGGTGGAGGACCACGCTTCGTTTTGAGACGAGCGGCGGGAAATAGCGTCTTCCCAGAGTGGACGAGTCACTCCGTGACTCGAAGATTCCGGTCACGGAATGACCGGTCGACGTTCTTCTGCCAGTCGGCTCAGTGGTCGCCCACAGACTGGGCGTTGTGCCGTTACTGGGGGCGTCGCCAGACGACGAGTTGTTCGCGCGACGCTTCATCGTCGGTCGCGCGGTGGACGTGCAGGACGACGGAATCGCGCGAGGCGGTTTCTTGGAGAGCCTGCTCCAGTTCGTCGAGGCTGGCGACGGGAGTGCGGCCGACAGCTTCGAGGACATCGTTCGGTTCCAGTCGTTGGCCGAGCGAGCTGTCGGCGTCAATCTTCAGGATCAGCAAGCCGCGTGTTTCGGGCTTGTAGCCCAGCTCTTCGGCAAGGTCTTCGTCGAGCGGCATGACCGTCAGACCCATCGTGCGGACGGGCGTGCCGAACTCGGGTTGGCCGGGTGCGTCACTGGTCGGCGGCATCTCACTGCGATCGGCCAGAATGATCGTCAGCATCGTCTTGCGACCTCCGCGCCAGACGACAACTTGAATCCGCTTGGCGATCGGCGACAGGCTGACGAGATTGATGAGGTGATCGTGATCTTGCACATCGACGCCATCGAAGCTCAGCACGACATCGTCGAATTGCAGTCCGGCCCGTGCGGCGGGCGAGTTCGGAAAGACCTCGTTGACGCGCGTGCCCTGCGCCTTGCTCAGCTTCAGTTTCGCGGCGACCTTGGAATCGAATCGCTCGTCCAACTTCACGCCAATCCACGCGCGATGCACGACGCCGAACTCGAGCAACTGGTCCATCACGCGCTGGGCGAGATGACTCGGGATGCTGAAGCCGATCCCTTCATTGCCGCCACTCGACGATGCGATCGCCGTATTGATCCCGATCACGCGCCCTTGCAAGTCGATCAGCGGGCCGCCGCTGTTACCGGGATTGATCGCGGCGTCCGTTTGCAGGAAGTCTTGGTTGAGGACATCCGACTGTCCGAGTTTCAACTGGCGGCGACCTTTTGCGCTGATGATGCCGAGCGTCACCGAACGACTCAGTCCGAACGGGCTACCCATTGCCAGCACCATGTGACCGATGCCCAGCTTTTGGCTGTCCCCCCACTTGGCGGAGAGCAGATCGGGAACGTTGATCTTCAGCACGGCGACATCGGTTTGAGGATCGGCCCAGACACGTTCGGGCTGAATGACGCGGCCGTCGTGCAAATGGATCGAGATTGATTCGAGAGCCGTCTTGTCGATGACGTGCCCGTTGGTGACGACGTAAAAACCGCTCGCCTTCGAGCTGGTCATGATCACGCCCGAACCGGTTTCTTCTTCTTTCCCTTTGCCGGGGATGCGGCGCTCACTTTGAATGTGGACCACGGCGGGAGCGGTCACGGCGGCGATCTTCGCCAGCAACGTGCTTCCCTCTTGCAGGGCCGTCCCTTCCTGACCGAGTTCCCGGTAAAGCCGCTCCGACGTGGAGGTCTCGGCCTGATCGGCATGAACCGTTCGCGAGAGTGCCGGGGTACCGAAGTTCGCGCCCAAGATCAGGCCGACGACCAGCGTGCTTCCGCACAGCAGAATAATTGACGACTGTCGCATGACTTCGCCTCAAAGAGGAGCAGCGGTTCACCGCCGAGTTGACCCCACCGCTAAGGGCTGTTGAAAAACGTAGGGTAAGCGTCTCGCTTGCCCTCTCTCCAACGGCATAAGGGCAAGCGAGACGCTTACCCTACGGCCCCTCAGCCTGAACTGCGGCACATCCTCTGTGCTGACGGGACTGCCGGTCGCTCTCAACGAGCCACCCGCGAATCCATTCCTCCTCCGTGTCGATCCCGTCTGACTTCGGCAGAACTTGCCAGCGGGAAGAATTTTTTCCGAAGAGGCCATGCAGGCCGCACTTTTCGAGCGTCAGCTCATTCCAATGACTTTCGGAGCGGGGGACGTGAGTCCGCTGGTTCCACGTTGGCCGACACCGTGGCAGATCTCAAGAACCAGGGGGGCGATACCTCACGCGACCCTTGATGAGGGCCATCGCCTTTTTGAATTTGGGAGATGGTGTGCCACAGTCACGGAGCTTCGACGTGGCCGTGGGAATTAGAAACAGCCTTCACTGACAGACACGGCCACGTCGAAGCTCCGTGACCGTGGCACCCGAAATTAAAAAAAACGATGGCCCCGCTCCGAAATCCGGTTGAGGGCTGACGCCCAAGAGTCACGCTACGGTCGCGTCACACCTTCCACTCGCGACGACCGAGCCAATCGTTGCAGTCCGACCAGCAGGTTGCCTTCCCCCCATCGCATCAGGTTGACAGAGGTCCAATCGTGGTGCAGAGTCTTTCATGTGGTGGGCGCTGCGTGACGGAGCGAAGGCCAGCACCACAGAACTTCAGTCTCGCGGGAATCCCCTACCATGCGCGACGCGATGGCTTTGCAACGCCGCCGCCGTTTGATGCTGCTTCAATCCGAAACGCCCGCTGGCGACGTCAGCGCTGGCGCGGAGTTGGAACGGACGGCGGGACAGCTCACGACATCGAGTATCGAAACGGACATTGAGGTCGCAGCGATTGACTCCGCTACGCAGGCCGCTGCCAGCGAGCGATTCTTTCGCGAGTGCGGCGGTCGCGCGGGCCTGCAACTCTTGGTCGAGTTACCCGGAGCTGCGGAACCTACACGCATCGGACTCGACGGTCCATTCCTGTTGATCGGTCGCGATTCCGCCTGCGACTTGAGACTCGATCAGCCCGAGGTCAGTCCGCGTCATGCGTACCTGCAATGGGTCTCGGGGCATTTGTTCTGCACCGACTTGGGAAGCGAGACCGGCCTGTTGCCGGGTCGCCGTCAAGCGGGAGCCGGGCCATGGTTGGAAGGTCAGCCCCTGCAAGCCGGGCCGTACCGGATATCGCTCGTCGGCGGTGAGGCTCAGTCCCCGCCCGCTTCCAGTCCGCTCGAACGCTCGCCACAACTGGCGGCTGAGTTCCCGCAGGTCCGATTGAAGTTCGATGGCGTCGAACAGGACGATAATCAGTGGCCCGTTGATCGTGCCCTGACCCTGATCGGTCGTGGGGCACAGTGCAAACTGCGACTCAATCATCTCGACATGCCACTCGTACAGGCGAGCCTTGTCCGCACGACCACCGGTTGTTGGTTGATCGACCTCGCAGGCAACGGCACCACGCGCATCAACGACCGCCCCATTCATTTCGCGCCGCTCGACATCGGCGACACGGTGCAACTCGGCGTCTTCCGCGTCACGGTGACCGCCGCCGCGTTGGGGGTCGTCGCGCCGAAGACGGAACCGGGAAAGTCGCCTGCCACCGACAAGGCTCTCATCGAACTCGCCAACCGCCATCGCGAGCTACTCGGCGAACTGAACACGGGCTTGAAGGATGTGCAGTCGTGCCTCGACGCCGAACTGCTGGCTGACGCTCCGCAATTGAAGGGATCGCTCGAACAGTACGTTCGCCAAGCGAACCGCCATCATCGCGAGATGCTGGAATCGCTCGCACCGTTCGTCGAATCGCCGCGCCGCGCGACTTCATCGCGTCAGAAGTCGCAGCGCTAACGCCAGCGAGTTCATCCGCGTGGTGGTCGTGTCGGCGCGCGACATGAACACGACGGGGCACGTCGTCCCGCACAGCACTCCGCCGAAGCGGCTGTCGGAGGTGTACATGATCGCCTTCACCGTCAGGTTGGCGGATGTGAGATCGGGGAAGAGCATCGCGTCGGCGGCACCGACCACGCCTCCTTCCATTCGCTTTTTCTCACCGGCATCGACGGCGTAGGCCAAGTCAAACGAGAGCGGGCCCTGCACGATGGCTCCGGGAAATTCGCCCGCCGCGTGGCGTCGCGTCAACTCGGCGGCTTCGAGCGTGTCGGGCATCGCGTCGGTCGGCTTCTCGGTGGCGGACATCACCGCGATGCGTGGCAAGCTGGATGAGGCCGAGTCGCGCAGCGCCGTCGCGACTTCGACGAGGCTCTTCAAAATGTCGGCCTTCTGATCGAGCGACGGCTGGATCGAGATGCCGGTGTCCGACAGTAGGAATCGCCGACAATCGCGCACGACTTCCATCAGCACCACTTGGCAGATGCTCCGATTCGTCCGCAGCCCCGTCTCGCGCGCCAGCACCGCTTTCATCAGGAGCGGTGTGGCGATCTGTCCCTTCATGAGCAACCGCGCGCGGCCCGCCTTCACTTCGGCCACGGCGGCGATGGCAGCCTCGTCCGCATCGACCAGACGAAAGCCAGTCAGGTCGATGTTCAAGTCATGAGCCAGCCGCCGCATCTCGTCCGTGCGACCGGTCAACACCGGCTCAATCCAACCGCGTCGCTGAGCCAACGCGAGCGCTTCGAGGACCGTCGGATCGGCCCCTCCCGCCGCAACGACCGGCACCGGGCCGGGCAGCCCATCTGCGAAACGATAAAGATCGTCAAAGCCAATTAGAGACATTGCCAGTTCCTCAAACCGTTCACGGCGTTGTCGAATGTAGGGAAGTCGGGGTCAGGTGGTTCAAAGTTCATTTTTCGCAGCGAAAAATGAACTTTGAACCACCTGACCCCTGATCGTTGGACCCCTGATCGTTGAAGTCTACGAGCTGAGTTGGAGTTTACTCACCGGTCCACTGCGGCGGTCGCTTCTGGAGGAACGCGGTGATTCCCTCTTGAGCATCGTGCCGCAGCGCATTGTCGGTCATCACTCCGGTCGCTCGTTCGTAGGCGGTCGGTTCGTCGAGAGCCAGTTGGTCATAAAATGCGCGCTTGCCGAGGCTCAACGTCAGTGGGCTGCTCGCCACGATCGCGTCGGTCAGTTCACGAATGGTTGCGTCGAGTTGATCGGCGGCGACCGCGCGGTTGATCAGTCCCACGGCCAACGCCCGCTCGGCCGAGATCGGTGCGCCGGTCAACAACATTTCCATCGCGACTTTCGGTGGGATGCTCCTCACCAGCGGGACCATCGGCGTCGTGCAGAACAGTCCGATCTTTACGCCCGGCGTGGCGAAGCGTGCTTCGTGCGCGGCGACGGCCAGATCGCAGGCCGCGACAAGCTGGCAACCTGCCGCCGTCGCCAGTCCCTGCACCCGCGCGATGACCGGTTGCGGCAAGCCTCGAAGCTGCTGCATGACACTCGAACAGCGCGCGAACAGCGTTTGGTAGTCGGCTTCCGCGCGACCTGCCATCTCACCGAGATCGTGTCCCGAGCAGAAGACCGGTCCCGCCGCGCCCAGCACGACAACCCGAGCCGTGCGATCGGCCGCGATCTGTTTGAGAGCCAACCCGAGTTCCGTGAGCATCGCCTCGGACAGCGCGTTCCGCCGTTCGGGACGATTCAGTGTGAGCCGGACCACGCCAGCATCTTGTTCGACAAGCAGCATGTTGAAAGCCTCGTGATGTCAGTCCTGTTTCCGCCGCGCGGGACATTTCAATCTCAGTAGTCCCGCTCAAGAATCTCGGTAGGTGAGTGCCATTGGGCGTCAGCCCCCGGCTCACCTGCGTAATTTCTCTGCGAGTCAAATTAGCACCGCCCCAGCGCGGGACGTTCTTAGCAGGCAAGTTGCGACTCAGCCAGTTCGGCGGGCGGGGCGGAGTCACTTCGGCAGCGTCGGCTTCGACGTGTCGGGGGTGATGTAGCCGGACAGTCCTTCCGTCAGGAACGCGATCAGATCGACCTGTTCTGCGTCGGTGAGGTTCAGCGGCACCATGTCGATATCGAGCTGCGGGTGCGGGTTGCCCCCTTTGTTGTAGTGTTCGACGACCTCTTCCAGCGTGGTCATGCTGCCATCGTGCATGTACGGGGCGGAGAGTTTGATGTCGCGGAGCGTTGGTGTCTTGAAGGCGACCGTGTCCGCTTCCTTGCCGCTAATGAGGACTCGACCGGCATCCTTGTCGGGGCCTTGCACTTTCGTTCTCAAGCCGATGTTGTGGAACTGATCGTTCGTGAAGTTCGGTGGCCGGTGGCACTCCTTGCAGTTGGCTTTGAAGAAGTAGAGCTTCATCCCGCGCACCGCCGACTCCGACATGCCGTGCCGGTCATCGCCGGTCTGATAGCGGTCATAGGGAGCATCTCCCGACAGGAGCGTCCGTTCGTAAGCCGCGATGGCTTTGATCAGCCCGTCACCGGTCGCATCGGTGTTAAAGACGCGGCGAAACTGCGTGCGATAGCCGTCGATCCCGTTCAGTACCGAGACCGCTTGCTTGAGCGGCATGTTCATTTCGCCGGGAGCCTGCAACGGCCACAGCACCTGCTTTTCCAACGTCTTCGCGCGGCCGTCCCACATCTGCGTCTTCTGGAGAGCGACGTTGATGAGGATCGGCGTGTGACGGCCCACGCGCTGTTCATCGACTCCTTCCGAGAACGGCTCCGCGCCACCGAAGCCGCGCCGAGGATCATGGCACGTCGCACACGAGACTCGCCCATCGGAGGAGAGCCGCGTGTCGAAGAAGAGCTGCTTGCCGAGCGCGATTTTCTCGGGAGTCGGCGCGTTGTCCTGCGGGTGAGTCACCTCGGGCAGCCCGAGCGGATCGTCAGCGAACGCGGCATTGATCAGGCCGCTCAGCACGAACGCCAGCAGAAGCGAACACGCGACGAGGCGTCGCACGCTCGTCGAGTGGTTTGAGAATTGGCGAGGCAGTTCCAACGGCAACCGATTCATGACGCGACTCCATTCGCGAGGCTGAGGGGCCGCGAATCTAGCCGCAGAAGCTCACACTCGGAAGACCGGGTTGAAAACGTAGGGCAGGCGGCTCGCCTGCCCTCGACCCCCGTGGTCTCCGCTCTATGGCCGTTCCGCAGCACAGCGGTTCTTGAGGAATGGCACAGGCGAGCCGCCTGTACTGCACGTGAGGAAGCTTTCACAGCCCTGCCCATTCTCAAAATGGCCAGCTATGCTCCCCGCCCCTTTGGAAGCTCGGAAGTCCCTCACCGGAGAGCCTGTCGTGTCTGACTCCGCGAACAATGAAGTAATTGCTTTGACCTCGTTTACCCGCAAGCAACGCCGTGTGTTGGGCGTGTTGCTGGAGAAGGCGTTCACCGTTCCCGACCAATACCCCATGACGCTGAAGGGGGCGACGACCGGCTGCAACCAGAAGAACAATCGCGCCCCGATCTCGACCTATGACGAGAACGATGTCTCCGAGGCACTCAATGAGTTGCAACGCCTCGGTTTCGTCGGCTGCATTCAGACGGAAGGGGGACGCACCGAGCGGTATCGCCATTACCTGCGATTGAAGACCGCATTCACCGGCCCACAGCTCGCCATCCTGACGGAACTGTTGCTACGTGGCCGACAGCAATTGGGTGAGTTGCGAACACGGGCCAGTCGCATGGCGGCGATTGAAACTCAAGAGGACCTTCGTCGCGAATTGCAGACCCTGCTCGACGCGAACCTGATCCGTTCCAACGGGCCGCTCGAACGACGCGGCATTGAGGTCGATCACAACCTTTACCCAGCGGACGAAAAACACGACGCGCTCTCCACCTTGAGCGACATCGACGAGCGTGATGACCACGATGAACGGCCCGCTCTCGTTTCCATGCGTTCCGCCAGCGCAACGCATCCCGTGTCGATGGCCTCCGACGAGCGGGTCCTCGCACTCGAATCGACCGTGCGCGAACTGCAAGGCGAACTCGGTTCGATCCGCGACGAGTTCCGTTCGCTACAAGACCGTTTTGAAGATTTGCGACGACAGCTCGGCGGGTAATGTTCCAGCATGACGTTTTCGACAATGTCGAAATCAGGTGAGCCGGGCGGCGTAAGCCCAATGGCGCTCACGCGGTGAATGACATAGTGAGTGCCATTGGGCGTAAGTCCCTGGATTCTTTGCAGCAATCACAAGAGTCTGTGGGCCGACGCCGCCCGGCTCAATACGCTCTGTCGGAAACGTCACGTCTGCCCGATTGTCCCGGCCCGATTCGATCACGGAGCGTCTCATGCCTTTGTTTGGTTCTCACTTATCGATCGCAGGTGGCTACTACAAAGCGGTGGATGCGGCGGCGGCGCTGGGCCTACAGACGGTGCAGCTCTTCACTAAGAACAACAACCAGTGGAAGGGGAAGCCGCTGGCCAATGACGACGTGCGGTTGTTTCGCGAGGCAGTGGAACGGACCGGCATTCGTCGGCCGTGTGCTCACAATAGCTATCTCATCAACGTGGCCAGCCCCGACGATGTCCTGTGGCAAAAGTCGATCGACGCACTGGTCGATGAGTTACAGCGAGCCGAAGCGCTGGGACTCGACGGCGTCGTGATGCACCCCGGTGCGTTCGTCGGTTCCTCAGAAGAGGCCGGTCAACGGCGGATCGTCACAGCGCTGGATGAGGTTCACACGCGCACGGTTGGTGTGCGGTGTCAGCTTTGGCTCGAAACAACCGCCGGGCAGGGGACGTGTCTCGGTCATCGCTTCGAGCAGATCGGCTTGGTGTTGCGTGAAGTCCGCGATTCCGAGCGACTCGGCGTCTGTGTCGATTCGTGCCACATCGTTGCCGCCGGATATCCACTGCAAACGCCCGCGGAGTACGCCGCGACGATGGCCGAGTTCGACAAGGCCATCGGCGTGAAACGTATTTGCGCTTGGCATCTCAACGACAGCAAGAAGCCGCTCGGTAGCCGCGTAGATCGGCACGAACACATCGGCGAAGGGTTTCTTGGTGTGGAGCCGTTCCGACACATCGTCAACGACCCGCGTTTCGCCGACGTCCCGATGTACCTCGAAACCGAGAAGGGCGAACGCGACGGAGAGCAACTCGACGCGATCAATCTCCGGACGTTGAAAGGCTTGCTGGAAAAGCCGTAGCACGGACGCCCTCGTCCGTGATTTCTACTTGGCAGCCTGTGGAGAAACGTCGTGACATCGGCTTCCAGCCAGTGATTCCTCGAAGAAGTATGACAGGCTCAACCTGCCTTCCTCTGCGGTCTTCCAATCTCTCGCGGTGTTCCAGCTTTTGCGACTTTGAAATTCATCTGTGATGAATGACCACAACAATCCGCGTGTTCGCAACATCGTTGAGAATGTCTACCGCACCGAGTCGCGGCGAGTGTTGGCGACGTTGATTCGGTTGCTGGGCGACTTCGATTCGGCAGAGGAAGCGTTGCATGACGCGTTCGCCTTGGCGGTGGAGCAGTGGTCGCGGGACGGGATGCCGGACAATCCGCGAGCGTGGTTGGTTTCGGCGGGGCGGTTCAAGGCGATTGATTCGCTGCGTCGCCGCTGACCATTTGGTGAGTCGCAAGCACAACTCGCGGGGCGGCAGGATGACGTGGCGGAGTTCAACGCGGCGCGGGCGGACGAAGAGATCGAGGACGACCGGTTGGGGCTGATCTTCACTTGCTGTCACGCGGCGATTGATCCGCTCGTGCAAGTGGCGATCACGCTGCGCGAGGTTGGCGAGCTGACAACCGAAGAGATCGCCAGTGCGTTTCTGGTGGCTCCGGCGACGATGGCTCAGCGCATTGTGCGAGGCAAGGCGAAGATTCGGGACGCGGGGATTCCGTATGTGATCCCGTCAGCCACTGATTTTCCGGAGCGACTCGATTCCGTGCTGACGGTCATTTACCTCGTCTTCAATGAGGGGTACTCGGCGTCGTCTGGAAACTCCGTGACTCGCGGCGATCTGACCGGTGAAGCGATCCGGCTGGGACGATTGATCTGTGAGCTGCTGCCCGATGCCGAGGCGTTTGGATTACTGGCGTTGATGCTGCTCCATGAGTCGCGCCGCTCTGCACGCACGGCGGACAACGGCGACATTGTGCTGCTCGAAGATCAGGATCGCTCGTTGTGGAACCGCGAGCTGATCGGCGAGGCAGTCTCACTGATTCATCGCGCGCGCTTCGGAACCAGTCGGGGCTTACACAATTCAAGCGGCGATCTCGGCCGTTCATGCGGAGTCATCGACCGCAGCCGACACCGATTGACAGCGAATCGTCGAGTGGCACGACCTCCTCTTGCAGGCGGCGTCCTCATCGGTCGTCGAACTCAATCGAGCGGTGTCCGTCGCCATGCGCGACGGGCCGGAAGCGGGACTGGAGTTGATCGACTCGATCCTCGCGCGAGGCGATCTCGGCGACTACCACTTAGCTCGCGCCGATCTGTGCCGACGGCTGGGCCGGAAGGACGAAGCGAGACGGGCCTACCGTCGAGCACTGTCATCAACGGGCCGTTTACCGAGACGAAGGAGCTGGTCGCCGGTTACTGGCTGTGGGAAGTTGAGTCGAGGGAGCAGGCGGTCGAGTGGTTGAAGAAGTGCCCCTGCCCGATGCCCGATGCCCGAAGAATCGGACATCGAAATTCGTCCGATGTTCGAAGCGGCTGACTTCGGTGAAGAGTTCTCTCCCGAACTGCGTGAGAAGGAAGCCAACCTCGAAGCGGCGCTATCGATGGAGAAGGCGACCGTCGAGCCGTATCTGTTCTTCGACGGACGCTGTGAGGAGGCGTTGGAGTTCTACAAAACGGCGCTTCATGCGAAGGTCGGCATGGTGATGCGGTTCAACGAGAGTCCTGATCCGACGCCACCAGGAATGCTCGCACCGGGGTTCGAAACCAAGATCATGCACTGCAGCTTTCAAGTGGGCGGCACGACGGTCATGACCTCGGATGGCTGCGATGCCAAATCGCAATTCGTTGGCTTCAAGCTTGCGCTGAGCGTCCCGACGGAAGCGGATGCCGACCGCGTCTTCAACGCGCTGGCTGACGGCGGCAAGATCGAGATGCCGCTGATGAAGACCTTCTGGTCGCCGCGCTTCGCGCATGGTCGCAGATAAGTTCGGCGTCGAATGGATGGTGCTGGTGCCGGGACCGAAACATTCGTGATCGCATTCAACGCTGCGGGACTTAGCAGAAAGATTCACCGAGCATTTGGTGTCCCATTCCCACCGACCTCGCGTCGGTGGAACGATGATCTTTCACTCACAGAGATAGTTGGCAATCACGGCTCCACCGAGACAAGTTGGATGGGGTCGAAACCCAACATCTGCAATCCGATCGGGTCGGCGATCTTTCTGTCTCCATCCTTCTGTCGAGCATGAAGAGGCAGAGCCAGAACAGAGGGCAGCTGGAAAATGAGGCCGTGAAGCGGACGAAAATGTCTCGAACGAAGGAGACGGGGTGCCACACCATGACAATGAATCGGCAGCGCCAGCCGATCTTGACCCGTTTTTTGAATTCTCCTAAAAGCCCGCCCGCTTTGGCCGGTCGCCGT
>Ga0114966_10003299_pt1 | contig 14229 bp, 8 predicted proteins | sample M_130207_XF_Meta_FD_87029 | JGI IMG/M metagenome (GOLD analysis project Ga0114966, IMG submission 87029) | Freshwater microbial communities from Lake Montjoie, Canada to study carbon cycling - M_130207_XF_MetaG | ecosystem: Environmental > Aquatic > Freshwater > Lake | place: Lake Montjoie... | reverse complement strand
CGATTTTTCCCCGAACGAAGAGCGGCCGATCGATCTGGTGCATCAGATCGAGGATCATTTGGCGACGCAGCGAAATCCTTTGGATCCGGCGGAAACCGATCCGGTCACGGGCGATGTTGTCGAACCAATTGAAGCCGATTTCTCTGATCAAATCGTCACGCCAGCAAACGAACAAACGCGGGAAAAAGGTGATACCGTATCCAGTCGCTCGTGGTTGCGTGAACGAAGCATCGGTACTGTTTTTCGTCGTGGGCTAAAAAACACCTCTCCAGAAACAAATACGGGCACTCCAAACGCAGAGACGACAGACGGTCAAGCCTTACTTCCGATCGAGTTGAGCGAGGATACCGATTCGACAGAAGCGATCGTCAACGCCAATCGCGGCGTAACATTAACTGTTAACAGGAAAAAAATTACAACGGAGCCTATCCAAAAACAGGGGACTCTGTTGGGCGTTCGCTCTCGTTCTCGGAAATCCGACGAATCAGACCCTTCGGGTATTGATTCCAAGGCATCCGTCGCCGATCCTTTCGAGGAAAACCGTACTGAAGCGGCGAGCGAAGAAATTCGAGACTTGCTTGACTGGAGTGCGGCGTCTCCGCTCAAAAACGACTCGCAATTGACGGCTAACGAAATTGCAACGGATGGCCCATCGTTTGAGGATGTTCGACCGGTTTCTCGGCCTCGCAGTATGGACAGAGGAGTGGGATCGCTTAGCCCCGTTCGCCAAAGAAACGCAGCCGGAACCGCTTCTTATTCGCGTTCTGTGATTGGCGCCGCTGCGATCATTGTCTGCAGCATGCTCGCATTAGCCTGTTATATCCGTGGAGCCACATAGTGTGTCGGTCCTCTTGTGCAATTCCGGTCACCGTCCTTCTCCACCAAGGAGGAAAAGACCATGCCGATTCGGAAGACGATCTCTTCTGGCTGACGCAGAACGGACCACGCTGATGCGTCTGAGAACGCGTTGGCCTCAATGAAAAAGGCTGGATCCTCGAGCGATATCAACTTCATCAAGAGAAAACTTAAAAACGGTGAGCGATCCCTTCAAGCGATACTGTGACGAAATCTGTCCGTGTCGCGATTTCGCAACGTGTGGGACCTGACTGCTACAAACCGAGTAGGGGAGATCCCGGCCATTGACGATTGTCTGAAAATCGATACGACACCAGCACATTCGTGACATAGAGTTTTAGCAACCAATTGATATTGTCTAGTCACCTGCCTTGAACTCGGAGTTGCTATCCATGTCAAACAATCCTTGGAGTCGCCCTACCGTTCATGATTTGCGTGTTGTCCTCAAAGGCATCGACAAATTCGACGGCACCGACCTGAGAGTTCAAGAACGGATGGAATTGACTGTCCCCGCGGAAATTGTAACGCAACGCGGAAACTCCATTCCCGCCATTACGCGAGAACTCAACCATTTGGGAATCGGCCTGCTACACCGTGGCTCAATTTCATTGGAGGAAGTGGCCGTAAAGATTGCGACAGAGTTGCAAGAATATTCCTATCCGGTCTTCATCGAATGGTGCGTCCCCTGTGAAAATGGAATGTTCCTGAGCGGCGGAAGATTTATGAGCCAGCCAGATTCCTGAACCGCCATCGAACACACAAATCCACCGTCTCGGCCTTTGCTTTCGACCAAACCCAGAAGAACAGGCCTTCGGTTTACTTCTTATCCAGTTGAGGGCACGATCGCTTCCCAGAGATCGAGGATCGCGAGGTATGACTTCGCGGTCGACCCTGCCGTACCGCAGGAGCGTCTGCGTGTCAGACAAGGCTTTAATTCGGGCTCTCTCAAACACGCTTCGATTTTACGGAGGGGCCGAATTTTCCGGAAAATTTCCCCCGTAAAGAGCGATGAAGTCATCTCGTCCTTGCCGCCGGTTTCGATTCATCCGGTGTCGTGTTTTTCGATGTCGCCGCCGTTCATTCTACGCCACAAAGGGTATCGGATCAGGATGATTTCAAGGCCCAATTCTTCGGCCCTCAAAACAGATCGTGTTCGGGGCGACATTGACAGATCCATTCCGCATCTGATGCTTGTTCCACGACCACGGACGTTGTCTACTATCCATGAGATTATTGAAAATAAACGCCCCGAAAAATAGCCGATAAAAAGTTCCGAAACCTTTCGATCAACTTTGTGTCACCGACAGTCGTGCAACGGGCGATTGAAACCAAACTTCCTCTGGCCATCGATAAACCGACGGCGGATGTCGGGTTCCTTTCGAGTTGGACATGATGACGAAGCCATTGACGCTCCTTAACGTTTTGAAGCTTATGGCAATCGCGGTGACCTTGTACTCCAACCTGATCGGGGCGGAAGAACGTCCCTCGGAACAGCCATTGGCGAATGATTTGGAGTTTTTTGAGGGAAAAGTTCGTCCGCTTCTGATTGCGAGATGTCGCGAATGTCATGGCGAAGAAAAGCCCCAGAGCAATCTCCGATTGAATTCCAGAGAAGCGATCTTGGAGGGAGGCGAAAGCGGTCCTGCAGCAGTGGCGGGAAAACCAAACGAATCTCTGTTGATCGACGTTCTCCAGTATCGAGGCAACATCCAAATGCCTCCCAAGGCCAAGCTTCCCGAAGCCGAAATCGCGATTTTTACGGAGTGGGTTCGCCGAGGAATGCCTTGGCCTGAATCTTCCCGCCTCATGGCTAGCAAGGTCGGTTCAAAATCCGGAAGCACGGGATTCACTGACGAACAAAAAGCATTCTGGGCCTTTCAACACATTCGACCGGTAACATTGCCAAACGTCGTTCAGGAGGACTGGCTTCGATCTCCGCTCGACAGATTTGTCTTGGCGGGTCTCGAAAGCAGGATGATGCGGCCCGCGCCTGCCGCCGATAAGCGAACGTTCATTCGGCGGTTAACGCTCGATTTGATCGGCCTGCCACCGACACGGGATGAGGTCGCTGATTTTTTGGCTGATACGACTCCCGACAACGTGGAACGGGTGATCGATCGCTTGCTCGCATCTCCTCGCTATGGAGAGCGATGGGCAAGGCATTGGCTTGATGTTGCGAGGTACGCGGATTCCAATGGTCTCGATGAAAACTTGGCGTATGGGAATGCATTTCGATACCGAGACTATGTGATACGCGTCTTTCAAAATGACACGCCCTACGACCAATTCTTGACAGAGCAAATTGCCGGAGACCTACTGGAATTACGCTCCCCGGTGACGACGGATTCCAGCAACAGCGTCGCGGCCCCTCCGAATCCGTGGATTGCCGAGAATTCGTTTGACCGATTGACCGCAACGGGGTTTCTCAGCCTTGGAGCAAAGATGCTGGCGGAAGATGATCCCGTCAAAATGCAAATGGATATTATTGACGAGCAGATCGACACGTTGGCTCGTTCGGTCATGGGACTGACTCTGGGTTGTGCTCGATGCCACGACCACAAGTTCGATCCCATTTCCATTGAAGATTACTATTCACTCGCAGGAATTTTCAAAAGCACGACGACCATGGAAAACTTTAGCGTGGTCGCGAAATGGCAAGAGCGTCCCTTGGCGACGGCTGATCAGATCCACAGCCGCGATGAACTCCGACAGGGGGCCAACGAACAAAAAAAATTGCTCGAACAATTCCTGGCCTCGTCTACGGATGAGGTACTGAATCCCGCTCGAGCCCTTGTCGGTTCCTACCTGTTGGCTGCGACATTTGAGCAGCAACGATCGATCAGACTCCAAAACGCCCAACCGCGGGGGGCGTTTGGCATTGTCCAGCCGCCGCCAGTCGCGATACTCATCGAAGCGGAAGACTATGCTCGCGGAAACGTTTCCAAGGATCGAACGACATACGGAGCAGACATTGGAGTTCTGGTCGATCGTGGCGAGGCTCCGAACTTCGCCGAATACGATCTCGATTTGGACTCGGCTGCCGTTTATCAAATTGAACTGCGGTACGCCGCAAAGGAATCGCGACAGGTTAAGATTTTTCTGAATGGTCAATTGATCCGAATTGATGGTGCATCAAAAGTCACCGGCGCGTGGACCCCCGATGGGCAGGAATGGTTTGTCGAAGCCATTGTGGGATTAAGAGTCGGGCGAAACGTCATTCGTCTCGAGCAACCAAAAGCGTTTCCGCACATCGACAAGTTGTTACTGACACGAGAAGACGAGTCGGCAAACACCCGCTTGGCCGGTCTGACAGCACAACACACAGCCGCCGCCCAAGCGATCGTTACGGCGACCGTTATTCCGTCCGTCGTACAGCAATGGATAAAATATCTAGACCAGACAAAGGACGAGCCCGCGTCACTCTTGACTGCATGGCATCAATTCGTCGCCAGCAAGCAATTGACCGTTGAGATTTGCAACACAACCAATGGCGTGGGGCGATTACTCGGCGACAGTCAACCGGCTTCGCTGATCGAGTTGGCCATTCGCTATCAGGCCTTGTTTGATGACTCTGTTTCGGCATGGAACACACTCACCAGCCGCGAAGAGGGGCATCGAGCTAAGGCACTGGAAGACCCCCTCGAAGAACGTTCTCGACGGATTCTCATCGACCCTCAGGGACCGTTTGGGACACCTGTTGATATCGAATCCCTTTTTTCGGATCAAGTCCGGAAGTCACTCGCCGACAGACGTGCCGAACTAACAAGGCGGAACGGAAGTATTCCGAATTTTCCCGAAGTGATGTCCGTTTCCGATGCCACGCCAGAAAATCTAAGAATTCATTTACGAGGAAGCCATCGGACCTTGGGCAAAGAGGTACCGCGGCGGTTTCCCCAAATTATTGCTGGAGAGAATCAGAACCCACTGACACAGGGAAGCGGACGCTTGGAATTGGCAGAGTGGTTAACTTCTGCGTCGCACCCACTCACGGCTCGAGTCATGGCAAATCGAGTTTGGTTGTGGCACTTCGGGCAGGGATTGGTCCGTTCGCCTGATAATTTTGGTTCGCTGGGTGAACGTGCTTCACATCCAGAACTTCTCGACTGGATTGCCTGCGAATTTCGGGGAGGAAACGTTCGCTCGCCAAGAACATGGGGACTGAAGAGTTTTCATCGAAAACTCATTTCGTCTGCGACCTACCGCATGAGCACACAGCACAACGATATCTACGCGGAGTCAGACCCAGAAAATCGATTGATGTGGCGTTTTCATCGTCGGAGGATGGAAGTCGAGGTCCTCCGCGACTCAATTCTCGCGGTCAGTGGTGCAATCGACGAAACTCCGGGCGGGACGTCGCTCACAACACCAAATCGAAACTATGTCACGAGCACTGCCAGTATCAACCCGGCTGTCTACAGCAGCCAACGACGGTCGGTTTATCTTCCGGTCGTCCGCAGCGCACTCTACGAATTTTTTTCGGCATTCGATTTTGCCGATCCGAGCACGATGAATGGCCAAAGAGACCATACGACAGTGGCTCCCCAAGCGTTGTTCATGATGAATAGCGAATTTGTCTTAAGACAATGCCAAACACTCTACGACCAACGACTGGCGACAAGCCCTTCCTCCACTTCTGAACGAATCACGACCCTTTATGAACTTGCGTACAGTCGACCGCCAACGGCTTCTGAAATTTCTCGGGCGAGTGATTACCTCGCTCACTTTCGAGCGGTCACTTCACAACTCCTTTGGAATCCGAATGAGGTCGATTCCAAGGCATGGGTCAGCCTCTGCCGTGCGGTTCTGGCAGCCAATGAATTTTTGTACATCGAGTGAACTCACGTCTTCAGCGGACGGCGTTCAGCATGTCGCGAAAGAAGAGTGAAATCATGTTTTGCAATCAACTCTCATCGGTGGTTTCTCGCCGAGAAATGCTCCAAGTCAGTGCGGCGGGATTCGGCGGCCTAGCCCTCGCAGGGTTGGCGAACGAAGAAGCGAAGGCCGATACCGCCAAATCATCGGCGGCCGATCCTCTGTCGCTGAAAGAAACGCATTTCCCCGCAAAAGCCAAAAGGGTCATTTTTCTGTTCATGCATGGTGGGCCTTCACAGGTCGATACATTTGATTACAAGCCTCTACTAGAACGCGATCACGGAAAGCCCTTGCCGTTTGACAAGCCTCTAATTTTTTCCTCTCAGACCGGCAACTTACTCAAATCTCCGTGGGCGTTTCAGCAATACGGACAGAGCGGTGCCTGGGTGAGTGACCTGTTCCCTCACGTCGCACAATGCGTTGATGACCTGTGCATTATCAACGGAATGCACGGATCAAACTCGAGGCACGGTGGTGCACTTTTAGAGCTTCACACAGGGAGTGACACTTTCGTCAGACCGAGTATGGGTTCGTGGATCACTTACGGACTAGGGACCGAAAACCAAGATCTGCCGGGTTTCATTACGATGTGTCCCACGCTGTCTCACGGCGGAGTGAACGCATTCAGTTCCGCGTTTCTACCCGCCGTGTATTCGGGAACGCCGCTCGGAAACGCCAGCATTCCCTCCGATCAAGCGAGGATCCCGTTTATCGACAACGCGGAAAAGCAGCCTCGCCAACTCCAGCGACTGGAACTCGACCTATTACGCCAGATGAATAGAGAGCGATTGGCGATGGGACCGGACAGCGTACTCGAAAGCCGTATTGAATCGTTCGAATTAGCATTTCGTCTTCAGACAACGGCACCACAACTTCAGGACATCAGCGACGAAACGGAAGCCACCCAGAAGCGTTATGGACTCGACAAGCTGACAACGAAGAACTTTGGCCGGCAATGTCTTATGGCACGCCGATTCATCGAGCGTGGTGTTCGATTCGTGCAGTGTACGCACAGCTATAAATGGGATCAGCATACGGCACTGAAAGCTGACCACTCTCGAAATGCACTGGAAGTTGATCAACCAATCGCAGCGCTTCTGACGGACCTTAAGGAAAGAGGATTGCTAAATGAGACGCTGCTTTTGTGGGGAGGAGAGTTCGGAAGAACTCCGGTTGCGCAGGGCGACGACGGCCGTGACCACAATCCTCAGGGGTATACAATGTGGTTGGCGGGTGCCGGGGTGAAGTCAGGAATTCGATACGGTAAAACGGACGATTACGGCTATTTCGCCGTCGAGAATAAAGTCCATTTGCATGATCTTCATGCAACCCTGCTGCATCTCATGGGACTCGATCACCATCGATTAACGTTCCCGTACGCGGGTCGAGATTTTCGATTGACCGACGTTCATGGCGAGGTTGTTCAGGGAATCCTCTCCTAATGCGGATAAGAATTTCAGGCCACCACGCTTAGCCATCGATGAATCGAATCCCAAGCATCGAAATGAAGACTTCAGCGGTGGTCGGTCTGTCTGTCCACGGACTGATCCCTTGAGGCTATTTTATGCAAACAATTCCGAAATCGGTGTGGGATCGCTGACAAGGTGTGTGGGTCGTCCTTGGGGGGTATAAAGGACTTTATCCGGGAGAATGCCGAGTTTCTTGTAGACGCTCGAAACGAAATTCTCTGGCGACAGAACTCGATCTACGGCATTATAGCCAGCGCGATCGGTCGCTCCGATGATTTGACCACCAGGAATTTGAGCTCCAGCCAGCATGACGCTCATGGACTGCGACCAGTGATCTCGTCCGGCATCGACATTGACCTTCGGTGTGCGGCCAAACTCACCCAAAAGTAGCACCAGGGTGCTATCGAGTAGACCGCGTTCGTTCAGATCCTCGATCAGTGTTGCCACCGTGTTGTCGATCTGAGGGAGACGTTCATTCAATGCTTTAAAAATCTGGCCGTGATGATCCCAACCACCCTCATTCAACGTAATGAAGGGGACACCCGCTTCGACAAGCCTTCGCGCCAGCAACGCACGTTGACCGAAGGTGTTTCGACCATAACGATCTCGAACCGTATCTGGCTCCTTGTTCAGCGCAAACGCCGCCTGCGCCTGCTGACTTTGCATCAGGTGTTTGCTTTGCTCATGATACTCGTCGAGTACCCGTACCGGATCAGCCGCAGCGGCAGCATTGATCCGCTGCAATCGATCGACGCGAGAACGAATATTTTCCCGCCGGACAAATCGCTCGTCCGTGATGCCGCTAGGTAGGGCCACGTCGCGCACGCGAAAAGACGACTGGTTGGGATCGTCCGGAACAACAAACGGTGCGTATTGGGCACCGAGAAAACTGGGGCCACCTGAGCGTGTCATCGACGGAATCGAGAAATAGGCGGGCAATCCATCCTTATTACCACGCGTATGAGCCGTGACGGAACCGAGTGACGGATGGAAACTGACATAGGCGCCACAACCGACCGGTATTCGTGGAGGAGCACCGGTGATCATGTAGTGGTTCCCGCCACCGTGAATGGTTTGGTTATGACAAATCGATCTCACCACAGCCAACTTGTCGGCGATACTCGCCAACCGGGTCAGATGCTGGGAAAAAAAGATGCCGGTGACCTTGGTAGAAATCGGATCGAATTCGCCACGCACTTCCCTTGGCGCGAGCGGCTTAGGATCAAACGTTTCATAGTGGGACGGCCCCCCGTCCAACCAAATCAGAATACAGCTCTTCGCCTCCATCTTCGGAGCCGCTCCTGAGTCAGCAGCCAACGCTCTGCGGAGCAGTCCTTGCGCCATTCCCATACCCATGAAGCCATTCAAACCTAGCTGAATAACATTACGACGGGTGATGCCATTGCAGTTCCGATAAATTGTCATGGTTGATCTCCAAAAGCGTAAACCAAGAAAGACTCAAAAAACGTCGATGATCCAAGCGACGTGGATCCAAGCGATTCGGTTTTGAGAATTCTGCGGCTTTAATTCCTCAGTCTTTAAACACAAACTCCGGCGTGTTGATCAGGGCCCACATTAGGTCTTCAATCGCTTGCCGACGGCTGGTATCAGGTTCTTGAAAGAGGCCGACTCCTAGTTGCAGTTCTTCCGGGTTGGGGCGACAGGAGTACAGCCCGAGGTAAACGTCTTCAACAATCTGTTCGGGAGTCTTTTCGGATTTCGCCAACTCTTCTGCGCGGCTGCCGTCGCTGGTCAGTTTCTTGGCGAGAGTGTTTGAATTCATTAAGTGAAGTGATTGGACGATGGTGGTGTCCGCCGTACGCTCACACGGGGGGTCTTGATTCGGGTCTTGCCGGCCGAACGCGTCCAGAAACAAGGAATCGATCCGTGTAGTCCACAGTTCCTTCGCACGAGATCCCGCCGGCATCGCATCGAATGTTTCGCTCACTCCTGTCGCAAGACAGACGGTATCCAGTAGCACTTCCGCTCGTAACCGCTGTCGATAGTGTCGGGAGAAGTTACGGTGATCGATGGCATTGTGTTCGTTACAAAGGGAGCTCAGTCCGTAGACGTAACTGCTGGCAATACGACGGACTAGTTTTTTGATGTCGTAGCCTTGCAAACGGAAGTCGTCTCCTAATGCTTCAAGTAATGCCGCATTGGAAGGGGGGTTGGTCATTCTCAGATCATCAACAGGATCAACGAGGCCACGGCCCATCAGGTCGGCCCAGACTCGATTTGCCATGACCTGTCCGAAGAACGAATTCTCCTCCGAAGTGATCCAATCCGCGAGGCTCTCACGAGGATCTTTTGTCCCGTCTAACGCAGGGGCCTTGCCGAAAAGTGGTTTGGGTGTCATCGTCGCCTGTGTGAGCGGATGCTTCACCTCACCCCCTTCCATCCTCGTAAAAATGAACTCCTCATGCGGAGAGATGGGAGCCGAAATACCGTCTCCTTTGCGAGCGATCTTCGCAAAATATGCTGCAAACGAGTAGAACTCGGTCTGTCCATAAACCTCGAACGGATGATGATGACACCGAGCACATTCCAGTCGCACGCCTAGAAACAGCTGGCTAACAATTGTCGTCAAGTCTTCCGGCGTACGCCGGTCGCGGAACATGACGACATTGCCGTTACGGAAACTGCTGCCCTGTGCGGTAATCAGCTCGCGAACGAACTGGTCGTAAGGCTTGTTCTTTCGGAATGCGTCTCGGATCCACGTGTCATAGGCTAATGTGCCTTTAATGCCGACGTGATACGGATTCGGACGAAGAAGGTCAGTCCATTTATTGGCCCAGTGCTCCGCGTATTCGGGGTTGGCCAGTAACCGATCAACGAGGGCTTCTCGCCACTGTTGTCTAGCCGCGCCGGCTCTTGAACGTCGTTCTTCGTCCGCCTCACGGCCCCTGACAGGAAGAACCAAGTTCGATTCCTTGTGAGAAACCTGATCGTTTGTCGACCGACTTTCAGAGGGACAACCATCCAAAAATTGTCGGGCCTCATCGGATGTGGGACCGCGGCCGATGATATCGAGATACACACGACGCAGGAACGTGTGATCGGCACAGGGGTCTGAAGGGGTCAGATTCAGGGTCTGCAGCTTAGCCCAGACATGCCCGTCGATGAAGTTATACTGAGGAAGTGCGGTGTAAAACTCACCGGCGATGGAATCGGAATCCGGGACAGCCAATGTGCAAACGGAGATTTGCCCCAGATACCGAGCCATCACAGCCGTGTCCCCAACGAGCGTTCCCGCGGACAGCAATCCGTTCTGAGTCACACTCACCAAGGCCGGTTCGTTGGAGAGATACGCCGACATTCGAGTCACGTCACGCGTTGAGCCATCGCTGAATTTAGCAGTCACTCGCAACTGCTGTTTTGATAGTTTCGTCAAAACACGCTCTGACGGATCGACAGAAATTCCCATCAATGTCACGGTTTTTTTTTCTCGGCGTGACATGCCGGCAGTGATCCAATCCAAAAGAATCTGGTACTCAGATGATCCACGCTCAATCCGCTTTCCTCCCCCGTGAGGCCGTTGAGCAGTCGGCTTCAATATCAACAGACTTTCCTCGGCCGCGCCAGAGAAGTGACGCCGACCTCGCGAATCTTTCACCAGAGAATCGTAATCAAAGTCGGAATCGAAGCCGAGAAGACTCAGCTGAAATCCGTTCTGTCCTCGCTGCTTCCCGTGACATGCTCCGGAATTGCACGAAAACCGGCTTAGCACCGCCTGTACGTCACACTCAAAGTCAACGGGATCTGCAACGGACACGCGTTCGACGACAACGGGAATAGTCGTCTTTTCACCTTGAAATTCGATGAGTAATACCGCATGACCATCGGCCAGCGGATCAACGAATCCCGAGGAATCAACGTCGATGACCCCGGTCGGCGTCACGGTGTAATTTGCGTCCCTTGTGACGTCAAACAATCCAGACGTCACAAGAATCTGACTCGCGGATAGACGACCGCTCAGATGGATCACTTGCGGCGAGACAATCAATTCGCCGACGCATTCCTGAGAATCGGCGATAACAGAGATGATGGTGATTAGAAACAGATGCGTCAGTAACAAACGGCCTGTTTTCATGTTATGGATTCTGAGGAAGGCGTAGAAGGCAGCAGCAACGAGGCAAGCTAACAGAAATTATTATACCTCATCACCTGCGGCGGCGGCAAGTTGTCATATCTTAATGTTTTCTGTCAGGGATGCTCCGGCCTGATCCGTCTCCCGACCGTACCTCGCCCTTCAAGCATCGGACTCTTTCGAAGGATACGATGGGCGACCGTGACAATCGGGAGCCGTTCGATGACGCTAGTTCCGGCTCTGTCCACCATCCATTGCTGTCACAATGGCAGAAGATCCACGCCGTTGTTGTCGAATTGGGTCGGCACGTTTTTCAGTGAGGAAGCAATCATTTCTGGATTGAACGGAAATTAAGCTCGAATGAATCCACGGGATACAGACATTTTCGATATTTAACGTGACGGTTGTTGTTGCTACCTTGATAGCAATTCCGGCGGTACGACCTTTGCAATTGAGGACATCGCAGCGGGGAGACTTCCGGCAATGATCACCGCTATCACAACCGTTTTTTTCGAGGGTTATCTCATGGCCGTCTTTCGCTGGGGACCAACTTTTAATCCTCTTCGGGATTTGGAACGAGAAGTGGATCGGCTCTTAGCTGGCGTTTCCATTTCATTTCAGGGGGTTCGCCTTGGAAGACAGTACCCGCCGGTCAACCTCTATGACGTTGAAGACGAACTGTTATTGACGGCAGAATTGCCGGGAACTCGTCCGGAGGACTTGGAAGTTCTTGTCTCCGAAGGTGTGTTGACATTGAAGGGAAAACGTTTCGGGGCGGAAGGGGTGATGGATGATTCTTATCGGCGGCAGGAGCGGCCTCGCGGACCTTGGCAACGATCGCTGCCACTTCCGGGGCCGATCCAAGAAGACAAGTTGAGTGCGGAGTTTACGAACGGTGTTTTGCGAGTTCGACTTCCGAAGTCTCCCGCCACGATACCAAGGCAGATCCAAGTCTCCGATGGAAGTTCCCCGGTCATTGTTTGATGTCAAAACACGTGGTACGCCATATTTTCGAATGGCGAGGAGACAGGCATGTCCCATGAAATCGTGAAGGCAGGTGCCACTTCCACGAGCCAAGACCAAGATTCGGCGAATGACCCGGTTGTCTTTACGCCACCCATCGACATCTTTGAAACGCAAACAGGTTTGGTGTTGATGGCCGACCTGCCAGGAGTAACACTAGATTCTCTGGAACTTCAGGTCCAAGACAACAAGCTGACACTGTACGGCCGTGTGACACACGACATCCCCACGAACGCGAGGCTGATTCACCAAGAGTATGCTCTCGGCCACTTCCTGCGATCATTTATTCTCAGCGATGAAGTCGATCATCAGCATGTGACTGCAAAATTGAATCAGGGTGTGCTCGAAATCGTTCTGCCTCGTGTGCCGAAGGCTGAACCGAGACGCATTCAAGTCACCTCCAGTTAATTCTCAAGACGAGGCTCAACCGTCTTCACGATTCGAAACTCCAATCGTCCCGAATCAGCCGAAACCATCTCGCCCCTTTCATTAACTCCGATCCGCAGGGGGCGACCAAATTTTGCGATTGTGTCGGCGGAACGCCGAACGACAAAGGTCACCCATCCGGAACCTGCAGGCTGACGCAGGATGCTACTTGTAAAAAAATCACGTGTGGAAGAACACCGCTCCTGCTGAATTCTCGCACTACGCACACGATGTTCTTTACGTCAACCTCTGGGCGGGAGCCTCTGCCCCATTTTTTCACACGGCATGAAGTCGTGATCAGAGGCCACCTGTCCATTTCCAATGCACAGCAATAACGTCCCCAGAGACGCCGCGAATGCCGCAACCGCGAGACAGACGAAGGGCAGATGCTGATGAGATTCGACCCCGATGCCAAGCCCTTTCAGTTCCTCCGTAAAACTCGACAACGACAGCAGAAAACCATTGTGCACGACATGCAGCAGCATTCCCGGCCAAATGCTTCCGGATCGGACACAAATCGCAGCAAGAGTCAATCCGAGGAAACATGTCGGAAAGAAACGTTCTGAAAACAATGACTGCTGAACGATGACATGAAACAAACCAAACAAACCGCCGGAACAGGCGACGGCCAGCGGTATCGACATTTTTGTGCGACAGGAAGACAGGAGGAACCCGCGAAAGAACAGTTCTTCACAAATGCCGGGAATAACAGCAAGGCACAGGAGTTTCATCCACAATCCCACCGAGTCCAGTTGCGTCTTAAAGGGGGCAAAAAGTTTTTCGAGCATTTCGAGGCGTTCCGTGGAGAGCATCAGCACTTGCATCTCATACGCGAAAGGCCAGAGGGAGAGACCGAGGATGGCACAGGCGACCACGTTCCGAAAGGAGGCCCTGCGTAACGACAGTCCCGCCGTCCATGAGACCCCTGTACTCCAAGTCAGCGTCAGTGGAAGAATGGCGAACAGCAGCACCGTGATCATCGCATTAGCGGTTAATCTTCCGCCAATCGACAGCGACTCCCATCGTGCAGGAATGCTGCTCAAAATAAGAAACGAAGGGAACAGGACCGCCAGCCCGAACAGAGCCTCACCCAACGATGGCGACGAGCGTGGCTGATCCGGCCGCCGAAACAGGTCTGCCCAACCGCCATCGCTCCCGTACAGCACGGCATCTGTTCCGAAAATTCTCGCGGCCGCAGCAAGGGCCACCGCTGCGTAAAGAACGGTTGAAAACAGCGTTGCCACGGCCCAGATCGGCACCACTCGCTCATCGAAGACATCGCGGGCGAGAAGCACAATGTTGACTAAGGGCGTGACGGCATAAGTCGCGTTAAACTCAATCCCCGGAAGCAGACATAAGACTCCGGGAGCAAGCGAGACGAGCATGACGGGAATCAGGTAAGCCTGTGCCTCTTTGAAACTGCGTGCGAAGCTCGTTAAGACCAGAATGATCGCCGAGAAAAATGCCGCGAAGACGCACAGAAGTCCCAGCGTT
>Ga0114966_10003297_pt1 | contig 14238 bp, 14 predicted proteins | sample M_130207_XF_Meta_FD_87029 | JGI IMG/M metagenome (GOLD analysis project Ga0114966, IMG submission 87029) | Freshwater microbial communities from Lake Montjoie, Canada to study carbon cycling - M_130207_XF_MetaG | ecosystem: Environmental > Aquatic > Freshwater > Lake | place: Lake Montjoie... | reverse complement strand
TCAAAGATTTCCTCATCATCATAAAGTTCTCCATTAGAAGCAATGTAAGACATCTCAATTTGAGCAAATATTTAATCACATATCAATAATCATTTTTTTTAATAATTAGAAAAAAATAATACAATTTTATTAAACATATTTTATTGGATTTTTCCAGATGTTCTTGGAGTTCTTGGTGTGCTTAACATTTCTATAAAATATTAAAGAAAAAATAAAAATACTTCCAATGGGGGTTGAACCCATGACCTTACGATTATTAGTCGTACGCTCTAACCAACTGAGCTATGGAAGTATAATTTATATTAATAAAATAATCTTTATATATTTTTTAATAGATTGGTGGAGGACATATAGGATTATGTGTATCAATATTAGAATAATTATAAACATAATTACAATTATTTATTAAAGGTAATATTTCTAATTCTTTTTTATTATTATTTGTGTTTAATATTTTTCTATTATTAAAATTAGGAATAACACCCATATATAATAATGTTAATGTTGTATGTAAATCTCCTAATTTATGATTAAAATAAAAGAAAAAAATATTTTCTAAATTACTTCCTAATTTATCTTCTCCTTCTTTCATAGTTGGATAATATCTGCGTAATATTTCTATTTCTTTAAAATTTAAAACTTCTGTTATTAAATATTCATCAATTTTAATATGATGTCCAATAATTAATTTATAATTATATTCTTTTTCCATTTCTTTATTTTTCATATTAAATATTCCAAATGAAGACATATATGGACTTAAAACATATATATAAATTAATTTATTTTTTTTATTATTATTACATAAAATTTTAGTATTTTTGGTAATTTGAAAACCTGTATATAGACAATCAAATGGAAGAATTATAAAATCATCATCTTTGAAATTTTTATATTCATCTGTAATAATTTTTATCTTTAATTCTGGATTAAAATTTTTAATCATTCTATAAAAATATTTAAATATCCATCTATTACATTTACATTTACATTCATATAAATAAACTTGTTTCTTATCCATTTTTATTAATTCGTCATTTAAATTCTTCACAGATATAAAAAATGAACGCATAAAATCCATAAAACTAACATATTTAGTTTTTTCTAAAATTTTTTTTATAATTGGTCTAATATCATCATCGCATTCTTTTAAAAATTTACCTATATTTCTCTGATTTAATGAATAATCTCCATATTCATCTATGTCATCCTTATTTAAATATTTAGAAATATCTTCACTAAACAAAAATGAAAACATTTTCTATTATTAAGAAATATTAATAATTAAAAAAATAAAAATATCGCTTCCAGTGAGAATTGAACTCACGACCTAATGGTTAACAGCCATTCGCTCTAACCATCTGAGCTATGGAAGCTTATTTAATTATAAAATCTTATCTTTATATACTTTTTTATAAAAATGATTTATATTTTTATAAAATATTATAAATCATATGACAATTAAAAATAAATTAGGTCAATATTTTACAACTAATATTGAATTAAAAGAAAAAATATTTGAATTTATGTTAAATAACTCATCTAATATATTAGAACCAGCAATAGGACAAGGAGATTTAATTGTATTTATTAAAGAAAAAATACAAAATATAATATTTGATATGTATGAAATTGATAATACAATTAAATTATTAGACAATGTTGAAAAAGATAATGTTATTTATGGTGATTTTATGAAACAACCTATTTATAAATCATACAAAACAATAATAGGCAATCCACCTTATATTAGAACTAAAACTGGTAATTTATATATTGATTTTATAGAAAAATGTTATAATTTATTGGATAATAATGGTGAATTAATATTTATTGTTCCTTCTGATTTCCTTAAATTAACATGTTCTTCTAAATTATTAAATATTATGATAAATAACGGAACATTTACACATATATTTCATCCTCATAATGAAAAAATGTTTGAAAATGCGTCTATTGATATTATTATATTTAGATATTGTAAAAATATTTTAATTGAAAAAAAAGTGTTATATAATAATGATTTGTTATATATTATTAATAGTAATGGTTTAATTACATTTAATGAAAAAGAAAATATAAATAATATATCATTTGAAACTTATTTTGATATATTTGTAGGTCTTGTTAGTGGTAAAGAAGAAATTTATAAAAATAAAGAATTAGGTAATATAGATATATTAAATGGTTATGATAAAATTGATAAATATATATATATAGAAAAATATCCATACAAAAAATATAAAATCAATAAATAATTATTACATCATAAAAAAATATTAATTGAAAGAAAAATAAAAAAATTTAATGAAAATAATTGGTTTGAATGGGGTGCTCCTAGAAATATAAAATATATTAAGGATAATTTAGGAGAAGATTGTATTTATATTTATAATTTAACAAGAAAATCTAATGTTTCATTTATAGGTAAGGTTAATTATTTTGGAAGTAGTTTAATAATGCTTAAACCAAAAATAGAATGTAATTTAATAAATATTGTATCTTATCTAAATAGTAATAAATTTAAAAATAATTTTATATTCTCTGGAAGATTTAAAATAGGTCATAGACAAATCTCAAATTCATATATACCAAATGAATATTTATAAACTTCTCATATCTTTCATAAATGTTTCTTTCCAACTTGGTTTAGGTTTTTTTAAACAATCAATAAATATATTTATTTTTTTATTTATATTCTCTATTTTTATCCCAACATACTTGAAATGGTAAATTATTTATATTTGGTGTTAAATGTATTAAACCTTTCACACTATTTATAATTATATCATTTAAATTATTTTTATTATATTGTTTATTTCTTAATTTTTCCATTATCATATGATTTGTTTCTATGAATATCTAATAATTCATTTGTATAAGCATAAACACACATTGCTAAATTACCAGTATTATCACTTGTTATTGTAGTTGTTGTTTTTATATTTATAGGTATCCAACCATATAAATAATCATATGCTAATATGTCATACCACATTCTTATTTTTGGTTTTTTAATCTTATTTCTAAATTTTTTATTAAGTATTTTTATAATTTCATCTTCATCTATACTACTATTTATTCTACCATCTTCACTTTGATTTGAAAAATATAATGAAGATGATTTTAAATATTTTTGTATTTTATACATTATTAAAGGCATATGTTTCAATCTTAATATACATCCTCTATACCATTTTTGAATTTTAATTATATTTAATTAAATTCTTATTCATTTTTTTCTAAAAAATTAAAAAAATGATTTCTTTTGATTTAAAAATTTATTATAAGATGTGTGATCATTCTGTAAAAATTATTCTTGGAAAAGAAAATAGAACACTTGTTAATAAAATTAAGAAAATTGGTCTTAATAATGATGGTATTATTTTCGGTGGTCTTGTTAGAGATGAAATAATTGCTACACATTATAGAGAAGAATTCATAAAAAAGAAACTTAATTTCGAAAATTATTGGAATAAAGATTATGATCCAGAGACCAATGGGCGATTAATTATTCCAAATGATATCGATATTTATTTTCAAAAAAATGATAATATCAAAGAATTTATAGATGAAATTAAAGCATATATTCAATTATTTAATGGAGTTGTTAGTGTTGATAATATGAGTAATTCTCGAAATATTAGAAATTTCAATTATAATCTTCGTCTTCAACTTAATCATACGAAACTATATATAGTTATTTATATTGGTAGAACTATATGTTATTCTGGAATTCGTATCAAAATTGAAATAGATATTCTTAGTTCAGATAAACATATAGAACCACCTTTCTATAATTTAGATTTCTTATCAAATATCTTTATTATGGAAAAAAATAATGGAATTATTAATATTCGTGCTTCAAATTGTACTGGAACTCCTTTGGATTCTATGAGTATTGTAAATAAATCCAAGAAAACTTCCAATATATTAGAAGATATTATTAATTTCAGAACACAATTTATTGGAAATTTCACACATTTATTAGATACTGAATATATCAATTGTTATAGAATTATCAAAATGATTGATAGAGAATTTTCATGGAATATTACAAATGTCCCATTTTCACCATTCACAATTGATGAAGATGATGAAGAATATTATAAATGTTGTATATGTCTTGAAGATATAGATAATAATAAATCATTGATTTCTATTAATACAAATTCAAAATGTAAGAATATTCTTCATAAAAAATGTTTCATAGCACATTTGAAAACTGAACAAAATAAGAAATATAGAAATGGAAATAATTTCATCGAAATAAGATGTCCTTTTAGAAATCCATTTAATTTTAAAGATTGTTTTCAAAATGTTAATTATATTTAAAAACAATTTTTATTATTTTTATTAATGGAAACTTTTTTTATTAAAAAAATTATTAATCGTCCTCTTTTTGATAATTCTCCATCTTTAATTATTAATGGTCTTTTTGATTATAATACTGAAAAAATAGATATAGTATCTTTCACAAAAAATCAAGAAGAATTTGAAATTATTGATAAAGATATTGATGAAGAAATTAAAAAAAAGAAAGAAGAAATGATAAATGTTCTTAATGATGAAAAAAAGAGAATTATTAAAATACTTGAATATTTTATCATTAATGTAAATATTAATAATATTCAATTACCATTTTATAAAATATATGATTATGAAAATATCTCTAAATTTATGAAATCAAAAGTTAAAAAACATTCAAATAATAATTATTTTGATATTGTCAAATTTAATCTTAAAAACGGAATTAATAAAAATAAAGAATTAATTCTTTCTAAAATTTCACAAATGACAAATTCAAATATTAATGTTTTAAATGAAATTAAATTAGCAACATTATATATTATTATTCAAATTATAGAATTATTTAATATCTATCTTAAATCTATTCATTATTCTATTGAACTTATTAATGAAAATCCTTCAAATTCAAATGAAGAATATTTAATTAATATGGATAATAAATTTTTTAATATTACAGATGATGAAATAAATATTTGTCATCATAATTTTATTAAAAATACTTATAATAAAAATATTGATAAAAATAATTTCAGTATAACTTCATCAAATATTATTAAAATTAAAAAAAATTCTAATAAAAATTATGAAATTCATTTCAAATAATTAAATTATCTAACATACCATTCGACAGCATAAGATTTGAAATATATTTCATTTATTTTAGCATCATAAGGTCTATCTTTAAATTTAGTTTTAGTATCATTTCTTGCTCCTGTATTATAATCATAAGTCATTTCAAAGTTTCCTGCTGAATATGCTTTATCTGTTGCCGGTGATTGATTATTTTGAAATTCTAAACCTGTTTTAACAGATGTTCCTATACCTGAAAATGCGTCATTTGTATTATCATTAGTATCATTAAAATTAAACCCCCATCTAATTTTAGAATAAGGATGACCTTTATTATAATTCATACCGTAAAAACCTTTTCTATCATTTTTTTCTTGGGATGAAAATATTTGTTTATTTTTATTTTCTTTACGATCAATTAAAAATTTACCTCCAATATTTTGTGCTTGATTTTCAGGATGATATTTTGATGTAAGTTCTCTAATATTTGTTGGATTATTATTTATAATATCACCTCCGTTTTTATCTAAAATTTTAAAAAGTTTTAATGGAGATATTGGTTCTTCATTTTTAACACCATTAATAATATTAATATTTTTAACATTTTTTTCATGCCATATCCAACCACGTTTATTTTTAGGTTCTTTAAGATCTCCTCCTATTATTTTTCTTGTCGAGTTTGCGTCTTTTAAATAAAATATCGCCATCCATTCATTAGCATCACTATTATTAAATGTATCAAATTTAGCATCAAAAATATTAGGGTCTAAACTTCCATCAGTACTATATATTTTTTCACCAATACTACTTATTTTAAAATCTTTTTCATCTAAACCTTTAATAACTTTTTTAATATTATCAGGACTATTATTTAATGTATTATCAAATTTAAAATAATCAGAATCATATGAAAAATTCTTACTTCCATATATAGAACGTAATGCTAACATCCAACCACCACCAGCATAATCCTTATCATAAATACAATAAATATATTTTGACCCTACATTTTTTATATTAATCCAATAATATCCATCTGTATATTTTGGTTTATATGTTGAACCTACCGTATTTTGATATGTTTTTTCTATATTATAAGCAAAATCCACACTTGGTAATGGGTTTTGTTGTGTAAATCCATTTTTTACAATTTCTTCTTCTTTTGGGATAAATGGTGAAGCAACAATTGTTGTTTCTGTGGTACTTATATTAGTTGGTTCATCAATAATTACATCATTACTATCTGAAAGAGGATTGTCTATAAAATTTTCAAAATTACTATTATTTAGATATATGAAGAAATATATCAAGCATATTAAAATTATAATGAATAAAACATTTAAAATAATTGCCTTTATTTTCATTTTACTTATTATAAATAAATTTTTATTTAAAAGTTTATTATAATATTTATTTATAATTTATATGAATATCAAAAAAAGAGACAAAACCTTTGTTTTATTTGATATCAATAAAATTAGAAATGCCCTTTTAAAAGCATTTAAAAATACTAATATAGAATATCCTTCAATTGATGAAATCCTCGTTCATATTAATAATGATCTTATCGTTAAAAATAAAGAAATTTATGATATAGAAGAAATCCAAGATGTTGTTGAAAAAACTCTTATGATATTCAAATATTATGATACCGCCAAACATTATATTAATTATAGAAATGAACATAATAAAGTTAGAGATAATACATCTTATCTCTCTAAAATTCCTAATAATATTAAAACAAAATGGGGAATGTTAGGTTATGTTACTTATAAAAGAACTTATGCGAGACGTTTAAATGAACATGATATTAATGATGAAACCACCGAAGAATTTCATGATACTATTATTAGAGTTCTTTCTGGAAGTCAAAAACAATTAAAAGTTAATTTTACAAATAATGAACTTGAAAGAGCATATAAATATATGATGGAATTAAAATTTTCTGTAGCAGGAAGATTTTTATGGCAACTCGGAACTGAAACTATTGATAAATTAGGTCTTATGAGTTTACAAAATTGCGCATTTGTTAAAATTGATGATCCTATAAAACCTTTCTTATGGATTTTTGATGTTCTTATGTTAGGTACAGGTGTTGGTTTTAATATTCAACAAGAAAATATTGATAAACTTCCACCTGTATTAGATGTAGATATTGTCGTAAGTCGTCATGATACTAAAGATGCCGATTTTATTGTTCCTGATAGTAGAGAAGGATGGGTTTCGCTTCTTGAAAAAATGTTAGAAGCATATTTTTATAAAGGTGTTTCTTTCACATATTCAACAATTCTTATTAGAAGTGCTGGAACTAAAATTAAAGGATTTGGTGGTGTTGCTTCTGGTCCAGAAGATTTGGTTAAAGGTCTTAATCAAATTCAAGGGATTATTAATAAAAGAAGAGGTCAAAAATTAACAAGTATTGATTGTCTTGATATTGTTAATATTATTGCTTCAGTTGTTGTAGCGGGTAATGTTAGAAGATGCTTACCAAAAGGAGCAAAGGTTCATACAAAAGATGGTATAATTAATATTGAAGATGTTCTTATTGGAGACGAAGTTTTAACATCAAGAGGATATTCAAAAGTATCTAATAAATTTATTCAAGGAAAACAAGATGTTTATATTATTAAAACGAATAAAGGAGATTTTAAAGGAACTCTTAATCATAAAATGATTACTTATGATGAAAATAAAGAAGATTATATTTGGAAAACTATTGGAGAACTTAAAAAAGGTGATAAATTAATTAATACTAAAACAGGAATTGATGGTAATGCTAATATTGAATTACCATCTTTCGAATTTACAAATAGAATTAATAGAATTAATACTCCTCGATTTACAAATGAAATAGCATGGTTATTTGGAATTATTAGCGGTAATTTTTATCCAAATGATAATAAAACTATTCAATTTAAATTTAATTCTCACGAATTAATGAAGAAAATTATTAAAATTCTCGAATATTTTGGAACATCTCTACGAATTATTACTGATATTGATATTAATAATAATTTATATCAAATTAAAATTATTTCTAAAAACTTCTATAATTATTTTAATAAATATTTTCTTAATCAAATTCCATATTTTATTAACGAAACAACTTTCAATAATCGTATGAGTTTTATTTCAGGTCTTTTTGAAAGTAATATCTGTTCTATGAATAAAGATTGTATTATTCTTGATAATTTTACAAATGATAATTATAAAAAAGATATTAGTATTCTCCTATATTCATGTGGAATTGAGAATAAAATTGAAAGTAAAAAAATGATTATTATTGATGAATTTGAAAATTTAAGTTATATGAACTTCATTACAAAAGTTTTACCTTCTTCCATTAAAACTCAAAAAATTTATAAACTAAATTCAATGAATGTCGGTATCGCAGATATTCAAGAAATTAAATTATATGATTTTTGCGAAACATTTGATATTGAAGTTGAAAATGTCCATGAATTCTTCTGTGATGGTTTCTTAACTCATAATTCTGCTCTTATCTGTATGGGAGATTGTGATGATATTGAATATTTAAATGCTAAAAGATGGGATAGAGGTAATATTCCTAATTGGAGATGTATGAGTAATAATTCTGTCGTATGTAATGATATTAGCAAACTTCCAGCAGAATTTTGGGAAGGTTATAATGGAAATGGCGAACCTTATGGATTAGTTAATATCGGTCTTTCGCGAAAAATTGGTAGAATTAAAGACGGTTTTGAAAAATATCCTGATCCTTCTGTTGATGGTTTTAATCCTTGTTTCGCAGGTGAAACATTAATCGCTGTTGCTGATGGTAGAGGTGCTGTTAGTATTAAAGAATTAGCAGAAGATGGAAGTGATGTTCCTGTATATTCAGTTAATGAAGAAGGAATGGTTGAAATTAAAATGGGAAGACATCCAAGAATTACCGGAGTTAATCAAAAATTAGTAAAAGTTATTCTTGATGATAATACATTTGTTAAAACAACTCTTAATCATAAATTCCGTCTAACAGATGGAACTATTGTAGAAGCAAAAGATTTAAAACCAAGAATGAGTTTAACAAGATTACAAAAATCACATGCTAAAATTAAAGGTGGGGATAATACAACTTATATTTCAGTTCATACAAATACTAATAATTTTGAAAAAAATAGATATTACGAACATAGACTAATTGGAAAATTTATTAATCCAGAAAAATTTGATAAATTATATAATCCTGATATTAAAAATGGAATTATTAAAGGAAATGTTGTAGTTCATCATAAAGATTATAATGGACTTAATAATTGTCCATCTAATCTTGAAATTATGACATTTCAAGAACATTCAAAACTTCATGGAGAAAATGATCAATGTGGAGAAAATAATGGAATGTTTGGAAAAAAACATAGTGAAGATACTAAAAAATTAATTGGTGAAAAAGCAAAAGATAGATATAAAGATCCAGAATATGTTGAAAAATGTTCAAATGCTAAAAAAAAATGGTGTGATGAAAATAAAGAAAAAGCAAAAGAACATATGCTTAATTGTTTTCAAATTGGATATGATAGATGGTGCGAAGAAGCAAAAAAGAAAACTGATTTAGTAACAATTATTAATGAAGGTATTCTAAGTGTTAAAAAATGTTGTGAAAATTGTAAAAAAGAGTTTATTATTCCATTTATTAGAAGAGAGGTTGGATATTGTTCATTATTATGTTCTAATACATCAAAAATAGCAATTGATAATAGAACACAAGGAAAATTAATCTTATATGAAAAAAAACAAAAAGAAGTTCGTCATAATCAAATTATGGTTTATAAAGATTTACAAGAAATTCTTGAAAGAGATCCATTTAAAGTTGAATGGGAAAATGAATGTAGAGAACGTTCTATTCCATTTAGATTAAGAACGCCGCATGAAAAAAATGTTAATCAATTTGCTTTCCATTCTTATAAACAATTAAAAGAAGTTGCTGTTGATTATAATCATCGTGTCAAATCTATCGAATTTATTGAAGATACAGAAGATGTTTATAATATTACAGTTGATGATAATCATACTGTTGGAATATTTACTGATTTCAAAAATTTTAAAGGTTCGGGAATTTTCACACCAAATTGCGGTGAGCAAAATTTAGCTAATTCGGAGGTTTGTTGCCTTTCTGAGATTTTCTTACCAAATATTGATAATTTTGAAGAATTAAAAGATGTAATTACATTTTCTTATAGAATTTGTAAGCATTCATTAATGTTAAAATGTCATCAAAAAGATACAGAAAGAATAGTTCATAAGAATTCAAGAATTGGTATTGGTATTACTGGATATTTACAATCTTCACAAGAACAAAAAGATTGGTTAAGTGATTTATATGAATATTTAAGAGAATATGATATTGAATATTCAAAGAAAATTGGAGCACCTATATCTGTTAAATTAACAACAGTTAAACCATCTGGAACTTTATCACTATTAGCAGGTGTTACTTCAGGAGCACATCCAGCAATTTATCAATATTTCATTCGTAGAATTAGAATTTCTTCATCAAATACATCATTAATAAATCTTGCTCGTAGTCATCATTATTTCGTAGAATATCAAAGAAATTTTGATGGAACAGATGATAAAAATACAATGATTATCGAATTCCCTTGTTCATATCCAGAAGGAACTATTTTAGCAAAAGATATGACAGCAATTCAACAATTAGAAACTATTCGAGAACTTCAAACAAATTGGAGCGATAACGCAGTTTCAGTAACTATTTATTATAGATTAGAAGAATTAGATGCTATTAAAGAATGGTTAAATAAAAATTATAATAATTATATTAAAAGTTGTAGTTTCCTATTACATAATGAACATGGATTTAAACAAGCACCTTTTGAAGAAATTACAAAAGAAAAATATGATGAATTAATTAAAAAAGTTATCCCTATTACAAGTGGAAAAATTAATATTATGAAGGATAATGAATTATCGAGTGATTGTGTAGGTGGTGCTTGTCCAATTCGATAAAATAAAAATAAATTAAATAGATGTTAATATTGAACTTTTCTTATAAATAGTTTCACAACCATTTTTTTTATAACTTTCATATCTCGCAATTATGAAAAGATAATCACTCAAACGATTAATAAATATTAAACAATTTTCATCAATATGTGTATAATTATTTTTAACCTCTACCATTTTTCTTTCACATCTTCTAGCAATTGCTCTTGATAAATGAATATTATTTGAAGGTAATATAAAATTAGATAATTTTGGAAGTTCTAATGTAATCTCATCTATCTCCTTTTCTAATATCTTCGTATATTCTAAATCAATATCAAAATTATATTTCTTCGTTGGATTAGCAATTATTGTTCCTAAATCAAATAACCATATTTGAATATCATTTAATATCTTATCACTTTCTATTATTCCAATAAAACTATTTAATTCATCTATATCTCCGATTAAATCTATTAAATCTGATGATTTTGAAACTCTACTACAATCATATAATGATGTTTCACCTTTATCTCCTGTTTTCGTATAAATCTTCATTTTATTTTATATATTTATTTTTACATCCTTATATATAATCTAAACCGCAAGAAAAAAATTATTAAGAAGAATTGCCGATAATGCCCCAATAACTTGAGCAATAATATATAATATAGTCATATCAGCAGGTAAATTACCTTTAGCAAACATCATAATAGATACGGCAGGATTAAAATGACCTCCAGAAACTCCACCAGCAAGATAAATTGCTGCTAAAAGACCTACAGCAATAGCAATAACACCAACACTTGAATCATTAACAACATTTAAGATAATTGAAAGGAAAAAAAGAGTTCCTAAAAATTCAGCAACTATTGCCTGTGCGGTCATTTCTATTTCTATTTTATAGTTTAGAAATTAATTCTCTCATTTTTGTATCATATTCTTCATTATAATACCAATTATGATAATTATTATCTTTTTTATCAACTAATTTATATAAATCATAATACATTAACCATTCACGATTAAGTGTATCATTTACATTACTTACTAAATAACAATTACCACTATATGTAATTGCTTCATATTTAACCAATGTCAAACCTTTAAAATTATGTGTATCGCGTTTAACTAAGAAATAATCACTCATTTTTATAAAGTTAAATTACAAAATATAAATCATTTTTTTTTATATTTTGTAATTTTTATGTTTATTTTGTTAAAGTATTGATAGAAGTTTTCTCATGATTTTATCCGATTTTTTGTCATAATCCCATATTTTACTTTTATTCTTACAAATATTTTTAATTAAGAATAATATTATTTTCTTTAATTTTAATTATTTTCATTTAAATATTTAGGATATTCTTGAAATTTATTAATACATCTTAAATAAACATTCAATTCATCTTCTTTAATCGTCTTTTTATCTTTATTCGTAATATAATTATTAAGACAATTTTTATATTCCATACAATCAACATTTTTATTTATATTATCATTACATAAACACCATAAATAAGCTATATCTTTTTTATTATTATTTTTAAAATCTTGTGTTGTAGGTGTAGGCATTGATGAATATAATTGACAAATATCCTTATCTTTTTCTTTTTCTTTAATTTCCTCTTTTGTTTCTTTGAATAATTTTTCAATTAATATTAATTTATTTAAAAGTAAATCTAATTGTTGTTGATTAAGTTTTACAGATGTATTTTCTGTAATTTGTTTGTTTTTTAATTCTTGAAGTTTATTAATTTCTAATTGTATTTCTGCTTCTTTCTTTTTTAATTCTACTTCTTTCATTTCAATTGTTGTTAATCCTTTAACAAGTTTTGAAGCAATATTATTATGAGCATCTTTATTTTTATTTAATTGTGAAATTTCTTCTTCTAGTTTTATTTTATTTTCTTCTTTCTTTTTTGTTTCTTCATTAATATTATTTAATTCATTACCTTTGGAATTTATTTCAGAAATTAAACTTTTATTTTTATTTGAATAATCATTATTAATTTTTTCAAGAACTTTTAATTTATCAACTTGTTCAGCTATTTTAATAACAGGTGTTATACCATTATAATTAGAAGAATTCTCAAAATTTTCATAAATATCAAATGAAGAAAATGTAAAATTATTAAATATTATAAATAATATTATTATTATAGGTATTGCTATTAAAATTATTAATGGAATTATTATTGAAATTATATCAAAAAATAACATATCTAATTAATTTAAAGACAAAAATTAATTTATAAGTAAGTTTTCCAATGATTTTATAAAATTATTAAGAATATTTATATCTTCTATAATCCTATCATCTCTAACACAATCAAAATTATATAATACTTCATTTATCTTTTTTTTATCAAAAGATTTTAACCAACTCAATTCAAATTCAAGATATGCTTTATTTAAATCTTTTAAATTTTTATATTTTAATATAAAATTTTTAATTTCTTCCTTCATTTATATTAAACTAAAAAATAAGTATCATTTTTAAATGACAAAAATAACTTTTTAAATTATTCTTGCCACCTTTTTAAGATTTTAGTTTAAGAGTTCCTCCAGTGAAGCGATGAAATCGTCAATAATCATCTCATCATAATCTCCATCGCCATAAATCCTCTCATTGCGAACGCAGTCAAGCTCTGTATTTACCCTCTCAACAAGAACTTTATCAAATGAATTCAACCAAGAAGAATTAAATCCACGATAAATTTGATGTAAATCATCAGTGCCCTTGAACTCCGCGATGTAAGAACTGATTAAAGAACGAACGTCGGTCATTTTTGGCTTTCGCCTGATTAATTTATTATAAAGATTTATTCATTTTTTAATAATATTGTTTAATTTTAATACATTTGTAATATATTTACATTTAAATGACAAAAATAACTTTTTAAATTATTCTTGCCACCTTTTTAAGATTTTAGTTTAAGAGTTTCTCCAAAGATGTAATGAAATCATGAATAATCATTTCATCATAATCTCCATCACCATACATCCTCTCATTGCGAACGCACTCAAACTCGGTTTTTACACTATCAACCAGAACTTTATCAAATGAATTTAACCAACATGAATTAAATCCACGACAAACTTGGTGCAAATCATCAGTGCCCTTGAATTCAGCAATGTAAGAACTGATTAAAGAACGAACGTCGGTCATTT
>Ga0114966_10003296_pt1 | contig 14239 bp, 15 predicted proteins | sample M_130207_XF_Meta_FD_87029 | JGI IMG/M metagenome (GOLD analysis project Ga0114966, IMG submission 87029) | Freshwater microbial communities from Lake Montjoie, Canada to study carbon cycling - M_130207_XF_MetaG | ecosystem: Environmental > Aquatic > Freshwater > Lake | place: Lake Montjoie... | reverse complement strand
CACTGACAATGAGTCGCAGATCGGTGGTGCGCCCAAAATCTGGACCAGCGAGGACAATCAAGCCGAGAGCCCGTGCTTTTTGTTGGCTCCGCAGTGTCCGTCTGCCGACATCGGCTGGAAGAATCAGGTGGCGGACAACCTGCTCGCCCTGATCGCTGATCTCACTGAGCATTTGCCGATTGATGAGAGCCGACTTTACCTCACCGGGTCGTCGATGGGAGGGTTTGGTACCTTCAGCATCGCGGCGAAGTATCCGCAGGTCTTTGCGGCCTGTGTGCCGCTCTGTGGCGGTGGCGACGTCAAAAGCGCGGAAATTTTGAAGCAGACGCCGTTCTGGGTCTTTCATGGCGACAAAGATGACATGGTGCCCGTCGAGCGCTCGCGAGCGATTGTGGAGGCGGTGAAGCAGGCGGGAGGCGAACTCATGAAATACACAGAACTCGCGGGTGCAGGTCACGGCATCACGGGTCTGGTTTATCCACGAACGGATTTGCATGAGTGGCTGTTTCAGCAGAAGAAACCCAACCTGACCGCCAAGTAATGCTGCACCATCATCATTCCGCCACCTGCCAGCATCATGATGCGGATTCAGCACGCGATCTTGCGGCCTCAATGCTGGTGCGTGCGCGTGATGCCGGACTGCGGCGCACCAAGGCGCTGGAGAATATTCTTTCGATCCTGGTGCATTCGCATCAGCCGCTGTCCCTGGCAGACATCGCCGAATCACCCGATCTGACCAGCGGAGCTGACAAGGCCACGGTTTATCGCGTGCTGGTGAAGCTGGAGGAACTGGGTTTCATCCGCCGCCTGGGCCTGCATGACCGCAGCGCGTATTACACCATCCTCCAAGCCGGGCATCATGACGACTACCTCATCTGCACGCAGTGCGGGCGTATTCAGCGACTGGACATCGCGTGTCCGGTTGAAGCGTTGGAGAAGCAGATCGAGAAACAGTCCGGCTTCCGCAAGCTGTACCATGAGCTGGAGTTCTACGGGCTGTGTCCAAAGTGTGCCTGATTGAATATGGCGGCTCCAAAAAAAAATCCCGCATCGGAGTGCGATGCGGGATTCCAAATTTAAATAAACTCATCCCTCCGATCAAGGAGAAGTAACAGGAGGTGTAGTATTATTGATAATGGTACCGCCAGTTTGACCGCCACCAGCACCGGATTGGCCACCTCCGATGTTCATGCTGTTGCCGCCAGTGCCGCCAGTGCCGCCAGTGCCGCCAGTGCCGCCAGTGCCGCCAGTGCCGCCAGTGTCACCACCGCCAGGTGGGGGACTACCGGTCGGGGGGGTGCTCGCAATTGTCGTTGTTACAGCTGCGGTAATAGTCGCAGCATCTGATGAGCCACTGTTGGATGCCACTGTGGTGATAGCGGCAGCCGCTTGATCAGTAGTAACTCCCAAGACAGCAGCTACAACCGCAGCCGCCGTACCCGAGGTATCAGCGGAAGCGCCCGCTGGAGGGGTTGGTGAGTTAGTCACTGAGCCAGATGACGCAGCAGGCGCTACATTCAGAAGAAATCCGACCGGAGTCGGGGCTGTCGAAATGGCACCAGTACTTGATATATTGACCGTCGCCACCGTAGGCTGAGTATCTCCTGCAGGCGCCGTGTTAGGGTTATTACCCGTCACAATTTGGATACTGCCTCCTGATATATTTACGCCTGTGACCCCAGCACCACTATACGTGACCGAGCTTGCTGTGGGACCCGTTCCTGTCGTGATTGTCACAGTTGCCTGAGCTTCACTCGTTCCCGCTCCTACTGCTGGACCGGGGTCAACAGTGACCGTTACCGTCTGCCCGTTAACTGTGGTCGTCGTTGTCGTAGGCCCTTGAACGGAACTGACATTTCCCATCATGCCAGTTCCAGTAATAAGAAAAGCAGGAGGGTTGAAATCTGGCTCCCAGCGCAGTGCCAAATACCTTGTCTTAACCGGGCTGGCAGGCTTACCTTTGATTTGTCCCGTGCCAATTTTATCTTCAATGGCAACCACGGGTTGCTTGAGATTGAAATCCGAGGGATCGAAAGCCAAGCGACCTCTCCAGTCTTCTTTCTCTGGCAGTTTTTCAAAGGAGAAGACTTCAAAGCGGACCGGCGAAGGTGAATGCACGGATGAAAACTCATTCAAAATACGGACCTGACCAAAATCATAGATGAGTGTGCGATATTTCTCGTCTGACTCAGGGAACTCAAACTTGTTGAAGTTGGCAGCGGTATCAAGGCCGTTGACGGGCTTTGGAGCCGCATAAATCAGACGAGCACCACCTAGACCACCCACAAAATTCATGGGTTGGCCTTTTTGACCGGTCGAATCCTGCTTCAGGGCATAACCACGATCCGTGGCCCCCCCCATGACCTGCAATGCACCAATGCTCCCGCCTTTGGAAAGAATAAAATCGAACTTTAGAAATTTGGCCTGAATGCCCGCAAACTTGAACTGGATGTCATGATCCGCAGCTGTAACTAATTTTTCCTGCAGGACTGCCCAGCCGGATTTGTCAGCGCTGGCAGAAAGAGTGATCTTCCCCTCAATACCATCATTGGCGAAGGAGGAATTAGCGATCATGACCGGCTTACCAAGGTTCAAAACAAAGAAACTCTTGCCAGCACCTAAGGCGGCAGAAGCAGTAACGTCAATGCCGATAAGGCTATCCACCTGGCCAATGCCAGAGGAACTTTCAATGCTGGTTCCCGTCTGCGGAGTCTTAACAGCAAGGTTCACCGGCTTTTCCTGCATCACCGGAATGCGTCCCCACTTGGCGTGTAGAGAACCGACGGACAGCAGAGTGCCGAAGATGATAAGAATGGAGGCGTGCTTCATGATCGTATATTGGAAATGGGGAGCCTTGAATCCGGTGTTAGGAAAGCCAAGGGAAGTCAATGTTCGTTTTTATTTGTTGAATCAGCATTATTTACACCACAAAGGCCGTGAGATGTAAACATTTTTTCTGTGTCAGGCTTGATGAATTAGAACTTGATTTATTATAATAGCCATATAATTTATATTGATGAATTGTCCCCGCTGCCAAGCCACTGCCTCTCCGCCGCAGAATACCTGCGCGGCGTGTGGTTTTTCTGCCACGTTGCTGCATGGCTATCTTGGAAATCAATGGGTTAGACTCGAGCGCATCACAGACGCCGCCCATTGTCTGCGCTTGGAGGAAATGCGCCGAGATGAGGTCGTTTTGGATGATTTTGAGCGAACCTTCCCGCAAGCGTTTTTCGCCGCTTACTTAGGCGTTTTGCCGAATAACATCAACGTCGCGGAATTGGGGTTCTGGCTGCTGAATCAAGGAGCCTTTAACACGCATTCGTTCAGCCGCAGGAATGACTTCGGCATTGTGCTAGTGGTGGATCCCGCTACCCAGACCGCCAGTTTGACTTTGGGCTATGCCATCGAGGGCTATTTCGACGGTGGCGTGGTGGAGCGTATTTTACAAACCACTGGAAGCCATCTCAAACAAGGAGCCTACGGGGCTGCGATCGAAAACGCTTGTGCCCGCTGCGGAGAGCAACTGCGGAAACATGCGCGCAGCATGGAATGGCAGCCGGATGCCGTCACTACAGCAGACATGGGGCTGCAGCCATTGCGTGGCGGCCATCAATCGTCTTCACGGCCTCTGACGGGCATTTCCAACCCAAGACCGTGACACCCGCCTCCCACCAACCAACGGCGGGTGCCGAACTGCGCTGCAAATCTCTAGTATTTGCCCTAGTTCTGTGGGCTTGTTTGAGTGCAACCGCCGAGGTGCCGCAGCCAAGCGTAGAGAAAATGGAGGACCGAGGGCTGACACTGCCACGCTGGAGTGAGCAGGAACTACGGGCATTCCGCGAAAGCCTGCCTGCTATCAGTGGCCCTGGTGTCCTGCTGCCTGACAATGGTGGGACGATTACGGACATCAATGAACTGCTCCGCACGCCGGTGCCCAGCGGCCCGCGCTTGGATCATCTATTCAACAACCCTGATAGCGAGATTTCTCCACGGCTGCGATCCGAGGACATGCGACTCTTTCTGCCCGAGTCCATTCTGGGTCTGCCCACTCAAAGTCAGACCAAGAACGTGCAGATGCCCACCCCGCTGTCGGCACTGCACCCTGTGACTGCCGAATTTCTAGCGGCCTGCAACCTAGCACTGCCACAGGAGTATCTCATCGACCCGGATCTGCTGGTGCCAGAAATGCAGAACCATGACCTGATGCGCTTCCTTGAATTCCATGCGCGTGATGCACGCATCAAGTTGCACGTCTTGATCATCGCGCATGACCGCAAGCTCACCGAGGATGCCGACCTGGGAAAAATCGCCTCTGGAAGCTTGCTGCAAACAGATGCCTGCCTGCTGGTTTACCCGCTGGGTGAGCCTTGGCGGGCACGTTTGTTTGTGAGCAAGTTTGTGCACGATCAAACCTCTACGCAATTCCTCGCTGAAACGGTCCAGGCTTGCTTGCATGAATCCATGCAGGCCAGCGATGCCCACGATCAGTTGCACCGCTACACCGTGCAGCTCTCAACCCGCCTGTTTTGGCTGCAACGAGCACTAGGGAAAGAACCCACGACGGCCAACGAGAAAGATCAAGCACTCGCCGAAATCGCGCCCACCGCAACCGCTGGCAATCTCGGTGGCGTGAACATTCAATCCATCGTGGTGTGGAGTTCTGCGGTGTTGCTACTGCTCGGCGTCACTGGCATCACCGGACGTCACATTTACCGCCGCCTGCGGCTGCGGCGGCAAAACCGCGTGTGGATCTTGCCAGAGCCTGAAACCGTTCCCCGGCTTGGCGGAGCTTTCACAGGCGGAGGCGGCGGAATGATCCGATATGCCTGATTGCCAACCTTAAAACGGCGACTTTTAGAACTTCGATTTGTCAAAACCAATCCTTGAATGATAATTGTTGAAAATGACCATAATGATTTGATGGGATGAATCCGGACATGCTCCAGTTCCAATGCGGTTTTTGCCGCACGACTCTGACAGTGCCTGCTGAAATGGCAGGTGTTTCAGGTCCATGCCCTAGCTGTGGGCAAACCATCACCTCACCCATGCCTGCGCCTGTGGTCTCACAGGCACCCCAGTGGTCTCCAGCACCTGCGGCCGCACAAGCCCCAGCACCTGCACCAGCTTGGCCGCAGGCACCGCAACAGTCACCGTTGATGGGGGGAATGGCTGGGGCGGCAAACATGCCCTCAGCGCCAAGCACCGGATTGCCGCCAAAACGTGTGCAAGGGCAACCACCTCTGAGCACCACCCTCGCTGGAGCAGCAGGCCAGATGCCATGGTCCTCCACGCCAATGTCCCCTGCAGGAATGCCAGTTTCAGGTGCTCTCAATACCATGGGAGGAAATTCGGGGGCAAATCCGCCCAATCAATCACGCCTGATTCCCGGTTCGCCCACATTGCCTAACATGATGCCGGCAGGCAACGCCTATGGCACGACTGGCATGTCCAACACTCATGCAGGGCCATCACTATTGGGCAGGGAAGTGCCGCCAGCCCCCATGTCTCCCTCGACCGCTGCGCTTCATCCAGGAAGCCATGCCTCTCTCAGTCTAGGTGGTGCGCTCGGACAAGACTCCTTTGCTGCTTCACCCGTCGTACCGATTCCCGCAGGCCGCAACATCGCCAGTCTGCGGGCCCCAAGAGGAACCAACTTCATCCGGCTTGCCTTCGCCGCCATGTTTCTGCTGGGATTCCTCGGACTCGTTGGCTTCTTGGTGAAGGATTATCTGCCAGACTTCTTTCCAAGCCTCTTTCATCACGGTGAAATAGCGGAAGTCTCCAAACAGGAAGCCGGTATTCCGAAGACGACACCGGCACCCATCCTCTCGAACCCTGCGCCTGAAGGAGTTCCGCCATCATCCAACAACAAAAACGCGAAAAGCACTTCGGCCCTCCCTTCGCCGCCATCGCTTGCTGAAGCTCCCACTAAAACGGCCCCTTTAACCGCAGGGTTTGATCCTACCGAGCCTGCTCCAGAGAAGATGGAAGAAAGCGCCTCCGCAGCCTCATCCGCAAAGCCAGTCAGCCAAGGTGTCGCCGTGGATTCCGCCCCCAAGATGCCCGCAAATTCTGGCACACTCCTCGAAGTGCCCGCCACACCTGCCAACAATGCGGCATCGACCGCACCAGCGACGTCCACGCCCACCAGCCTCGCGCAGACGCAGGCCATGGAAGAAGACGACGCTCCGCCAGAAGCCAAACCTGCGGTAGCGGCGCTCAAACAATTCCTTTCCGCAACCTCCCTGCCAGAGCGCCTGCAACACACCCTCGGCGCCGATCTTATGAAGCCGCTGATGGAGCGCTACTACACGCGTTCGGCCGATGGTCCCGTCGTCGTGGACCACATTCAGTTTGTGCGCATGGATCCCAATCCTGAACTCGGCTCCGGCAGGCACTGCATCTTCAACCTTGAAAACAAAACCTGGGAGTTCCCTGTGCCGGTCATGCTCGAGGAGCAAGCCGACGGCTTCAAAGTGGACTGGCTCGCGTTTGTCGAATTCAAAGACCGTTTGCTCGAGAAGTTCTTCAAAACGTATCAGGATGGACCAGCGCGGTTTCATGTCGGCATCATTCGCCATCACTTCTTTGAGGATGGTGTGCCGAACTTGGACCGCAAAGACGCCTTTCGCGTCATGCCGGCTCCGCCCAATTCCTTCCAAGCCTCGGTCTTCCTCGACAAAGATGCTGCGCTAGCCCAAGAACTGCGGACCCGCTTGCCGTGGGAAACACACGTGTGGGCCGTCGTCGAACTCGAATGGAAAAAACTCGGCTCTCAGCAGTGGGTCGAACTCAGCGCCGTTCCGCAGATGCATTGGTATTCTCTACCGATGGCACCCAGACCCATCTCCACATCGCAGAAAGCCCCCGAAGGTGAAGAAATGCCCCCCGGCATCTCTAAAAACGGCGTCAGTGGTAAGTCTGGCTCTGCATCGAGCGGAAACATGCCTCCTCCGGGCATCAGAAAATCCAGCCCAGACCTGCCTTCCACCATCAAACGCCCGCTTCCCGCAGGACGTTAAGGCGAAAACGCTGACGTGGATCAGCGTGAGCTTCAGCTCACTTCCAGTTTACCGGTGCTGTCTCCCACCTTCTCTGCTGGCACACCCAAACGATCCAGCATCGAGAGATACAGATTTGTCATCGGTGTTTCGCCCGGCAGCACCACGCGTTTGCCCGGTGTGAAGGTGCCGCCGGCACGTCCAGCGAGCAGGATCGGCAGATTGTCGTGATTGTGACGATTCCCATCACCGATACCGCCACCAAACACGATCATTGAGTTGTCCAGCAGCGTCGTGTCGCCTTCCTTGACTGCTTTCATCTTGTCGAGGAAGTAGCCAAACTGGCGCAGATAAAATTGATCGATCTTCGCGATCTTCTCCAGCTTCTGCGGATCGCTTTGGTGATGGGAAAGATAGTGATGCGCGTCCGGCACTCCCAGTTCGGGGAAGCTGCGGTTGCTGCCATCATGCGCGAGCATGAAGGTCGAAAGACGCGTCGTGTCCGTTTGAAACGCCAGCACCATGAGGTCAAACATCGTGCGGATGTGCTCCTCATAAGAATCAGGAATGCCTTCAGGGATCTTCACGTCCGGCATTTGTGCCGCAAACTTCTCCGCTCGTTCGATGCGCAGCTCGATGTCCCGCACGGAGGAGAAGTATTCGTCAAGCTTGCGGCGGTCACTGGGGTTCACTTTGCCTTGCAGGCTTTTCGCTTCATCCAGCACGGTGTCCAGAATGCTTTTCTGCATGCGCTTGGCACGTGCGGCTTCCTCACCTTTTCCCGCCGTCGCTCCGAGGCCAAACATGCGCTCAAACACCAGCCGTGGATCCATTTCCGGCGCCATCGGCATCGTTTCGTTCTTCCAAGCCAGATTGAATTGATAGGCACAGGAGTAACCCGAATCACACTTGCCCGAACTACGCTGCCCGTCCGTGCTCAGTTCCAGCGACGGCAGCCGGGTCAGATGACCGATTTTCTGCGCTGCGATCTGATCCACCGAGATGCCGAGATGAATGTCTGCCCCCGCCGTTTTCTTGGGCATGCAGCCGGTGAGGAAGGTCGCCGTGGCGCGCGCATGATCGCCGCCGCCATTGCCATGACTGCGCGCAAAATCCTGCATCAACCCCGAGACCACCATGAAATCATCGCGGTGCTTCTCGATCTGCTTCAACGAGGGCGACATTTCATAACTGGCCCCCTCCCCTTTTGACATCCACTGCTCGACGTTCACCCCATTCGGAATGTACAGCCACGCTGCACGGATCGGCTTGGCGGCAGGTTTGGCAGCAGCCAAGGCACGCGGACCAAAGGATTCCAGAAACGGCAGTGAAATAAGCGAACCAAGCCCCCGCAAAACGTGGCGGCGGCTAAGCGAATGGGCGGCGAGGGAGGTTTCGCGAAACTCGTTCATACAATAAGACTACGATGAGGCTGGGAAGAAACTTTCGTGCCAGACGGCGTGATCCATTACGTCACAACGGCGAAAGTAGTTGAAATTACGGGGCGACACGGCCCGATTAGTGCCTCCCCGTCAAATCCACCCATAAAAACATGAAGCACACCTGCCTCCTCCTTGCCTCCATCGCCGCACTCTCCCTTCCCGCCGTCGCGCAGGATGCCAGTGTCGCCATCATCGAACTCAAGCCCAGCGCGAATCCCACCGCACCCCTGAGCTACGAAAAGACCGCACTCAGCGTCAAGGCTGGCCAGAAAGTGAAGCTCACGCTCAACAACTCCGGTGGCGTGCTGCCACAGCCGCACAATTTCCTGCTCCTCAAGCCGGGTAAACTCGATGCCGTCGGCGCACTCGCCAACGCCATGCTGGCCGATCCTCAGGGCATGGCCAAGAGCTACATTCCTGAAGCCGCCAAGCCCGACATCATCGTCAACACCAAGCTCGTCCAGCCGAATGGCACCGAAACCATCGAGTTCACCGCCCCTGCCGACGCCGGCGACTATCCCTACATCTGCACCTTCCCCGGTCACTGGATGCTCATGCGTGGTGTCATGCACGTCACCAAGTAATCTCACCCACTAAACGCGCCCATCATGAAACACTTCTTCTCCGCTACCCTACTTGCCTTGATCACGCTCACCTCCGCCGTTCGTGCCGAGGATGAGAAGCTCGAAGTCGCCGGTCTTACCTTCAAATTCGCCGCGCCTTGGGCCTCGGTGCAAAGCACCGGCATGTTCCGTGCTGGAACACTTGCCGCCACCGTGGAAGGTGTCGAGAAGCCGATCGAGGCCGTCTTTTACAGCTTCCCCGGCCCTGGTGGCGGTGGTGACGTGGAAGCCAACGTGAAGCGCTGGCTCGGCCAGTTCCAAGGCACGCCAGAATCCAAGCGCGAAGAACTCGATGCGGGTGGCAAAAAAATCACGCTCGTGACCGCCACCGGCACCTACAACGACGGCCCGCCCATGGGAGCCAAGACGCCAAAGGAAAACTACACCCTCATCGCCGCCATCGTTCCCACCGCAGAATCCAACATCTTCGTCAAGCTCACCGGCCCCAAAGATGCCATCGCTAAACTGGCTGAGAACTTCAAAAAGATCGTCACCAGCCCGTTCACGAAATAACTCAACCACGCTAGAGTGGGATGCCTCTCAGAGGTGACCCGCTTTAGCGGTTGATGGGGTGCAGGGCGCGATGCGATGTGGGCAGATTAAGCCTCACTCGACGCCAAACAGCTTCACCGGCGTGATCTCCACGCTGCGCTCCCCTTCCCCCACAAACAGCACGCCCTCTTGCAGCGTGATTTGCAGATCCATCGACCGCCCGGCCAATGCGCCAAGCGCCTGAGTCTGCTCCGCCGGTAGCTGCCACACCGTCAGGTTGTTCACGCGCGCAAACCGCCCCGCCAGCGCCGACCACCATGCCGGTGCCGTGTTACCGAAGCTATACACCGACACCCGCTTCGCCCGGCCGCACACACGCACCAGCCGCTTCTCTTACGGCTGCCCCAGTTCGATCCAGTGCATCAGCAAGCCCGTCAGATCATGCTGGCTCAGCGCAGGTTCATCCGCCTCCCACATGTCCTTGCCGAACTCCAGCATGCCCAGATCATTCGTCGCCGGCGCATTCAGCACAAAGGCCAGCAGCCGCACCATCATCCGCTCCTCCGTCTCTGATGGATGCCGCGCGATCGTCAGCGTGTGATCGCTGTAAAGATTGCGGTCCAGATCGGAAAACGAAACACCCGCCCGGTAAATGATTGCCTTCAGTGCCATGGGGTGACGTAGAGGCCGGTCAAGGCATGGTCAAGAGGGCAACCGTCAGGCATCGTTCTCGTCCTCCTGCTCGTCCTCGATCCGGGCGCATTGAGTCTTGGAGTGCAGGAGAAATGGATCCATGCAGACACCAGCCAGTGGATGCATCAAGCCTTCCGCCTCGACCCCGGTCTTGTGAGCCTCCGCACGGCGGGCCGCTTCCGCTTCGAGCCCAACGACCGCTTCGCCTGCTCATGCATCTCCGACAGCAATTGCATCCCGCTTTCAGCCAACAACTCCTTGGTCTTCGCCTTCCCGACCTGTTCCATCATGATCCGCTCGCAGAACAGCAGGATGTCAAACTCCACGTCCTTCAGGAACGTTTCGAACTTGGGTCGTTGATCCTTCATCACGCCCGAAAGCCGCCGCTGTAGCGCAGGAATCTCCTCCTCAAGGCACTGCTTCACAAAGTTCCAGTCGTCCACATTCAGGCGGCGTTTGACCTTCATCCTCAGAATCCGCTTCCCGAGCTTCGCCAGCTCATGCCGCATGATGACGCTGTTCATCTCGCGATGAAACTGCTTGAGCAGCACCTTCGCTTTCCTCGCCTCCTCCGGTGCCAGCTTTCCGGACTTCACCTGCTTGTCATACAGCTCCTGCGATGCCTTGATATAGGCCTCTGCCAGCCGTGGGTTGGCCAGGAGTTCGGCCGCGAACGAGTCTCTTTTGGCCGGACCGTGAGAATGGGAAGCAACACGTTGACGATTGTTCATGCCATGGATCCTTTCCTGGATGTTTGATGATAACTGATCTCCGGCATGTGTGTCACCACCAAATTTCAGCCCCTGCCCGCCACCTACCAGGCCACCGCAGGTGATCCTACTCGTCCTCGTTCTCGCCGCACCCCCAAGGCTCCGGCGCCGCACCCCACAGGCTCCGATGAATCACCCTCAGGGGTATCAACGCCTACCCTCAGGGCTGCGCCGCACCACCCCGTGAGGTGGCGTTGACCACCCTCTGGGCTTCGACGTAGCACCTTCTGGGGTCCGAAGTGGCACCCTCTGGGGTCCGGCTCGACACCCCAACGGCTCCGATCAACCACCCCGAAGGCTGCGACGCACCACCCTCCGGGGTCCGACGAACCACCCCAAGGGCTGCGACACACCACCCTCTGGGGTCCGACGCACCACCCCGCAGGCTCCGATGAACCACTCCTAGGGGTCCCGTTGACCACCCCTAGGCCCCCCCTTCCGGCCTGACACCTCTTTCATTCTCAATCTTTTGCCTGAACTTCGGCAGTTCCAGCCCCCGCAGGCAATGAACGAGTGAGCCATCTGCCCACAGAAAACATCTCGCCACTAGCTGGGCCGACTTGCCGCTGGATGGCATCCGGCTTATAATTTCCATAAAATTATCCCATTCACTGATGCAGCTCATTGCCCCCGATCCCGAAGTCCGTGTGCGTTTTCGGAATGTCTATGCCTCAAAGCCTCTGTTCACCCCGACCGAGCAAGAGTTTTTCACCTGCCTTCAGCACCTCACTCAGGGGCGCTGCCTGCTCTTCGCCAAGGTCAACCTCGCGGACATCATCAAGCCACTTTCCGGCAAGATCGGAGACCGGAACCAGATCGACAAGAAGCACGTCGATTTTCTCATCTGCCGCCTTGATGACGGGATGCCTATGATCGGCATCGAGCTGGATGATTCCAGTCACAATGACCGCGAACGGTTCAAGGGCGACATGATCAAGAACGATGTCTTCGCCGCCACCGGCCTGCCCCTGCTACGGTTACCGGTGTCTGAGATGTACCAACTCGAAGAACTAGTGGCCGAGCTGAGCCGCGCCTGGCACCGCCGCTCAGCCCTATTGGAAGCCGTGCCCAAAGCCGCTCCGCTGCCTCCACTCAAACCTGTTCTAGCACCCGTGGCAAAGCCAGCCCCGGCATTGAATGCATCCTTCTTCGTCTCCTCGGTCCCACCGGAACAGCCTCTTCACGGGAGCTGGTTGGGCAAGTCCGTGCGCGAATTGGCGCAAGCGGTGGCCTGATGCGGCTTAACTTTGGAGGCAAAAACCACTAACTGGATTGCTCGGAAACAGAACACCCGGCGCAATCTTTTGGGCGAGAATTAATGCCTCGGAATAAGTGCGGCGGTCTGCGATGTGTTCGATCAAGCCGTCTGTCCCCACTCCATACAATGCGAAGTGAGGCGGACCAAAGTTATCGTCGAATGGATCGTCGTCCAAAGTGAACGCCTCGCAGAAATGGTCTTCAGCGAGTTCACGCACCGTTTGAATCCGAAATGCTGGGAAAGGCGAGTTCGGGACAGGATTGGCTGCCGTCAAGTCGATCGGAATATGCAGACCGTCGCAGAGCCTGACGGGAAGCCGCAAGCTCAACGCAACCCGAAGGCAATCGCTGTCGTCAAAGTTACAGAGGTTCTCTGCGCCCATTGCATTTACACAGGCCGCTCCGAATTTGCCTTCCAGTAAGTAAGGCCACACTTCGGTCAATTCATTGAACTCAATGTGCTCGCATGCCCATTTTTCGAATAACTCTCCGGTTCGCATCACCTCACGCATCAGTTGATCCACTCCGTTATAGACTTCACTGAGATTGAGATTGGTTTGTCGTGATGCTTCTTGTTGGCAAGTCTGCCAAAGAGACAACGCGCAAGCAAACACGGCAGCGGGGTCGGTAACTTCTTTATTTTCACTCATGACTTCCCCGCAACGACCAACCACTATACTTTCCTGGTATGTCTGCGCGAAAAAATTGGACCCGCCATGAGTTACTCATCCTACTCAACGTGTATCACAAAATGACCTTTGGTCAGATGCATGAGCGCCAGCCAACAATCATCACACTAGCGAAGAAAATGGAGCGCACGCCGGGAAGCGTGGCGATGAAATTGTGTAATCTGGCATCGCTCGATCCAGCGCTCAAGCTGCGTGGCATCAAAGGACTCAGCGGGGCGAGCAAGCTGGACGAAACCATGTGGCAGGAGTTTCATGCGAACCTCGAAGAAACGGTTCCGGCGAGTGAGGACGAACTGCGAGCACTGATGCAAGCAGGTCCGAATACAGAAGTTGAAATCCTACCGAAGCAGGGCATCCGAGTCGCAAAACGTCCGCCCTCTGGCCCAACTGACACGATGAGCACGGTCAAAATCCGGCGAGGTCAGGATTACTTCCGCAACGCGGTCTTAAACAACTTCGGCGGGCGCTGCGGGGTGACGGAACTTGGCATCCGTGAACTCCTCATTGCCTCCCACATCCTACCGTGGGGAACGCATGTGGAGCAGCGGCTCAATGTGCGCAATGGACTTAGCCTCTCACGATTACATGACGCAGCGTTTGATCGAGAGTTGATCACTTTTGACGACAACCTGTGTTTGATGCTTTCACCGCGACTGCGAAAGGAACTGCCACAGCGTGCGGTGAAGGAAAACTTCGCAAACTATGAAGGCGAGCCTCTAAAATTACCATCCGATGCCGCCCTGCCCGATCTAGCCTTTCTCGCAGAGCATCGGAAGAAGGTGCACAACAAGGCGGCGTGACGATCGCTCGGGCATGCCTGATCTGGCACGCAGTTTTCGGACATTTTGCCCGAACTGATCGAAGGCACGGTGGCGGTGGCTCATGACGACCACCTTGGACGATGAATCTAGGGACGATGAGTCAAGTCAGGGGCTGTTTGAAGCCGATTTACCAGACCGCTAAGCTGCCGCACTCGTGGTTGTGGCGGCCGCAGCGGCTGCAGCCGCCGCAGCCGCAAGAAGTTGGGCGCTGGAACTGCCGCGGACGGAGACGAGGGTGGCGACGCCGGTGCCGAAGCCCACCATCTCGTTCATCCAGATCTGGCGGCCGGTGAAGGGATCAAGAGCATACATGTAGCCGTCCACGCTGACGATGAGGCGATCCCCATCCAGCAGGAGGCTGGTGTAGATACAGCCGGCGGGGGCCTTCCACTGCCAGAGGATTTCGCCGGTGTCCCGATGCAGGGCGGCGACGCGTTTGTTGAAGCCGGTG
>Ga0114966_10003294_pt1 | contig 14241 bp, 9 predicted proteins | sample M_130207_XF_Meta_FD_87029 | JGI IMG/M metagenome (GOLD analysis project Ga0114966, IMG submission 87029) | Freshwater microbial communities from Lake Montjoie, Canada to study carbon cycling - M_130207_XF_MetaG | ecosystem: Environmental > Aquatic > Freshwater > Lake | place: Lake Montjoie... | reverse complement strand
GAACGTCACGACCTCCCCGTCTACGAACCCACCGTGCGCGTGTTCGATGTCTTCAACGCCGACGGCTCTCAGCTCGCGATCTTCCTCCTCGATCCCTACGCCCGTGCCAACAAAAACGGTGGCGCCTGGGCCAGCGCGTACGTGAGCCAAAGCACGTTGCTCGCCCGCAAGCCGGTCATCGCCAACCACCTCAACATCCCGCCACCGCCCGCCGGTAAGCCCACGCTCCTCACACACGACGAGGTCAACACCGCCTTCCACGAATTCGGCCACGCGCTCCACGGCATGTTCTCCGCCGTCAAGTATCCGCGCTTCGCCGGCACGTCCGTCCCGCGCGACTTCGTCGAGTATCCTTCGCAAGTAAACGAGATGTGGGCCACGTGGCCCGAAATCCTAAAAAACTACGCCAAGCATCACGAAACCGGCGCACCGCTCCCCGCCGAACTCCTCGCGAAGGTCACCGCCGCCGCCCAGTTCAACCAAGGTTTCAAGACCACCGAATACCTCGCCGCCACCCTCCTCGACCAAGCGTGGCACCAGCTCGCCGCTAGCGAAATCCCCGCCGCCGACGGCGTGCTCGCCTTCGAAGCCGCCGCGCTAAAAAAAGTCGGGCTCGACTTCGCCCCCGTGCCGCCACGTTACCGCTCCACTTATTTCTCGCACATCTTCTCCAGCGACGCCTACTCCGCCGGTTACTATTCCTACATCTGGAGCGAGGTCCTCGACGCCGCCAGCGTCGCTTGGATGATCCAAAACGGCGGCCTGACCCGCGCCAACGGCGACCGCTTCCGCGCCACACTCCTTTCCCGCGGCGGTAGTGACGAAGCCCTTACGCTCTACAAAAACTTCACCGGCCAGGAGCCCGACCTCAAACACCTGCTCGTCCGCCGCGGCCTCGAAGCGAAGCCGTGAACCCCGCCCTCGCCCACGTCAGCCTCGCCGACCTCGAGCGCGAGCTCGCGGCGTGGGGCTACAAGCCCTCGCACGCCGCCCGCGTGCTCCGCGCGTTCTATGCGACCGGCGGGGTTTTCGACGACGCCCCGGAATCTCCGGCCCAGCATCTCCGCCTGCCCACGGGCCTCGCCGAAAAAATCCGCTCGATCGTTCCGCACATGGCTGGATCGTCCCTCGCCGCCCGCCAAGTCGCTGCCGACGGCACGACAAAACTGCTCCTCCGTCTCCACGATAGCCGTACAGTCGAGTCCGTGCTCATGCCCGACTTCCGCCCCGATCGCGCCGCCGGCTGCATCTCCTCCCAGGTCGGTTGCGCCATGGGCTGCGATTTCTGCGCGACGACGAAGACCGGCTTCGAGCGCAACCTCACCGCCGGCGAAATCGTCGAGCAGTTCCTCGCCCTCCGCCGCGAAGCCCTCGCCGTCGGCCGCAAGCTCCAAACCGTCGTGTTCATGGGCATGGGCGAGCCGCTGCTGAACCTCAGCCACGTCCTCGCCGCCATCGACCGCCTCGCCGACAACCGCCTCGGCGCCCTCGGCTGGCGTCAAATCACCGTCTCCACCGTCGGGATCGTCCCCGGTATCGACGCGCTCACGGCCACCGGCCTCAACGTCCACCTCGCCGTCTCGCTCCATGCCCCCGACGACGCCACCCGTGCCCAACTCCTGCCCATGGGCAAACGTTTTCCGATCGCCGATATCCTCGCCGCCGCCGACCGCTTCCAAGCCAGCCGGGGCCGCCCGGTCACGATCCAGTATTGTCTCCTCCGCGGCGTAAATGACTCGCCCGATCACGCCCGCACCCTCGCCGCCGTCCTCGGCGCGCGCCGCATGCACGTGAACCTCCTCCGCTACAACCCCACCGGCCTCAGCCTCAAGGGCGTCGCCTACGAACCCTCGCCCGACGACACCGCTGACGCCTTCGCGGCCATCCTCCGCGAACAAAAACTCGTCGCCCACTTCCGCCGCTCCCGCGGCCCCGACATCGACGCCGCCTGCGGCCAGCTGCGGCGGCGCAGCGCGCAACCGGCATAGGCGAACGCGAAAAACCAAAATCTGATCCTGTCGGTTTTTCCCACCGCAATCACAGCGAGTAAGGCACGCGGATACCGGGTTCTCCCACTGGAAAATCCCTCGTGTTTCGCGTGACCAGCAGGGCGCCATTCACCCGTGCGGTTGCCCACACAATGGCATCGGGCAGACGCAAGCGGCGGTCCCTGCGCAAACGCACCGCTTCCTCCGCCGTTTCAGACGTGACCGGATGCACCGCAAACGTCGCCAAAAAGCACCGGCAGCCCGCCTCTTCCGCCTCCCCGTCCGCTCCGGCCATAACCTCCATCCATGAAACAATGCTGATCTCCCGGCGGGAGTATTTCGCCAATTCCGTTTGCGCGGACTTCACCCCTTGCAAGAAATCGATGAGGACATCGCTATCGATGATGGCTTTCACGGCCGTTCCCATTCTGCCCGCAGGCGGTCCACGTGTTGCCGTGCCTTGAGTTTCTTGTGGCGCCACACGCCAAAACCAACCTCAGCCGATGGCGGTGGCGTCGCCGCCACGACCCAACCAGCCACTGCGCGCCGAACCGCTTCCGCGCGCGAGATTTTCTGCTGCGCGCACACCCGGGCAAGCGACTCCAACTGCTCTTCGGGCAAATCGACGATCGTTCTCATCGATGATGACTGGCATCGTTATCATGGCATCAGCAAGTGTAAAACCAGTCCCCACCGACCACGCCTTAACCCTCCACGTCATCCTCGGCCCCCTCGGTCGGCCCGTGAATTTAATCGGCTACAAACCCTCCCGCTCAACCTTCCTCAGCTACAGTTCCTGCGCGCAACGCGAAGGGTATTCGTTCGTTATCGACCGAGCAACGAACGCCGCCCGACTTCCGCCGCCGGCGTCGACGCTGCTCCATGCCCGAAGGCATAAAAAATTTGCGTCTCCACCAAGGCGATGGTTTTTTACGGGGTCTTTCCCCGATGAACAGCGACCCGCACACGCTTGCCACCCTCACCCGCATCGGAGCGGTGGCGTCCGAGGTCATCGAGTTGTTCGACTTTGTCGCCGATTCGTTGCTCTGGATGAAAGACGAGGCCGGCCACTATCAATGGGTCAACGTAGCGTTTTACCTTAACTTCGGCCTTCAATCCCGCGCCGAGGTCATCGGACGCACCGACTACGATCTCTGCGGTCTCGCCCTCGCCCACCAATACCGCATGGACGACGAGCGTGTCCTCGCCGGCGAACGCATCATCTCGCGCGTCGAACTCGTCGGCCGCTTCGACCACACCGCCCGCTGGTGCGTCACTTCCAAAATCCCCGTCCATGACGCCAAAGGTCGGGTCGTCGGCACCGCCGGCGTCACCCGTCCACTCAACGAACAAAAACCCGGCACCCCGGCCGACTCCCCCCTCAGCGCCGCGATCCGTTTCGTCAGCCAGAATTTCAGCGAATCCATCACCAATCGCGACCTCGCCAAAACCTGCGGATTATCGGTGCGTGCCTTCGAGCGCCAGTTCCGCACCACCTACCGCAGCTCGCCCCACGATTATGTGCGCCAGATCCGCGTGCGCATGAGCTGCAGCGCGCTCGTCTTTTCAAAAAAAAGCCTCGCCGAAGTGGCCAACGAATTTGGTTTCGCCGACCAGAGCCATTTCACGAAAGAGTTTCGCCGCATCATGAGCGAAACCCCACGCGCTTACCGCACGCGCTGCCAGAGTTGAGCGCACCACCCGCCCCGCGTCCGCCGCGCGGCCGCCCCACCCCAGCCGCACCCGGCGCAATTAAACAAAAACTCGCCGTCGCCTTCCTAGTCGGTCAGACGGCCATGGTCTAAGCTTCACCCCCTGCTCGAGATCACCCATCCCCTTCCGCATCCCGTCAGCATCGGTGTCCGCTCTCCGTTTCCTTCCGCCCTTTCACTTTCTCTTTCACCTTCACTTTCACCTTCACCTTAACTCTCACTTTCCCTCCCATGGCCATCCCGTCCGTCCTCGATCTCAAACCCGTCAAGAAATCTACGCAAAGCCTCGTCGAGGCCGAGCTCGCCACCACCGGCGGTCTGCTCCGCCTCGCCCCCGCTTGGGTGCCGCGCTCATTTCTCCAGCCCGGCCTCCGTATCAAGCTCCACCCCGATGACACCTACGCCTACGGCCTGAACCGCGGCGGCATCGACGAACGTTGGTTCGCCTCGACCACCGTCACCGCCAACGAAGGCCGCGCATGGGACGAGGGCCTCAGTTGGTGCGTCGTCGGCAACAAGAAGTTCACCCTCCAGCAAGCCGTCGCCGATACCGGAGCCACGTTGGTCGGCTCCGCCATCTGGAAAAAATACAAGAAATGGCCCGTCTACTCGAAGTTCTTCGATAACATGGGGCCCATCCCGCACCACATGCACCAGAGCGCCGCGCAGGCGAAACTCGTCGGCCAGGAGGGCAAACCCGAGTCCTACTATTTCCCGCCCCAGCACAATCCCGTCGGCAATAATTTCCCCTACACGTTCATGGGCTTCGAGCCCGGCACGACCAAAGAACAGGTCAAACAGTGCATCCGTAATTGGAACAAGGGCGACAACGGCATCCTCGACCTCTCGAAAGCCTACCGCCTCAAAGTCGGCTCTGGCTGGCTCATCGATCCGTGCATCCTTCACGCGCCCGGCTCCCTCTGCACCTACGAGCCGCAATGGGGCTCCGACGTCTTCGGCATGTACCAAAACCTCGTCGAGGGCCGCGAGGTTCCGTGGTCTCTCCTCGTGAAGGACATGCCCAAGTCGAAGCACCAGGACGTCGACTTCATCGTGGACCAGCTCGACTGGGAGAAGAACGTCGATCCGAATTTCAAGGATAACCACTACCTCGAGCCCGTCCCCGTCGCCGATACCCGCAGCGAGGGCTACGTCGACCGCTGGATCGTTTACGGCAAGGTCGATGGCGAACAGCTCTTCACCGCCAAGGAACTCACCGTCGATCCGGGCACCACGTGCACCGTCAAGGATACCGGCGCCTACGGCCTCATCTGCGTCCAAGGCTCCGGCAAGATCAACGGCCAGCCCCTCGTCAGCCCGAAGCTCATCCGTTTCCACGAACTCACCGAGGACGAGTACTTCTGCACCGAAGATGGCGCCAAAGCCGGCGTCACCTTCGAAAACACCAGCAGCACCGAACCCATGGTCTGCCTCCGCTACTTCGGCCCAGAAGTAAACCCCACCGCCCCGAAAATGGGCGCCTACCGCCACAACAAATTCTAACGTCTCCGCCTCTTTCTCTTTACTCTTCATCGTTCTCTTTCGTCAGGAGCCCGCCCTCCTACGGCGTCGAAATCCCAGAGGAGAAAGATTAAGAGAAAGATTTCTCTCTCATACCTTCCGTCCCCTCACCGCTCAGTTCCCAACCCGCAACTCCCCCCCAAACATGCCCGCCAATAACTTCCCCAAACTTCACAACGCAGCCTGGCCCGGCCTCGTCGGCAAGGGCTCTCCCGGCGCTGAGCCGTTCATCGAACTCGACACCATGCTCGACCTCACCGCCAAATCCGAGGTCGGTGGCGTGAAATTCGACGGGATCGATCTCTTCCTCTACAACCCCCACACCGACATCGATATTTCCGACGACGGCATCAAAGCCCTCGCCGCCAAAGTAAAGGCACGCGGCCTCGTCGTCGGCTCCGTCGTGGCCCCCGTCTGGTTCGATGCCTCCGCCGGCGGCGACGAAAAAGCCCGCGCCAACTTCGTCACCCACGTTCGCAAGGCCATCCGCATCGCGAAAAAACTCCGCGAGCTCGGCGTCCGCCCCTACGGCATCGTCCGCATCGACAGCGCCACAGGCGTCACCGCTTGGGACAAAGATCCGAGGGGCACCACCAAGCTCATCGCGCAAACCTTCCGCGAAGCCGGCAAAATCGCCAAAGACAACGGCGAGCGCCTCGCCGCCGAAGGTGAAATTTGCTGGGGCGGCATGCACTCGTGGAAACACATGGTAAATCTCCTCGAAGCCGTCGGTATGCCGAAGGTCGTCGGCTTCCAAGCCGACATGTCCCACACCCACCTCTACACGCTCGGTGCCAACGCCGAGGCGCACCGCATCGTCCCCAAGAATTACCACTACGAACCCGCCGCCTTCCACGCCGCGATGACCACACTCACCGCAGCTCTCCGCCCGTGGACGATCGACTTCCATGTCGCACAAAACGACGGCAGCACCTACGGCTCCGGCTCGCACGAAAAGACCGGCCGCCACTGCCTCGCCACCGATCCGAAGGGCAAACTCAACATCGCCCGCGACTCCGGCTACTGGCTCCGCGACGGCAAGGGCAAGGTCACCAAAAAGATGAAACACATCTGCTGGGACGGCTGCATGTTCTCCAACGAAGTACTCATGAAACAACAAACGTGGAACGACATCCTCGCCGCCATGATCGAGGTCCGCAACAACCACGGCTGGGTCGGCTGATTTTCCGTGTCATTGCGAGGAGCGCAGCGCCGCGGCAATCCAGCTGGATCGCCACGGCGCGCTTCGCGCCCCTCGCGATAACATTCCGTTTCACCTTCACCTTCACCCTCCCCTCTCCCCATGCCCAAAAAACCACTCCGCATCGGCCTCATCGGCTACAGCTTCATGGGCCGCGCCCACAGCAACGCCTTCCATCAGGTCAACCACTTCTTCCCCTCCAGCTACGAACTCGTCCCGCAGGCCGTCTGCGGTCGCGACGCCGCGAAGACGCAGGAGTTCGCCAACAAGTGGGGCTACCAATCCATCGAGACCGATTGGAAAAAACTCATCGCCCGCGATGATATCGACGTCGTCGACATCGCCACCCCCAACAATCTCCACGCCGAACAAGTCATCGCCGCCGCCAAAGCCGGCAAGATGATCCTCTGCGAAAAACCCCTCGGCCTCAACGGCAAGGAAGCCGAAAAAATGCTCAAGGCCGTCGAGAAGGCCGGCGTGCCCAACATGGTCTGGTATAACTACCGCCGTTGCCCCGCCGTCGTCCTCGCCAAACAATTCATCGACGCCGGCAAGCTCGGCCGCGTCTATCACTACCGCGCGAACTTCCTCCAAGATTGGACCATCAATGCCGACTTGCCCCAAGGCGGCACCGGCCTCTGGCGCCTCGACGCCAAGGTCTCCGGCTCCGGCGTCACCGGTGATCTCCTCGCCCATTGTATCGACACCGCCATGTGGCTCAACGGTGGCATCAAGGACGTGAGCGCGATGACCGAGACTTTTGTCAAAGAGCGCAAACACACCCTCACCGGCAAGGTCGAGAAGGTGAGCATCGACGACGCGTGCTTGTTCCACTGTCACTTCGACAACGGCTCCCTCGGTCTCTTCGAGTCCACCCGTTACGCCCGCGGCCACAAGGCCCTCTACACGTTTGAAATCAACGGCGCCAACATGTCGCTCAAGTGGGATCTCCACGACCTCCATCGCCTGCAAGTATTCGACTACAGCGACGAAGGCCCCGAACGCGGCTGGAAGAGCATCCACGTCTCCGACGGCGACCACCCCTACTGCGGCAACTGGTGGGTGCCCGGTCTCCAACTCGGCTACGAACACAGTTTCGTCCACGCCATGGTCGAGTTCGTGCGCGGCCTCGAAAGCGGCAAGGGCTGCAAACCCGACTTCAAGGACGGTCTCGCCACCGACTACGTTACCGACGCCGTGCTCAAGTCCGCCCAGTCCCGCCGGTGGCAAAAAGTAAAACAGACCTGACCGCGCCCACCGCGCGTTCCGCGCGAACGCCCCCCCTCAAAGTCTAACCCTCAACCCTCAACGCCCAACCCCGCGTCTCTGCACGTCAGCGTGCAGGGTTCAACGTGGGGCGTTGAGGGTCTTCTCTTTTCCCATGCTCCTCCGTACCCTCGCCCTCCTCGCCCTCCTCTCCGCCTCGCTCCTCCGCGCCGCCGCCCCGACCAGCCTCGTCTTCACGCCCCCCGCCAGCGTCAAAGCCCAGGGCAAACACGTCGTCCTCCTCTCGGGCGATGAAGAATACCGCAGCGAGGAAGCGATGCCCATGCTCGCGAAAATCCTGAGCCAGCGTCACGGCTTCAAATGCACCGTGCTCTTCGCCCTCGACCCCGACGGTACGATCAACCCCAACAACCAAAAATCCCTCGCCGACTCCACCGCCCTCGACTCCGCCGACGCGATCATTTTCGGCCTGCGTTTCCGCAACTGGCTCGACGCCGACATGCAGCGCTTCGTCTCCGCCTTCGAACGCGGCGTCCCGCTCATCGCCCTCCGCACGTCGACCCATCCCTTCAATATTCCCGCCGATAGTAAGTGGGCGAAATACAGCTGGAACAGCAAAGCCCCTTGGCCCGGCGGTTTCGGCAAACACGTCCTCGGCGAAACGTGGATTTCCCACTGGGGTAAACACAAGTCCGAGGCCACCCGCGGCGTCACCGAGCCTTCCGCCGCCTCCGATGCCCTCCTCCGCGGCGTCACCGACGTTTTCGGGGACAGCGATGTCTACGAAGCCTATCCGCCCGCCGATGCGAAGATCCTTCTGCGCGGCCTCGTGCTCAAGGGCATGAACCCCGCCGACGCCCCCGCCGCGACCATCAAGAAGCGCTCCACCGATAAACAGGAGCAACCACTCAACACTCCCGCGATGCCCATCGCCTGGACCCGCACCTTCAAACACGAGAGCGGCAAGGAAAACAAAATCTTCACCACCACGATGGGCGCCGCCACCGACCTCGAAAACGAGTCGCTCCGCCGTCTCGTCGTCAACGCCGTCTTCTGGTCCGTCAATCTCCCCGTCCCCACCCAGGCCGACGTCACGCTCGTCGATCCGTACACCCCGCGCAAATACGGCTTCAACGGCTTCCGCTACCAACTCACCCCCGCCGTCTACGCCCTCGGCCAAACCGTCCCCGTCGGCACCAACCCGCCGCCCGCCCCGACGCCGCCACCCAACCCCAACCAAAAAAAATCCGCCGCCTCCACCAAAGCCGCGCTCACCCCCGTCGCCTCCTCTCCTGCTCCGACCACCCCCGCCGCGATCAACACGCCTATCACCCTCAACCCCGGCGAACGCATCGCCATCGTCGGCAACACCCTCGCCGACCGCATCCAGCATCACAACAATCTGGAGACGCTCATCACGCAAAAATTCCCGCAGCACAACCTCTCCTTCCGCAACCTCGCCGCCGCCGGCGATGAGATCGTCGCCCGCGCACGTTCGAAAGATTTCGGTACGCCCGACGAGTGGCTGACCAAGGTCCAACCCAACGTCGTTTTCGCCTTCTTCGGCTACAATGAATCCTTCGCCGGTCCCGAGGGTCTCCCCAAGTTCAAACAGGAGCTCGAAGATTACCTCCGCAACGTCCGCTCAAAATCCTACAACGGCATCGCGCCACCCCGGATCGTCCTCTTCTCCCCCATCGCCAACGAGCAACTCCCGGGCACCGAATTCGCCGTGCCCGCCACGAACAACCGTAACCTCGCCCTCTACGCGGCCGCCATGGCCGAGGTCGCCGGCGACAAGGCCGGCGTGACCTTCGTCGATCTCTTCGCCCCATCGCAAAAACTCTCCGCTGAAGCCGCCCGCTCCGGCCGCTCCCTCACCATCAACGGCATTCACCTCAGCGAGTCCGGCGACGCCCTGCTCGCCCCCGAAATCTTCAAGACCCTTTTCAACGAAGCCGCCCCCTCCCTCGACACGCCCGCCGCGCAAACACTCCGCACGCTCATCACCCAGAAAAACGCGTGGTGGCACTCCCACTACCGCACCGTTGACGGTTACAACGTCTACGGCGACCGCTCCAAGATCGCCTACGAGTCCGTCAAGGATCAGCCCAAAATTACCAACACCCAGATCATGATGGAGGAGATGGCGCAGCGCGATGCGATCACCACCAATTACGAACGCAAGACCTGGGCCCTCGCCGCCGGTAAGACCGGCCCCGTCGATCTCGTCTCGATCCCGATGGTGACGCCCTTCGGCACCAACAAGCCCGGCCCCAACGCCGACGGCACCTACGCCTTCGAAGATCCCGCCGACGCCATCAAGCTCATGACCCTCGCGCCCGGGCTCAAAGCCAACGTCTTCGCCAGCGAGAAGGAATTCCCCGAACTCGCCAAAGCCCTCCAGTTCGCCTGGGACACCAAGGGCCGCCTCTGGGTCTCCGTCTGGCCCAGCTACCCCGAGCTCACCCCCACCGCCACCATCAAGGACAAGATCATTATCCTCGAGGACACCGACGGCGACGGCAAAGCCGACAAATGCACCACCTTCCTCGACGGCCTGAATTGCCCCACCGGTTTCCAGTTTTTCAAAGACGGCGTCCTCGTCATGCAGGCCCCCGATCTTTGGTTCGTCCGCGATACCGACGGTGATGGCAAAGCTGATACGCGTGAACGCGTCCTCATGGGTCTCGACTCCGCCGACTCCCACCACACCGCCAACTCCCTGGTCTATGAACCGGGCGGCGCGATCATTCTCAGCGACGGCGTTTTCCACCGCACGCAGGTCGAGACCGCCTTCGGCCCCGTGCGCAACGTCGACGGCGCCCTCTACCGTTACGAACCGCTCACCGGGCGCTTCGAGACCTACGTCGCCTACGGCTTCGCCAATCCCCACGGGCGCGCTTTCGACTATTGGGGCAACGATATCGTCACCGACGCCACCGGCAACAACACCTACTTCGCCGCCGCGTTCTCCGGCAAACTCGACTACCCCGGCAAACACCCGCGCATGAAAACCATCTGGGACCGCCCCTCCCGCCCCAGCGCCGGCAGCACGATCATCACCAGCACCCATTTCCCCGAAGAATATTGGGGGAATTATCTCAACCCGAACTGCATCGGCTTCCAGGGCATCTACCGCGTGAAACTCTCCGATGACGAAGCTGGCATCAAAGGCATCCGCCAAACCGACATCGTCCAATCGTCCGATAAAAACTTCCGCCCCATCGACACCAATATCGGGCCCGACGGCGCTCTCTACGTCGTCGATTGGCATAATCCCCTCATCGGTCACCTCCAAAGCCACCTCCGCGATTCCAACCGCGACAAGGTCCACGGCCGCATCTACCGCATCACCTATGAAGGCCGCCCGCTCGCCGTTGCCCCGAAAATCGACGGCCAGCCCATCGCCGCCCTCCTCGAGTTGCTCAAACGCCGCGAGAACCAGATCCGCAACCTCGCCAAAATCGAACTAGGTAAACATCCGTCCGCCGCCGTCATCGCCGCCACCAAAAAATGGGCCGCCGGGCTCGACACCACCAGCCCCGACTACGCCCACCATCTGACCGAAGCTCTTTGGCTCCACCAGTGGCACGACGTCGTCGATGTCGATCTGCTCGGCCGCGTCCTGCGTTCGCCGAATGCCGATGCCCGCGCCGCCGCCACCCGCGTGATTTCCTATTGGCGCGAGCGCGTCCCCAACGCCCTCGCCCTCCTCGGCGAACGCGCCAACGATGAGAGCCCCCGCGTCCGTCTTCACGCCGCTCGCGCTGCGAGCTTCTTCCCGTCCCTCGAATCCGTCGGAGTTGCCCTCGCCGCGACGAAGAAGCCCATCGACTACTATCTCGATTACACCATCGGCGAAACCCTCCGTCAGCTCCGCCCCTTCTGGCGCAAGGGTATCGAGGATGGCGCCAAGGTCGGCGGCGGCGATCCCGCCAGCATCCGCTACCTCTTGCGCAGTCTCAGCGTCGCCGAACTCACCCAAATGGCCCCCACGCCCGATGTCCTGGAAAACATCCTCGGCCGCTCCGGCATCGGCGATGCCGCCCGCGCCGACGCCCTCACCGGTCTCGCCAAAGCCCGCAACGTCACCCGCGTCAGCCTCCTCCTCGACGTCCTCAACTCGCCCGCCGAGGTCGACACCAAGTCCGTCGGCCGGCTCCTCGTCGCTCAGCCCGCCGCCGACCTCCTCGTCCACCGCGCCGCCCTCCTCAAGCTCGCCCAAGCCGACGCCGCTGAGGGCCGCACCTACGCGTGGGCCGCCATCGCCATCGGTGATGGCACGCTGAACACCGCCTGGGCCGAGGCGGCGAAGTCTCCGCTCTCACAGGCCAGTCTCCTCGGCGGACTCCCCTTCATCCCCGACGCCAAACTTCGCGCCACCGCCTACGACCGCGTGATGCCCATCCTCGCGCTGCGGATCACCGACATCCAGGGCCCGGACAACATCGTCGCCGCCATCCAGCGCGACGCCATGCGCAGCGCCGTCGCTTCGAAACGTGAACCCGAAAAAGTATTCGCCGCCCTCAACGCCCTCATCGCCCGTAACGAACAAGTCCCTACAGCCGCGAAAGGCATCCGCGACCTACCCCGTTCCGCGTGGACCGCCCTCGCCACCGCGCCCGCTGCCAACGCGCTCATCGCTTGGGCCGCCAAGACCCACCCCAGCGAACGCACCAGCCGCGACTACGTGGAAACCATCCAGGTCGCCGACGAGCTCGCCGGCTCACTCCCTGCCGCCGAAGCCGAAGCACTCCGCTCAAAGCTCACCACCCTCCGCGTCCCCGTCTTCGTCGTCCGCGCCGTTCACGAACAGATGCGCTACGATGTCACCCGTCTCGTTGTCCCGGTCGGTCGCGCCTTCGAAATCATTTTCGAAAACCCCGACGTCATGCCGCACAACCTCGTCATCGTCACCGCCGGCAGCCGCGAAAAAATCGGCATCGCCGCGATGGAGCTGCCCGCCGGCCACACCGACCGCCAAGGCCGCGCCTGGGTCACCGAAGACCGCGCCATCATCGCCGCCACCAAGCTGCTCGAGCCCGCTCAAAGCGAGACTCTCAAGCTCGCCGCGATCCGGACCGAGGGCATCTACGAATACGTCTGCACCTTCCCCGGTCACTCGGGCATTATGTGGGGTCAACTCGTCGTCACCAAAGACGTCGAAGCCTACCTCAAAGCCAACCCGCTCACCCCCGCTGCCACTCCCGCCACCCACAAACACTAACAGCAGGGCGAACGTCAGTCCGCCCCGAATCGTTCTCGTTCCTCGTTCTCCCCATCTCAATCCCTCCTCCCATGAAAAAAACCCGCCTCCTCCCCGCCCTCGCCCTCGCTGCGCTCACCGCGCTCGCTGCTCTCAGCTCCGCTCACGCCGCCGCTCCCGACGGCTTCAAAGAAATCTTCGACGGAAAAACCCTCGCCGGCTGGAAGGGCCTCGATTTCTGGTCCGTTAAAAATGGCGCGATCGTCGGCCAAACCACCGCTGAGAAACCAACCAAGGGAAACACCTTCCTCGTCTACCAGAATGCCGAGCCCGCCAACTTCGAACTGCGCCTCAGTTTCCGCCTCACCGGCCAAAACGAAAAATCCTGGGGCAACTCGGGGGTCCAGTATCGCAGCAAAGTCGTCGATGCCGCCGCTTTCGTCATCGCCGGCTATCAGGCCGACCTCGATTCCCCGTTCAATTACACCGGCATGCTCTACGAAGAAAAAGGCCGTGGCATCCTCATGAAGTCCGGCGAGAAGATTCGCATCGGCGAAACGACCATGGTACCCGACACCAAGAAAAAAGACGCCAAGAAGAAACAGACTTCTGTCGAGAAACTCCCTGGGGCGACACCGGCGGAGGCTATCGCCGCCGCCTACAAATTGGGTGAGTGGAACGAACTCGTCATCACCGCCAACGGCAACCAACTCCGCCACACCGTCAACGGCGTCGTCACCGCCGACGTCACCGACACCGACACCTCCATCGCGAAGTCCGGCGTCATCGCGCTTCAACTGCACCAAGGCCAGCCCATGACGATTCAGTTCAAGAACGTCTATTTGAAGACGCTGCCCTGACCAACGGACCGGCGGCACACCAACCGCCGATTCGCACCACGCTCCCGCACCGCGCCCACCAACAAACCATCCGCGTTGGGCGCGGCTCAAAACCCCTGCCCTATGCAAACCCCAGACTGTTTTTCGATTCTGCCTCCGCACCCCGTCGCCAGCGAAGCCTTGCTCGTGAGAGCCGGGAGCTCCGGCACTCCGCCCTTACCAGATTCCCGTCGCTCCCCAGGCGGGCTAAAACGGACCGGTCTGCGTGTTGTTTCCCGCATTTTCTTCGCGCTCGCCTTCGCGTCCTCCGCGCACGCCGCGACCCTCAGCGGCAACGTCTCCAACCTCGGCACCGGCAATCTCCTCCAAGGCGCCCGCGTCGAGATTCCCGCGCTCGGCCTCTCCGCCCTCGCGGACGAAACCGGCCGCTACGTCCTCGGCTCCGTTCCCGCCGGCAGCCACGAACTCGTCGTCACCTACCTCGGCCTCGATAGCCAGCGCACCGCTGTCACCGTCACCGCCGACCAAACCGCAACGCGGAATT
>Ga0114966_10003292_pt1 | contig 14248 bp, 6 predicted proteins | sample M_130207_XF_Meta_FD_87029 | JGI IMG/M metagenome (GOLD analysis project Ga0114966, IMG submission 87029) | Freshwater microbial communities from Lake Montjoie, Canada to study carbon cycling - M_130207_XF_MetaG | ecosystem: Environmental > Aquatic > Freshwater > Lake | place: Lake Montjoie... | reverse complement strand
GTCCTTCCTGTTGGCGGGCGAGCCGCGTTCAGGAATCGACGAAAAGCTTAGTCCCTGTGAGTGGGCGGCAAAGCTTGTTAAAATTCAATCCAGCGCAACCAGCAAGCCAGATGCTCTTCGACTGCAGGCCCCATTCCTTCTCGTGGCTTCACAGTATCAACATGCACTATTTGGCCGTTGGCCACGCCTTACGGGTCGGGGATTTAGAAATGATCTTAAGGAATTAAAAATGGAGGGTAATCCCACACTAATGGGGTTGCAACATTTTCTGAGCGGGGGTCGCGGGTTAGCCGTTTCAGCAACTCTTGAGCCTCAGCTTGTTGGCATTAATGAATTTCTTGACCCTGCGTTGGCAGATCCTGACGAGAAAGTGGAAATCGGCTCGCAGACCGTTGTCAGACTGCGTGATATAGATGCGCGTTTTAGCCAATCAACGCAATCAGGTCTTAGTTTTCTTAAACAATTTGACTGTCTATCAGTCTTGGAAGTGGACTTGCTTCAGTTGCTCGCGAAAGCGGACGACGATCTTGGCGAAGGCGAGGCTCGTCGGCGGAGGCCAGCAACAGCGTCGCGCCTGCAGTCCTTTGTTCGTGAGTTCGCCTGTAGAATGGTTCGTCGAACGCTAGGGGTAAGAACAAGAGTTGTTCGGGAAGCTGCAACACTGAATAAATTTCAAGTAGTAATCGATGGAGACAACACACTCCTGCACGATGCGGCGAAGCAGGTGGAAGCCCTATTAAATGAAAAGGATCGTTTCGTAGTGACGCTCAACACGACGTTTGGTGAGCCACTGCCACCAGAGCTACGACGCGCTGTGCTCACGACAGACCGGCAGAAAGTAAAGCCCCGAGTGTCCCCGACGGATGGGCGACCTACTGCGTCATTGAAATTCCTAACAGTCGGTGCGGGTGATTCTGTGAATTCAATACCCATGACCTATGAGTTATTTAAGTCCGTCTCGGAGCTTCGTGTTGGAATGATGCCCGCGTCGCTGCCGCGCACGGTCGTTGCTATGCTTGATACTACACGTGCACGCCTTTCAGGCCAGATCGTTCGTGACGAGAATCTTCTAGAAAGTTCTGAAATTCGAATTGGTCTAAGAAAAGATGTCATCGTTCGCGACTTGGAAAAGTTCATTGTGCGGCAGGAGGACGGGAAGTGAGTCTAGAGAGATTTATCCTAGATCCATGGAAGATGTCGCACGATGCATATGACATATCTCCCTTCCACATCCGTCCAGCGCCAGAATATGCTACGGCAGAAGTGCTTGTTGCATCACTTTACCGTTCACTTGGGTTTGAAAATTACTCCGAAACAGACGTGATAAATGCCGGTCGCGAGTTTGATCGGGCGAGCAAACAGGAACGGCCAGCTCCGAAAGTACAAGTTGGTGTCAGAAACGATACTTGGAGGACAGTTTTGCATAATGTGCTGGAGAGTCCCAAGCAGCCTAATCAGAGCTCAAAACGGTTCCTTCAACTCACTCCGATGGTGCCGGACATAGCGTTGTATTCCGGTACTCCCCGTCTCAGCGGCAACTCGTGGAATGCGGGGGTTCTGATTCAGCGGATGGTGCAACTCGGCTCGGATTCGAACCAAGCTGCAGATGAACTATGGAATAGGATGTTTGAAGCCCTTTCCGTTGGCGAAGGTGATGACATTTGGGCACGGTGGCTTCGAGAGGAATTTGAACGCCGAAAGAAAAATTGTCCAGCTTGGAAATTACAGCCGATGAAGATTGGCCCCAATTTACCTGACGCGGAGAAGCTTCAACTAGCCTTCCCAGCGCGGCAGTTCGTGCGTGATGTCGACGCTATTCTTGCAGCAAAGAGTTGTATGACGCGTCGTCAATGGATTACCCTGCTTGAGTCCGTTCTGCGGCTTGGTTCTGTTACCCACGTGTTGTGGCTTTGCGATGTCAATCACAAACTATGGGAACAAGTTCACAAGATACTTAACGGAGGTAATCTTTTAACTCAAAAGGATCTTCAGGAACAAATCGTCTCTTGCGAGCGTCCGTATTTGGCTTACGGCAACCCTGCTACCGCAATAGTTCGCGATTACGCTTCGCGATATTTGGTAGGCAGAATTGGGATTAATCTGCTTCTTTGGAATCTAGAGAAGATGGGCATTTCGATTAAGTCTCTTAGCTCGTGTAGCGATCTCCATAAATTGCTGTCCGAAGTCGTTGTGCGACGGGCAGATCTTCAGCAGACAGACTTTTTAACCCAATTTGAAATGGTTCGAGACGAACATTTACGTACCATCGCTTGCAAGAAGGGAATTGGTTCCCACCTGGTGGAATTCGCAAGCACTCTAGGCCAAAGGCAAACCGCTAACGAAAGTCTGCGTGGATACGATCAGGGCTACCTCGTTCGAAAACGGAGTGATCATAAATCTGCCCCATGGATCGTATCGTTTGGACCAGTGGCAGTGCTTGCTCTGGTTCATTGCTGTTTACGGGAGGCAGTCGGTCCCCGATCGGTGCAGCGTTTGTGTGAATACCTTAGTAAGTATGGGATCGATGTAGATTGTGCTGACATTGCCAAGAGTGAACTTGGTCGCAAGCTACGCATGCTCGGCTTAGTTCTTGACAGCCCAGATGCTGAAAGTGGCATGTTGCTTGTACCGCCCTTTAATACGACATCGATTTTAGAACGGAGATCTAAGTCATGAGCCGTCTTGTATCTGAAATCGTTAAGCGCCTGAAAGACGTTGTCCAATCGTCAGTAATGAACTTACATGATTCTTCAACCGAATTACGGATTGTCTTTCATGGGCCACCTCTTAAATACTTGCGACCCGTATTCGATACATTTTCTGATGACGGCGATATTATTCAGGCAAGCTTACCGAACGGGGAACTCATTTCATTTCCCGTTGTGTTGCAAGTGGACCATTTGCCATCGGGCACTATGAACCCGGTAGATTTTCGTAAGGGCGGTTTATGTGATGAAAGTCATCTTCTTGACAGACGTAATAACCCATCGTGCTCTCGGTTCGTTGCACTCGTACCTCCAAATCGGCATCGCAATCAGTCTGTAACGTCCGCTAGTAGCGATCGTGGGTTGTTAGAAGCGAATAACTCCGGCGCATCCACAATTCAAGATTGGTGGGGTGACGAGTTTATTCAAGATCTTGTCGAAAGCGCTCTTTCTCGCACAGTTTGGTCCAATGATGAGCAGCGTGAGCAAGCCAAGCGGTTAATTAAGCATGCCTTCGAAGCTGCAGACGTAATTGATCGACATGTAGCTTCACGCGAACGCGTCTGGGGCGTTATGTCGCGAATTTGGTCGATATCGGATAGCACCACCCCCTACGGTTGGCTTCTTAGCTTGGCATGCGGGTTTCCCCCGATTGCTGATGGTTCGATCCATGCTGACGAGCAGATCAAAGTCCTGCAGCAATTAGCTGACGTGCTGGCTTATGATGGATTCAAGACGGGGATTGAGCGACTAAAGCAAGGAACGGACACTTTAGACTTCAAGGCTTTGGATCAGTGCCTGCAACATCTTCAAAAAACTTGCGACATTCCGACAGTATTTGCACGAGGCACATCCGACTACTACGGGCCGGTGCAGGACGACAAGATGATTGTGCCACCAGAATGGTGGACTCGATTGACTGTGGAGAAGTGGACAACTCTTTTGGACGAGGAGGTGCAACCCGAGGATGCACTCGTGATCGAGTGCACCAACCCGCTTTTTTCTACGATCAAGGGTCTTAATGGGCTTGTGCAAGAACATGTTGAACTGAAGATTTCTCTACCTGAGGACAATGCTGGACCAGTAGATGCAACAGTTATTCGCGAAGTAAGTGGTTCCAAGAACCGACAAGAATGGAACTTTCGATTGAGCGAAGAGGAGACGGTAATTGATAACGAGATACCTCTGCACAAGTCTCCGGCGCGTTACACGGTTCAGGCCGTTGGCCTGCGCGCAGCAAGCTTGAAGATCGTTTCGTTAAAGACTTGGGAGCCAGGCGTGTATGTATTCTGCCGTTCAGCGACCAAGATCACCGCTCCCAAGAAAGCGCGCGCCTCGAAGGATAAGCACTCGTTTGAAACCAATCTGTCACTTTCTGGCCAAGGGCGCCACTATATAGATATTTATGTTCGTTCGGGCGTCACAGTAGGGCCTACAGCGGTTGGTAAAGACGCCAACTGGGTAGCAGAAGAAGAAACAATGGAGTCGCAAGTTACAGTCGTATCAGAATACCACTATGGATTTGAAGTCGAAGCTACGGCGGAATGTCACTACGACCTTACAATAAATCGTGGCGATGGCGTAGAAGAGATATTGCGTCTTAATTTGTCGAGCGACGAGACGGCGGCAGAGGGCTGTAAGACTGAGTTTGAGAGACTCATCAGATTGAATCGGCAAGAAGATCGGCGTGCGACAACTGATGTCCAAATTGACAGGCATTTACGCTGCTTCGATCTCGAAAGCTGGATACTTGACCACAGCCGAGTTGATCGATCATATTTCCCGATTGTTCTTGCTCCTGACTATGCGTCACGATGGGTACCTCCAGAATGGCGAGAACTTAATGACACTGTTTTTTCCAATGGGAGATTCCTTTGCGATCCGAGGCCGACATTCGATGAGATGCAAGCCCCCGAGGATTTCAAAAAGGCACGGGTGGAGCTTGCAAAACGTATTCGACAAAGTGATGGCAGCGGCCTCGTTGAATCCGCTGAGCTCGGCCGCTGGCTATCTAGCGATCCCCAGTTCGAAGAGCTCATAGAACAGTATGTCCGAACGTATTTGTCTTGGTTGGATGCTGATCCCAACATCGCAGTCTGGTCGGATTTGGTCATGGTGACAAGGTTGGAAGCCGACGGCAAGACGCTTGTTCAGGAACCCGACGCAATACTCGTTTCCCCATTTCATCCACTGCGTCTCGCTTGGCATTGTATTGCGCAACGCGCTATGTATTTAGCGTACACCCTTAAAGCACCTTGTTTTGCAGCGAGTATTCTCGACCCGGATAGCATCCCAGACGCTCTTTCGCTGCCCTTACGCACCGCGACTGGTTCTGTAAAGCGACAGGTTTACTTCGCTGTAGATTGCAGTTCTGACTATTGGGCAATTCTGTGGAATGGGACGCGATTACAGCAGCTCGTGACGTGTGCTGACCAACCACCATTCGACCAAGAGTTTGGTGTGAGACTTGGTGGCGTGTCGAGCGGATTTAGTGTTTCCCAAGTGCAACGTGCATTAGACGACGTATCAGGCATGCTCTCTGCAAAGCCGATCCTTAATATTGTGGTATCCAGCGCAGCCGGGCAGAATAATGCTTGTAATGAAGGATTATTTAAATGGTGCGGAGAAAATTTCCAGCAGTCGGAACGAGAAGGAAATGCAATCCGATCGCTTGGCCCGCGGCTGATTCAGATCTTTGATGATCGGCAGGCATCCGCTAGACCCGAAGATTCTGAAATCTCAAATTTGGCCGAAGACACTGGCAATGCAATTCGTTGGTTTAATTGTATACCAAATGAAGTGAAGCCAGATCTGGGCATCATTGCCCAGCTAGAAATATCGAATTCAAGTTGTGATAAAATCGATTTTGGGTCTCCCCTTGGAATCGGTGCTCTAATTAGGCACAGGATAAGGGGGCAATTGAAAGCTGCAGGGGGCGCTTTTTTGAGCGAGTCACGCATGGGGATCGCGCGGCCGCCATCGGGGGATGGCCTTTCTGACAAGGTAATGGCTGGTATTGTTCGATTAGAGAACCTTGGCGATGAACGCATGGGATACACCTTCGCACCAAGCGTTCACGCGATCGAGAACATGCTTGAGGACAAATCGGCAGACTTTGCCGCCGTTTCTTCATCAGCAATTGATCCCGCTTGTTTTCTCGGTGGCTGGCTTAAGTGCGCATATTTGTGGGACTACGATTTGCCTTCGTATTCACATCGCGCGGGTGATATTAATGGTTACTACTTACTTTCGCATGTAAAGGAAATTGATCTGGAGACTTTGCGTGGTGTATTGAGCAGGCTGCCCGAATGTAATGACTTCGATGACAATGCTGTCAAGGAGATCATTTTGGAGGTAGCAAAAAGAGGCATTCCAACGGTACGAGGTCTTTCTGGCGGCGACTCAGTTGCCTCTGGTGATCTTGGGCTCTTTGTCGCGGGAAGGATCTTGCAGGATGAATTTAGAGTATCACCGTCTTTTAAAAGTTTACTCCCAGTACTCGAGGTCGGTGAAGGCTCGAAATCAATCACAATCGTAATACCAGTTGATCCATTCCGTAGGTATATCGAAGACCTTCAACGAGGGCTGGGCACAGCTCAGGCCCTTCGTCCAGACTTAATCGTTGCCTGTATCGTCATCACAGATTCAGCAGTCCGCTGCAAGTTGACCCCAATAGAAGTCAAGTATCGCGGTAGCGAAATGACAAACCCCTCCTGCAAGGAGGCTCTGCAACAAGCGCAGTCTCTGTCGAAACTTATTAAAGCGCTCCAACAGCGCGCCTTAGAGCAAGACATGCTGCTGTGGAAGCTCGGATTTCAGCACCTATTGATTTCAATGCTAAGCTTTGGGTTCCGTGTTTATAGCCAGCAGGCGAAAGCTGTTCAGAATGTAAAGGAGTGGACTGCCCTTCACCAAAGGTTTGTAGAGGCGGTCCTGTCAGAAGAGCTACAGCTTGAAGTGGATGGAATCGGCCGTCTTGTGGTGATCGACAATTCCCCAACGAGCGTACCCCGCGATATCGATGATGACGGATTCAAAGAGACCATAGTGATTAGTTTAAGTGATGCAGGATGTATGATCAAAGGGGATCCTAGCGAACTATACCAAGCAATTCGGGGTGCAGTGGGTGACTGGGGATTTATGCCAACTGGCGTGCCTTTAGTGACCCTAGAAAAGCCAAATGAAAAAAGGCAGCCAGCCTTCGAAAGTCCAAACACTATCGCGGGTGACTTTCGAGAACCGAAGGCTTCGATACCTTCACAAACCCCCCAAGCGAAACATAGTTTAGACATCATTACAAATGGCAACACAAGCTTGGGACCGATAAGGGCCATCGAAGCTGGCATTGTTGATGCTCCCCAGACTCCAGTCGATACTTCAGCAAACCCACCAAAAGGAATTGATTTATTAATTGGAAAAACGATTGATGTATTTCGACCCGAAGAAAAGCGTCTTAACATTTGCGACACAAAGCTTAATCAACTCAACATTGGCGTGGTAGGAGATCTTGGTACGGGAAAGACGCAGCTCTTGAAATCACTGATATTTCAGATCACCAAGAGCGTTATAGATAATCAAGGGGTCAGTCCCCGCTTCCTAATTTTTGATTACAAGAAGGACTATAGTTCAGATGACTTCGTAAATGCAACAAGCGCGAAGGTCATCAAGCCATATCATTTGCCAATAAACCTGTTCGACATGTCCGAAAGCGGTGATTCACCAGTGCCTTGGTTAGTGCGCTTTAAGTTTTTCGCAGATGTACTAGATAAAATTCACTCAGGTATCGGGGCGGTTCAGCGGGCCAACTTGAAGCGGGCCGTTCGCCAGTCGTACGACGAGAGTCAGGCCATGGGGCGACAACCGACTATTTACGACGTGCATAGGCAATATCGGGCAATAATTGAAGACAGGCCTGACACGGTGTTTTCGATTATCGATGACTTGGTGGATCAGGAACTCTTTTCTCCTGAGCCGACCACCATGGCCACTACTGAGCAATTTCTTAACGGGGTTGTAGTAATTTCCTTAGATGCCCTTGGCCAGGATGATAAGACAAAGAACATGCTCGTAGCAATCATGCTAAATATCTTCTATGAACACATGCTTAAGATCCCAAAGCGGATGTATGTCGGCACTGAGCCACAGTTAAGGACCGTGGATTCCTTCCTACTTGTTGACGAAGCCGACAACATCATGCGCTACGAGTTTGATGTGTTGCGCAAAATTCTGTTGCAGGGAAGAGAGTTTGGAGTTGGTGTCATTCTTGCATCACAGTACCTAAGCCACTTTAAGGTTGGCGGTTCCGACTACAAGGAGCCTTTGCTGACTTGGTTCATCCATAAGGTGCCAAACATCATGCCTCAGGAGCTCGCAGCACTTGGACTGCCCGCCGAACAGACGGTGCAACTTGCCGCACGGGTCAAGTCTCTCGCTCTGCATCAGTGTCTTTACAAGACACATAGCGCTTCAGGTGACATTGTTATGGGTATACCGTTTTATCAGTTTCTGGCGAACCAAATCTGAAGGTAAGGAACGAGAGTAAAATTATAAATGGTTCGCAATATTAAATCAAATAATTTTTAATATAATGAACGAAGTTCAAAAGAGACTTTGGCTATCTTCAAATAATTAAAATAGAAATAAATCAGCGATCATTTAAGCAGTCAGAATTTCCGACCTCCGAAATGGGAAAAGCAATGCAAAATCCTTTGCATTTATTTTGAACAAAGGACCCTTTTCGGAAACTTGACCCCTTAACTCTTCTTTGATTAAGTGGTCCATAGAGATAATTCCAGTCTCAATTAGATTTAAGAAAGATGCGCTACGCGGAGCCGCCGTGATCGTGGTCTGAAAATAACGAAATTGGCGAGTGCCTTGAACGTCTCTTTCACGCGCGTATACCCAAGCTGTTTGAGCATGCTTTCTATTAAGTTTGTCTTCTAATGAAGCTCTTCTCCATCTGACCACATCGTTATTTGTTGAAGAATTGACATGTACCTCCACTAGCTGTCCACAAGTATGGTCAATCTCGAATTTAAGTCCCTGAGAATTTTCTTTCTTTGATGTCACTTCACAATATAATCTGCGTCTGGCATGTCCCTTCTTGTCTGGATACCCATACTGAGCAAGAATGTGTTTGCTTCCTTTTAATCTACTGATGTCCCAATCAGGCACACATGCAAATAGTGTTTGACGCGTTTTTGCATCTTCCGGCTTTGCGACCCCCGTCTTGAGCACTTTCGCCTTCAATTCAAATCCGTGGTAATCGGGTGCACCAGATGAATTTGGAGCAATGCCAAGACACGATTCAAGAGTCATGCCAACAGCGGTATCACCAGTTCGAACCGCATCATGCCAACCGTGGGCCGAAATTTTACGTAATTCGGCAACTAGCGTATCGCTCACAGCGCTTGCGACGTTGGCTGGTGCCGAAGCGGCAAGCATTTGTCGTAACTCAGAATTTTCATCCATAAGGGCATCTCGAACATTTTGATTCGATATGACCAGCGCAATCAGTTCGCCGTGAACAACCAGAAGCGCAATTAAGTTTCCGACGGACACCATCGAACCCAGCCGACTGATCCACATTCGGGGATCACCGTTTTTGGTTTCGGGTCGGTAGAAAGATATTTTTGTGCGTGTATGGGTGGGTTTATGGAAGACTTGTATATCAACCACCACTTTCGATTTTTGACCCTTCTTCTGACTATCAAAATCGTGGATGCCTTCGCGCTTCAGCAACTCGCGTACGCCATCCGTAGCATCAGTGATGGATTTTTCTAACCCGGTCTGTGTAGGGGCAAAATATGCTGGTGAGATTCCAAGCGGTGCAAAAAGTCTCTCGGCATGCTCCAGTGGGAAGTCGGATGCCGCTAGCACTATGCTCCCAAAATCTTTCGGAAATGATTGCCCACGGAATGGGCAAGGCCCACAGGAACTGCGTTACCGATTTGTGTATACCGAGGAACTTCGCGCTCAAAATTACCTTCTCTTGGATTGCCGGCACGCCGAATACCTCCAGTAGTTCTCTTTCCTGCAAACTGGTACCAGTCAGGAAAGAGTTGCAACCGCGCCCACTCGCGAACGGTGAGTGTTCTAGGCTGGCTGAAATGCACGTAGTCGTCCGCAAGTGAAGTGGCCGTAATTGTGGGTCCCTGTTGTTCCCACCGCTTGGGCAATAATCGTTGCGCAAACTTTTTAGTCTTGAACTCTGCCGGTATTTCCCCACCTGATTTGTGCATGGCCTTAAACTTTGCCACAACTTTTGGTGAATGGTTGCTGTATTCGTGCTGTGTCACCACGGCACCTTTCTGAGCAACTTTGCCCGCAGTTTTTCGTAGCGATCGTTGAATAGAAGTGGTGGCCGCCCCTGGATAGTGGGTTGTTGTTTCACCATTTACATAGTTCGGATCCACAAGATCACTTAGTAAATCAATCAAGTCTGGGGCTCCGCCAAATGGTTCAGGCAAGAACCCGCCAGCAATCCCAACGGAATTTATCTTTGCGGCTTTGAGTACGTCATTACGAATCCCTACAAGAAGAACGCGAGGGCGGTTTTGTGGAACGCCGTAATCACGAGCGCGGACCAATGACCAATTGACTGCGTAGCCTTTAAGACCCCCAAATGTTGATCTCACATGTTCCCAAATCTCTCCGCTAACGCCACTATCTGTCCACTTTGCGTTCAGCAGCCCGCGCACATTTTCGAACAAAAACATCTTTGGCTTCATCGCATTAATTATGAAAGCCATGTCTTGATACAGGTGGTTGGATGGCAACTGCTCTTTCTCAACCGAGTAGGAGCGCCTGTGTCCAATACCTGAAAAACCTTGACATGGTGGTCCTCCTGCGATTAGGTCAAGTTCCCCGGCAGAGCAATCAATACCGAACGTGCTTTTTAAATCTTTTTTAAGAGTCTTGAGCACTTTTGAATCTAGGACCATCGACTTTACATCTGCGCAATGGAATGCTGGATCAGATAGATATGCGAAATGATTTTGACGGTTTAATAAATAACTTCCTCGCGCGTCGGGGCTGAGTTCATTTACAAAGACGGGTTGAAACCCAGCCTGTTCTAGGCCAAGTGAAAGACCGCCACAACCTGCAAATAAATCAATATGTTTTGGGGATCGTTTCATTACTTGAGCAAGGTTGAATAGGACTCAGGGTTGGAATTTAAATTCAATGTCTGAAATTATTTAATAGTTGATTCTAAGGTATCTGGAATGCAGATCATCAAAAATAGAAAATTGGCGTCTTCAATTATTGAGATATTTTTAGATCAGTTGGAGTGCCGATTAAATGAGGTTGGGGGGAAATGAATTTTTCACTTCATAATTTCTAAATGGTGATACGGGAGGAAAGTAGAGCCATGCCCGATATGAACTACTAGATGAATTGGCAAAGATTTTAGCCTTTATAAATCAACATCTAAGTAATTTATTTGCCAAAATCCGCGTAGACTTTGAAGATTGCATCAAAAAATTCTATATTTGTGTTATCACCAATTTTGACTAGATACGCACGATATCTTGTAAAACTAATTTTGGTAAATTGAATTGGATTTTTATTTTTCTTTTCGAAATTACAAGAAGGACAAAGGGCTTGTCCATTTTCTATAATCGCTTTGCCGCCCAGGTCTTTTGGAACATTATGATCCACTTGCAGGATGCAGATAGAAGTTTGTGGCCGGTGGCATCTGGCGCATTTGTAGCCATCTCGTTCCAATATTATATTTTTATCAGATTCTGAAAAATCTTCTAGTTCTCTTAAAATTTGAACTTTTGGGTCGAATTTATAGACACCCTTTTCAACTTTGATTAAAAATCCTTTTTGCGCTAATTTTCTAATTGCACGATCTGGATCTCTCAATTTTACTCCAAATTCTTTCGGAAATTCTATTGTTGCCCAGTCAACAACTTCGCTATGCGGAATATCTCGACAAGGATTTTTTTTATAGTAGGATAAAATAAAGTCAGCCTGGCTCATAGATTTAATCTGCTTAATTGTGCTTAGTAATATTTAATTTTCTAATCAACCCTTACGTTTCGCATTCTTGATTCCGAGAGAAGGCTTTTGTGGCTTAGCCGGGCTATCGGAAAGAATGGCTGCAATTAATTGCTTGGCAATCGCCGCAACAACAGGCACGGCGACTGAATTTCCAATTTGTCGATACATCTGAGTTCGAGAAACCGGAAATGTAAATTTTTGGGGAAATCCCATTAATGACTTGCATTCTGACTCACTTAATAATCTTAGGCCCGTTTTCCCATCTCGCACAAATGTGCCCGTCAGTCGCTGTATTTTATGATAGCTAGCAACGAATGTTTTTACTGGAAAATTTGATTTAGGATCAACGATTTGCGGGCGACCATCATCATGCTTGTATATATAACTTTTTTGTAGTCGTTTAGATATTTCGTACCCTTCAACATTTAGTTTTATAAATTTACCAACACCAATTTTTTTCATAGCTCCTATTGGAAATGTGAAGCGCTTATTGAATTTATTGTTGTTTTCAAAAAGTGGAAGCTCCTCGTTTAAAGGAGTTACAGCGGTTCGTTCCGAGTCAACTCGTATTCCTACAATATAAATTCTGTCTCTATGTTGAGGCACATTAAAATCTGCAGAATCTAAAATTTTGAACCAGACGTCATAATGAAGATCTCTTAAAACTTCAAAAATAGTTCTAAGTGTCCTGCCGTGATCGTGCGTTACTAAGCCCGCTACATTTTCTAACAAGAAAGCCTTAGGTTTATGATGTTCAAGAATTCTTGTCACATCATAAAAAAGTGTTCCTTGTGTTTTATGTTTAAAGCCTTGCCGTAATCCAATAGAGCTAAATGGTTGACAGGGGAATCCGGCAGTTAGAATGTCAAATTCTGGAATATCTTTAGCATCAATTTTCGTAATATCTCCATGGGGAAAATTTCCGAAATTAGCTGCATATGTTTTTTGTGAATGGGCATCCCATTCTGATGTGAAAACACACTGGCAGCCAGCTTGTTCAAATGCCATTCTGATGCCACCTACACCCGCAAAGAGGTCGACAAATCTTAATTTGTTATTTTTAGAGCTCGCCATAGTTTCTTTAAATTATCATAGCTAGAGAACTTCAAAGATCCCCACTTACACATAAACTTCCTGCGAAATTTCCGTGTGCAGTTATTTCGCCGTGACTTGGAAGATCAATTGAAACATGCCCGACTTTTAAAAAAAATCGATTGAACAGTGTGAGTAAGTCAAGTATGGTCAAATAGAAAGTTAGCGCAAGCGCAACATAAATAGAACGCATATTCAGACGATTTGTGACACAGAATATAAGCTTGGGTAAAAGCCTGAGCGCGGAGACGCAAGTTGGAAAGTACGAGTTACTTTTTCCTTGATGATCCCTGATTAAAAATACCTAATGCCCAGTGCGTCACTGCTTTCGCGGTCCCCATACCACGTTGGCGAAAAATGCGTGCAATATCTGCGGCTGAAATAATGATGACTGGATGATTGTCTTCACGCAATTCTTTATAAGCCTGCGTGCCCACGTAAGAAGTAGTAACAAGCACTCCAAATTGTCTATGTCGTAGCCTCGAAATTAAACGACTAGTTTCCTTTACACCTACACTGTTTGAAGGAGCGTACGCCTTTGCTTCAAGCGCAAATTCACTAGAGATACCGTCCGAGTCGCCCTCCTCGCCTCCAATTCGAAGTCGACCAATCGCATCTCGCCCGCCATCCACACTCTTACGGGTGATTTCCATTTCTAAAACCCGCGGCTCAATCATTCGGAAAATTTCAGCAGCAAGAAACTCAAAATCGTGAGGGGTGTGTTCTACAGTTTTTCGAATTGCTTCGACAATTGAAAGACCAATTTTGTCTTTCGAGTCAGGCAATTGCTGCTCTTTCGTTCGATGTTGAACGGTGCGTGGTGCACGCAGAACGTCAATTGCTCCAGTTGTTATCCAGCGGTTCCAGATTGGCGGCATGTGCTTGGACGCGTTTGTAACGTCGCCAGAACATAATGCTATTAACCATTCACGCGGAACTTCTCTGCAATTCAATATTGCAAAAGTAGATCGATAGTTTTGAAACCGCTTACCAGAAGTTTGACGCCAAATTGCAACCAAGCTTTCATCCTCTGGGATATTGGGAACTGCTAATCCGCGAAAGATGACATCTCGGCCCTTACCAGTTTTTATAAATACCAGTATGGGCGGGGTCTTGGCGCGCTCTTGAATAATTGATGAGGCACCAAACATTGCTTCAAGTAAGCGGTTGCCACCTTTGGGTGTATCGTGGATCTCGTGGCCAGGTTTTTTGTTATCGCCGTAATACGTAAATAGACCAGCTTCGGTATCAAGTCGATCTGGCCAATCAGTGTCTACGCCAGAACTTGAGAGAACTAAGAGCTTGCAACTTCCAAAAGTTTGGCCAGCAATGGTTCGGAACCCACCCATATTTGAAAGGCCTGGAATGAGCTTGCAAAGAACATCATCGCCTGTATTGCCTTTACGTCCGCCTTCATAAATTGCATCAACAATTAGTGGCGC
>Ga0114966_10003290_pt1 | contig 14257 bp, 9 predicted proteins | sample M_130207_XF_Meta_FD_87029 | JGI IMG/M metagenome (GOLD analysis project Ga0114966, IMG submission 87029) | Freshwater microbial communities from Lake Montjoie, Canada to study carbon cycling - M_130207_XF_MetaG | ecosystem: Environmental > Aquatic > Freshwater > Lake | place: Lake Montjoie... | reverse complement strand
GATTCCGCCTTTTCTTCCGGAGATTCCGCCTTTTCTTCCGGAGATTCCGCCTTTTCTTCCGGAGATTCCGCCTTTTCTTCCGGAGATTCCGCCTTTTCTTCCGGAGATTCCACCTTTTCTTCCGGGTCAAAAGGACGAAAAGAAGATTTAATATCGCCTAATGTTTCTTTTACAGACGCATGTGCTAAATTCTGTCGATTGTTTTTATATTCCAACTTGAATGCATTTTCTTCTTCCTTCGTCATACATTTCTGTGCTATTTTATTCCAATGGGTTCCTTTTGGACAAGGTTTTCGTGTTCTATTTTTTTTTCCTTCTTTTTCGCCTTTTCCTCCCTTTTTTCGATTGGTTTTATTCCACATTTTTTTGGTTGTTATATTACCCCCATCTATTTTTTTTACCGGTTTCAATTTCACTAAATTTACCATTCTTATAAAGAAATTTATTCTATCCTGTATAGCCGTGTAGGTGTTGGTGCCACCATTTGTCACCTTTTTTTTTCGAATTAAATCCATCAAGGCATTTATATTTGAAGATGGATCAATAATTTTCCAAATATCTGTTACTTTTGAATTTTTCAAAGCTTTATAAATTTGTTCTATATGTTGCATCTCATCCTTACCTATTCTTGTGGTTTTATCTAGTTTGGAAATTTTATCCGTAAAGTTAGTGATTTTTTTAAGATCATTTTTATTTTTTATTTCCTTTTTCATTTCTGTAACCTTTTCTATGATACTTTTTTTTAACTTTTCAACATTTTCAACACTTACATTTTCTTTTGCATTTTTAATATTTTTAATACCTTTTTTCGCTTTTTTTGTAATTTTTTTTACATTTTTTTTTAATATATCTTTCACTTTTGAAAAAGTAGAACCTTTCTCTTTTGTAAATATAGATTCTGGTTTAACTACTTCTGGTTTAACTACTTTTGGGGTAACTACTTCTGGGGTAACCACCGATTGTGTTATGGGTTCACTCACTGGATATTTGTTTTTCATAAATTCAATAAATGTATCAAATTTAGACTCCCAATATTTAAATATTTTGTTTTGAATAATAGGCGATTTTTGTATATTTTCTTTTAGATTTGAAAATATTTCATTTTCCTTTAATAAAAAAAATAATTTTTCAAAAGGATAATTATTTACAAAACTACGAATAATCGTTTGTTTCATTATATCGTTAGAAGTAGAAACTCCTTTGTCATAAATTTGTAACATAAGATTTGAAAATGCTTCACTAATAATAATTTCAATTTCGTCCACATGAGTCGATACATTTTCTTTCAATAATTTTTCAAAACCATTTACAATATATTTTTTGATTTGTTTACAATTTAAATTTTCTGTAAGAATTGGTTTTAAATCTAATTTAGAATAAATACCCAAATCTAAGATTTGTTTTAATTTTTCCGTTTCAGTATTTCCAGTTGATTTCGGGTTATATGCATAAGATTTAGGTAAACCTAAACCAGGCATTGATATAGCGCCAGGTAACACAGATTTTAATTTTCCCATATTCTGCGTAAATGTATTACCCAGATCTTTAAACCCTTCTGTAAAACGATTATCGCCTTTTTTTTGAACTACATCTACATCTGCATCTACATCTACATCTACATCTGAATCTGGATCTCCATTTCCATTTCCATTTCCACCACTTAAAAAAACACCTTTCGATTTTTTTTTAATGGACGTAGATAAAAATACATTCACGATATTATTGATATCTTGTGGATGTAAGTATACATTATCTTCTTTTTGAAAATCAAAAATATCTTTATACATTCTAGAAATAAAATCCACATGATAATTTTTAAACATTGATTTGAGTTTGCCTTCAAAAAACAATTCCAATTGTGTTTGATATGCTTTGAATAATTTATGTTTAAAATGATACCGAACTAAATTTTTACCAAATGGTAAACCAATACCCCCATAATTTAATTCGGTTTCATACATATTTTGTTCATCGGTTATTTCCGTTTTTTTCAATAATTTGATATTTTGAAAAGATATATTCAATTTATCATTCATATCTTGCAATGCATCACATATTACACGTTTTTTGGCTGACGTTATAGAATAGCTCCCGATACAATTATATAATTCAGCATTAAACATATGGATAAACGTATTTCCATATAATTGAACGATCGCTTTTACAAAAGATTCTTGATTAATTTGACTACAAAACAATCGATAAAAAAAATCTTCTAAACAAAACGGAATTTTATTTTGAAAATGATTTTTGGAATGAAATACCAATGTTCCTATATTTATCGATTCATAAATAGAATTGGTGCTGTTTAACTCGGATATTAATTTTTCCATATCATCATCCTCTGTATCTCTTTCACTCATATATACTTATTATAAATAATATACAAAATAAGTATATATATATGTTCTTTAAACTCCCCATCTTCCACATGTGTTCCATCTAGGACAAGAAAAACGATTCGCGGTAATACGATAGGGATCACGATCTAATTGGGAAATCCAAAACACATAATCCTCTTCTTTTTTCGTAAATCCAATACAAAATTCAACGCCTAAATGACAGAAATAAAAAGGATCGGTATATTTCAATGGCTCAAAGGAATGTTTATCTAAAAGAACCAAACGATGGAAATATTGACGAGGATATAATTCTTCACTGAAATGCACGACACCTACCCAACCGTGGGCATTTTCAATAGTATCCTCAATAAAACAAGACGATCCACGAATATTACGAAACACTACCGCCGAGGTTTGATATGTTTTTTGTATATCTAAACAGTAAACATGTTCATTTTCATCCAAAATCACTTTACCAATTTGCATAGGATACCATTTATAAATGAACCAGGTATCACGATCACGATTACCAATTGGTATCCAATTTTTCTCACAATAGGTATCATTCGGTGGTTGTATAATCTGGCCATTCTTACATTTCGCATTATCTACGTCATATTCTCCAATGATTGTGCGAATTTTACCAGAAATCGAATATTCTAAAGTAGAACCGATAAACCCGATTTTACCATCTGTCCTTTCATATAAACGAATATCTTCGATTCCCTCGGAAAATCCGCCTAAAAAAGAGAATAATCCAATATCCGGTTGCATTTCCAAGAAGGACATATGACTAAAATCCTCCGGATTCAATACCGATACAATATTCTTACTACGTATAATACGATTTTCGGTAGGGGGCCACCAATAATAACCATCGGAACATACATGATAATTCGTATATCGGGTATTTAAATAATGTTTCCCATTATGATAGAGATAGGATGCCGACATTGGATTATAATTCGATATTTCAAACAATTTGCCAGTTTCTACATAGGTATGGGCATTCAATTTTACGGACCATAATCTCCCAGGAATCATGACAATAGAATCATTATGATCACCTGGATACCAAATTGGTTTCCATTTTGGATCCATGGTTTCTAACCATGCCCAAAAATTCACTTCCCAAGTTAAAATACCATAAGTATGCACTAAATATGGTAAATATTTTTGATATAATTTCCAAAAACGACGAATGGCTAAATGATTTCCCCACATAAGACCCCCTGCAAACCGCCAACAGATTGTATTCAAAAAACCTTTTACTTTATCCTCTGTGCTGAAAGTCTCTTTATTGATTTTCTGCCAACATCCCGGAAACATCATATTATCATCCGTGGAAAAAGAAAGGTCGGTTCTACAAGACAATTCATAGATAAACGTCTGTAATGGTTTATCATGTGCAGAGCAAACATCTTTTATACCAAAATCGATCCATACATATGAATAAGGGGTAGTATCGGATAATTCTACTGCACGCTGTAAACAATAAATTTTCGAATGCATATTCAAGATATGTTCCGCGGTATCTTTTTGTAAATTACGAGTAGAAGGTAATTCTGGCATAAAGTCCATTAAGAAGGTCCATGGATTTTCAAACGAGAGAATCGTGATTTCCGGATAGGTCTCTGTAATAAACGTCATAATTTCGGTAGGGATAGATTTTGGTTCTGCAATAAAAATATATAGGGGACATCGTAAATCTCCCAAAAAATAGAGATGTTCTCGCATACTATCGTGCCAGGGTTGAAAAATAGCGGTGACTAATATAAGTCCATTGCTATTGATACCGTAATTTTGCAACATACAAATATTATGATCGGCTAAATAGGGTGTAAATAATTCCGCATTTTTTTTGTATAATAAATACCAGATATTCGTCTCCCAAACGATGCTATTATTTTTATGAATATACTGAATGGTTTCTTCTTTCATTTTATCGGCGAATTTAATCAAATACTCCCCTTCTCCCCCGAAAATGCCACCCGCAAAATACCATGCAACATCTTTATGGATATTACGCACAAAAGGTAGACGTAAATTCCAACAACTACAAATCGACACTTTAGAACATTCCGTTTGGGATATTCGTTGAATGGTTTTTTGAAACAATACATCCTTACGGACAATATGATAAATACCAAAATCGATCCATACGAATTGACTCGTTTTAAATGGATTTTGTTGAACTACATGTTTCACCCATTCTGTTTTATTACATTGAACAAACATGAAATCGACCGTATCTTTGTCTGGTTTTCCGGTATTTATTTGAAAATTGGTGATTTTATCGATATGTTCGTATAAATACATATTGAAACGATTCATCATAATAAAAACGGTGTTTGGATAATGTCCCTCTTTTTTTTCCTTTTCAAAATACATTTGATATATGGATAACTCCATAAAGATGACTTTAGGAACGTCGATTTCCAATAATTTTTTACCATACTCAATGTATTGCGAAATATCGAAATCTTTTCGGGTATTAACCCCCGACACAAATGCAGATACGATCGTAGATTCCACCATTCTTATTTTTAACTATTTTAGAATAATATCTTTGTATCTTTTTTTCTCAAACAAAATAATTTTATTTATATTTTCAGTAAATATCAAATAATTGAAGAATAATTACACGAAAAAATAATATACATTTAGAAATAAGGATAGGATAGGATAGGATAGGACAATGGCAGAATATACCGAAATTTTACAATATTTATATATTGGTTCGAAAGAGAAATTGGAAGAAGTAACAGATATTCATTTACTTATTAATTGCACGGTAGATATTCCCTTTCCAACATATCCAGTATATCCTATGAAACTTCGTATACCAATCGAAGAAGAGAACACAGAGGTTATTAAATTTTTAGAAATGATTCTGTATACAAACGTAATTGACAAAATATATAAATGTATTTGTAATCGGCAAACGGTATTCATCTATAATGATGATCAACGATCTTGTTCTTTAGTCGCTTGTTTCCTAGAAAAATATATGTATATGAAACCGACTTCGGCTATTCAATTTATACACAACAAAATAGCAAGGAAAAACCAAGAAGAAGAACCGGACAAAAACAAAAATATATTTAACAATACTTTAGTCTATTACTATCATTATTTACAAATATGTAAAAATGAAAAACAAAAACAAAACCAAAACCAAAAAATTGACGAAAAAGAAAACAAAGATATCAATACCAATTCTTATGAAACTCAGAAACGGAAAACGAACCATGTCTTTCACCGAAATGATTTCTCAAAATTTAGTGATGGTATTTGATGTAGAAACAACCGGATTATTACCGAAAACCGTGAAGGATTATCGAACCCCTTTAGATCAACAACCACATATTATACAGTTATCCTATATAATATATGATACGATTTGTAATAAGATTATATTTAGATATAATCAATATATTCGCATACCAGAAAATATAAAAATCCCAGAAATTATTACACAAATCACCGGAATCACCAATGAAAAATGTGCGGAACAAGGAATTCCAATTGAAGAAGCATTAATTGCATTTTATCGTGATATGCACCTTTGTTCCAGAATTATTGCACATAATTATAATTTTGACAAGACGGTTTTACAAACGGAATTCAAACGCTACATGTATTTGGAACATTTCCGTAATTCTTGTCCAAATGCACCGATATTGTTTTCCTTTGAATATTTGAAAAGTCAAAATATTCGATCTACTTGCACTATGGGTCTTGGAACCGGAATATGTAAAATCCCGAATCCTAGATTTCCAAATGCCAATTTGTATAAATGGCCAAAATTATCGGAATTACATCAACATTTGTTTGGGTATGTTCCCGAAAATCTACATGATTCGAATGTAGACGTGGAAGCATGTTTGAAATGTTATTTAGAAATGTGGAAGGTGACGATTCCCACTTATTATAAAGAAAAATCAGTATAAAAAATAGAAAAATAAAAAATAGAAAAACTTTTTTTTATGCAGAACACATTTCACATATTTCTTCCGATCCACGCCGTGCTTTTTCCGGTTCAATCGTGAATTGCTGTGCTTGGTGTTTGGGACGCCGACGTAAATAATATATTCCAGTTTTCAATCCTTTCGACCATGCATAAAAATGCATCGATGTAAGAGTATTGTAATTAGGATCTTCCAGCCATAAATTCAAACTCTGGCTTTGACAAATGAACGCGCCTCTATCTGCGGACATATCAATTAAATGCCGCATTTGTATTTCCCATACGGTTCGATATTTCTCTCGTATTTCTACTGGAATGATGTCTAAATGTTGAATACTTCCACTATTGGCAATAATATTATTCTTGAGGACTTCGTTCCAAAGATCCAATGCAATTAAATCGTTCATTAAATATTTATTGACCATAATGAATTCTCCCGCCAATGTTCTTCTACTGTAAATATTACTCGTGATGGGCTCAATACATTCATTATATCCTAGAATTTGCGAAGTAGACGCAGTCGGCATCGGTGCTAATAAAAGTGAATTTCGCAAACCTTTTTCCATGATTTTTTTCTTTAGATCGGTCCAATCATACCGCGAATGTCCAGGATCCACATTCCATAAATCAAACTGTAAAATACCCTGACTAGCAGGAGATCCTGGAAATGTTTCGTAATATCCTTCCTTTTCGGCTAATTCCATGGATTTTTCTAAAGCCGCATGATAAATCGTTTCGAAAATATCCCGGTTTATTTGTTTGGCTTCTTCACTGGAAAACGCGTATCCTAGCATTAGAAAAACATCGGCTAATCCTTGCACTCCAATTCCGATAGGACGATGACGGAAATTACTGGTTTTCGTTTTTTCAGTAGGATAATAATTAATATCAATAATACGATTTAGATTTTCCGTCACAATTTTCGTCACTTCATGTAATTTAGCAAAATCGAACGTGATGGATGGATCGGTTATAATAAAAGACGGTAAAGCAATACTTGCTAAATTACATACTGCTGTCTCGTTTCCATCCGAATATTCCATGATTTCACAACATAAATTCGAAGATTTTATGGTGCCGATATTTTTTTGATTGGATTTCTGGTTTGCCGCATCTTTGTATAATAAATAAGGGGTTCCGGTTTCCATTTGTGCATCTAGAACCTGAAACCATAAATCACGAGCATTTACAGTTTCTCTCCCTTTTCCCTCCGCTTCGTATTTCTCGTATAATTCTACAAATGCTGGTCCATATACATCGGATAATCCAGGACATTCATCTGGACACATTAACGTCCAAGTCCCATTGGCTTTGATACGTTCCATAAATAAATCCGGGATCCATAATGCATAGAATAAATCCCGCGCTTTCAATTCTTCATCACCGTGATTTTTACGCATTTGTAAAAACATGGCAATATCGGCATGCCATGGTTCTAAATAAATCGCAAACGATCCATTTCGTTTACCACCGCCTTGATCGACATATTTAGCCGTATGATTAAATACTTTCAACATGGGAACAATACCGTTCGAAACCCCATTCGTTCCTCGAATATGACTACCAGTGGCACGCACATTATGTATATGTAGTCCAATCCCTCCCGCCCATTTCGAAATAAGTGCACAATCTTTCAGTGTATTGAAAATACCATCAATACTATCGGATTCCATCGATAATAAATAACAAGAACTTAATTGTGGATGTGGTGTTCCCGCATTAAATAAAGTGGGAGTCGCATGAGTGAAATACTTTTTAGACATGTGTTCATACGTTTCTAAAATCCGTTCGATATTCTGCCCGTGAATCCCAATCGCCACGCGTAACCACATATGTTGTGGCCGTTCCATGATTTTTCCATTAATCCGGATCAAATAGGATTTTTCCAACGTTTTAAAACCGAAATATTCAATCAAATAATCGCGTTCATAATCACATATCTTATCCAATTCTTTCTTACCACCCAGTGTTTTGATCAATGCTTTTATATTGGTAAAAAAATCATCGGAAATTAATGGGGAGGATTTGTCATGTTTATCACGATACTGATGTAATTTAGTAACTACATCTACAAAGGATCCAAGTGTATTTCGATGATGATTGGAAACGGTAATACGACCGGCTAATATATTATATTCTGGATGAATCGAAGACATAGATGCACATTGTTCAGCAGTAAGTTCATCGATTTTAAAGGTAGAAATACCATCATATAATTGATCAATTACTTTCATGGCGAGAGAAGTATAATTCAATTTTAGGTTGACTTCTTGCCCCACTTTTTTGATTCTTTTCAGGATCTTGTCAAAAGAAACCGTTTCTAACTGACCATTTCGTTTTTTCACATTCATTTCATGGTCGTTCATATTATCTGGTTTGGGGTTATAAATGTTCCAAATTTATTTTTATATGGATTCTAAAAACCTATTTTAGAAAAAGGAATATATAGAAATGAAACTATTTTATTTATTATATTTTGATGACCATAGAAAAAGTAGGGTTTTATTGTATTAATTACAAAGATGAAAAAAGGAGAGAAAAAATGGTCGAACGATGGGCTAAACTAGATTTACCATTACATTTTGTTCCTCCCGTAGAATCTACGGATGAGCGATTAATGAATGTGACCGTAGATATTACAAAAGAGAAAAGAACATGGGCGATTAATTTACAACATTTAGATTCCGTTCGTCATTTTATAGAACATACCGATCTAGAATATTGTGTAGTGTGCGAAGATGATATTTTAGTTTCGAAATATTTGAAAATGGATATGGAAAATATTATTCAAGCCTACGAAAAATTAGAATTAGAGGTAATGTTATTAGGATATTTGGTTCCTTATGAAATTGTGGATACGAATTCTTATTATCCATTAAAAGAGAGAAATCATATGTTTTCTTATCATGATTATCCAGATGATTTATGGGGATCGCAAATGTATATGGTATCTAGAAAACATGGACAGGCACTTTTAGACAGATTTACGATTGAACATGCAGTAGAAACAATGCATGGACCGATACCATTTAGTCCAGATTGGACGCTTACAAAATGGGGGAAAAAGGCGATTGTATATCCTATGGTTGCATTAGAAGAAGGAGATACCAAATGTGATTTAGATTCCGAGATTTCGTATCATCAACGATGTTTTAAACGTAATTATGTAGAGAGAGTATTTATTTAATTATTTATAAGATATATATTCCGATTCATTGAAATGAAAAACAAACCATCTAGAAAAAAATATGTTTGGAAAAATAGAAATACTTGTAAAAAATATGCAGGATCAAACGGTTCAAAAAAAGAGTCAAAAAAAGAGTCAAAAAAAGCTTTAATAATAACTGAAATAATAGATACCACTCCTAACGATAGTAACATAATACGTAATTGTAGTGTTACATATGATAATGGTGATAAATATAAAGGATATTTTAATACAAAGACAAAAGAAAAAAATGGAAGAGGGGTAATGAAGTATTTTAATAACCGTAGAAAAGTTATAAGATCTGTTAATGAAAAGATCGTTCAGATACCCAAAAATATAGAATATAATGGGGAATGGGAAAATGATAAAAAAAATAAAAATGGTATAATGAAATATAGTAATGAAGATGTTTATACTGGTAAATGGAAAGATGATATAAAACATGGATTTGGTATAATGGATTATAGTAATGGAGATGTTTATGAAGGTGAATGGAAAGATGATATAAAACATGGATTTGGTATAATGGATTATAGCAATGGAGATGTTTATGAAGGTGAATGGAAAGATGATACAAAACATGGAAAAGGTAAAATGGAATATAGTAATGGAGATGTTTATACTGGTGAATGGAAAAACAATAGTCTTTATACAGTTACACTTGATACGGGATAACACGCTATACAACCAGATATACCTATGAAGGGGAATGGAAAGCTGATATTTTTACATACTATACCGATATATAGGAGGACGGACAGTATAAATAAGAAAATATATTACCTACTATTTCAAAATAAAAATATAAATATTTTTTTAGAACATATTTATATTTTATAACGAGACGAAAGAAATGGAAAAAACGAGAGAGTTTATCCGGATTCATTTACAACCCATTATCGATTTAGAAAACGAAGGAACCGAATCATCGATTATTATGAAAGAAGACTATATGCATTCTTTAGAACATATTTTACAGGAATATGAAACGGATAAATCCATACACGTGTTAGAAATTGGATTCGGGGCAGGATTTGCCGCGGTGTATTTCCTTTTTTCCAATCCAAATCTCCAAATTACCTGTATCGACGAAGGATATCATCGATATTCCTATGCATGTTTTGAGAAAATCAGAGAGTATTTTGGAGAAGATCGTATTCGATTCTATTTAGGCGATAGTAATATTATTTTACCAATTCTACAAAAAGAAAAATACGATATTATCCATTATGATGGTAGTGGAAGTCGCGAAGTAGTAGAGAAAGATTTTCAATTCACCGGTCTACTTTATAATAAACAGGCGATAGGGATATTTTCTAATCCGGGGTTGAGAGAACTTTGGGAGAATTTTGCGAAACGTTATCATTTAGAAAAAATAGAAGGGATCGATTCTACTTTTTTTAGACAACGAAAACAGTCGTTGTCTATTTTCGAAGAAATCCCCCGAAAAATCCATCGTATTTGGCTACAAACCGATATTTGCGAGAAAATGCAGAAATACAGCGATCGTTTACAAAATGAAAATCCAGAATTCGAATATATTCTATATAATCTAGATTCTGCGAGAGAATTTATTCAAACCTATTTCGATACCGATGTTTTACATGCCTTTGATTCTCTCGTTCCATTTGCATTTAAATCGGATTTATTACGGTATTGTATACTGTATATTCAGGGTGGTATCTATTTAGATATGAAATACGAAGCCGTCAACGGTTTCAGGTTTACAGAAGTATTAGAAAAAGAACAATATGTATTGGATATCGATGGAAATAGTGTATATAATGCCTTTTTAATTTGTAAACCTAGATCGAACGTAATGATGAAATGTATTTTTCAAATTGTGAAACATGTGCGAGAGAAAGACTATACCCGAGATGATCTATCCGTAACGGGTCCAGGAATGATGAAACATTTAATTACCAATGAACTACGAAAAGAATCTAAAATGAGACACATTTGTATTCATTACAATAAATATATTCTCAGGAATGGCATTCCCATTTTGAAAAATTATCATCGGTATTATGAAGATACTCCTAAAAGTGGACAAAAAAGTTATTTAGAATATTGGAGAAATCGAGAGATTTATTCATTAGACATACCATAAAGAAAAACAGAATGATTTTATGAACGTCTTGTATTACGTTAAACAAAGGATGGTCCGGGTATTTATACACAAAAGTAAAATAGATAAGGAGAGAATTTGTAGGTATTATAAACAACGAAAACGGAATATTACTACGATGAATGACATGGATCAAAGTTCCTAAATATAGAATGGTGGTAGTTCCAAAATAATATGGAATCACTTTTTCTCCCAAAAGAGAGAATATAAAAATATCGTTCATTTCCGGATAATCGGCAATTTTACTTCCAGCAATGTAGTTAGGATCTTTTCGTTTTTTATAGATGTAAGAAATGGGACATTCTCCATGTATAAACGTATAGGAAAATAGGGTCCCTAGAAAATATTCTATATAGCAAAAATCGAATGTGGGGTTTTTATATAAAAATGGAAGTATGATAAGACATGGACAGTGTAATAAATGGATTATACCCAACATCCTTATGTTTGTTTATGAAAACGCATTTATTTCTTTTTACAAAAGATATAAACGCAATGTCCTAATAATAATACGAATGGGATTCTACTTTTTTTTGTTAGGTATTGTTGGTGGGTGTATTGGTGGCAATGGATATCTTTTTCCAAAACATGTTCCTAAACATGTGGGTTGGAATGTAAATAAGAAATTTCCATATTCCAACCAATATTTTGAAAATTATATTCGTCGATTGAATTCTAAAAATATGTCGATCCAACATGAAAGTATTTTAGGCGAATTGCCCAATCGTAAAGAAAGAAACACGAAAAAGAGAAACAATCAAACGACTACTATACAAAAAAGTAAAAATCCCGATTTCGACTTTGAAATCACGATTCATACTCCCGATGAGGAGGATGACGAACCCCCTTATTCGATTCCAGAAGTCTTTGTCCTTTCTCCTCAACAACCTCATCGTAGAATCCGAAATCAATATAGCCAGAATTTTGGAGGTTTCGAAGAAAAGAAAAAGAAGAAATCCGAGAATTTCGAAATTCTCGAAAAATCGCCCATTACCTTTAGCGATATTGGAGGATATGATCAAATAAAAAAAGAACTAACCCAATGTATTGATATTTTGAAGAATTATACCAAATACTCGATGTTCAATGTGCGAACCCCGAAGGGACTCATTCTAGAAGGCCCCCCGGGTAATGGAAAGACCATGATTGCAAAAGGATTGGCAGGCGAAGCCAATGCGAGTTTTATTGCAGTTTCTGGAAGTGAATTTCAAGAAAAATATGTGGGAGTAGGTGCATCGAGAGTGCGTGAACTTTTCCAATTAGCACAAGACAATATTCCATGTGTGATTTTTTTGGATGAAATCGATGCGATTGGACGTAAAAGATCTACCGAATCGGATTCTTCGAATGCAGAGAGAGATTCTACCTTGAATCAATTATTGGTAAATATGGATGGTTTTCAAAGTAAAGCGGGTATATTCATCATTGGAGCTACAAATCGTGCGGATTTATTAGATCCTGCCCTCATTCGTCCCGGAAGAATTGATAAACGGGTATTTATTGGATTACCGGATGCAAAAACGAGAGAGGCGATTTTACAAATTCATATGAAAGGGAAACCACACGATACTTCTGTAAAAATAGAAGATTTAGTCGAAATCACGATGGGTCTTTCGGGAGCACAATTAGAGAATCTATTGAATGAAGCGATGTTGTATGCGATTCGTGACGATCGATTCGTTTTTACCCAAACCGATATAGAAACAGTAATGAACAGGATTATGGTAGGATGGCAACCAACCGAACATAAATTTACAGATACTATGTTGGAACAAATCGCGATACATGAAATGGGACATGCGATTGTGGGACTTTTAGCAAAACATCATTCGAAAATGACCAAAGTAGTCATCAATCTATCTTCTCCCCAAAGTCCAGGATATACGGTATTCGAAGGATCTACTACCTCTCTCTATACTCGAGAATCGCTATTTGAACATTTAATGATATTATTAGCTGGAAGAATAGCAGAAGAAGTGTTCTACAATGTATCCGTAACTACCGGCGCAATCAATGATTTCGAAGAGGCTTTAAAACTAGCGCAAAAAATGGTGATTTACTATGGTATGGGAAATAATTTAATATATCCGTCCTTAAGTGAGAAATATAGAGAGAAGATTGACCAAGAAGTGGTGCATGTCATACAAAATGCCTATAGTATTGCGAATTTCATTGTAAAAAATTGTAAAGATGTCATTCAGGAAGGTGCGGCAATTTTGACCAGAGATAAAATCATAAAAGCAGAAACATTATTGGAAATCGTGCAAACGAAATATCCAGCAGTATTGAATTTATATACGAAATAATTTAATAAATTATATTTTTTACTGTAAAAAATATAATCTTGCAGAATCGAATCGAATATATATTATCAAAATAATAAAATGAACAATAAAAAATAAATAGTAGTAATAAAATAATAAAAATGAACGTTCTACATATTACAAATCATATTGGAACTACACGAAATGTAGAAAATGTATTTTCAACTATACAGCAGGATAAGGCATTCCGGTTGCATACGGAAAAATGCCATTTCCCATTGTATATACATCTAACTCAAGCAAATGACATTTTTAATCAATATATGAGCAAAGAATCTTTTAGAG
>Ga0114966_10003288_pt1 | contig 14259 bp, 16 predicted proteins | sample M_130207_XF_Meta_FD_87029 | JGI IMG/M metagenome (GOLD analysis project Ga0114966, IMG submission 87029) | Freshwater microbial communities from Lake Montjoie, Canada to study carbon cycling - M_130207_XF_MetaG | ecosystem: Environmental > Aquatic > Freshwater > Lake | place: Lake Montjoie... | reverse complement strand
ATTGAAAATGTGCAAACCCCGCACTATTTTAGTGAAAAAATAATGGATCCACTCTTATGTAATACAATGCCGATTTATTTAGGTTGTAAAAATATTGAGGCGTATCTCCCACTGAATTCCGTCATTCATTTAAGTGGCGATATTCAAACCGATTTGAAACTATTGACCGACATTTGTTATGATAGTGAAAAATATAGCAGACCCATTGATATTGACCAAATTAAACGGACTTTATCGTTTTCTAATGTAGTGGATTTATTTAAGATCATATCATCATAATATATATATCATCATAATATATATATCATCATAATATATATATCATCATAATATATATATAATGGAAAAAATGGAAAAAAAAGAAAATAAAAAAGATAAACTTTATTATGGTTTTGGTATGCCGAATGAACTCATTTGGGGCGGACATATGGCAATCGGGATTTTTTTAATTTATCTGGGTTATGAGCTTATTATGAAACGCAAAGTTCCCGAATATATGGTCTTGACAATGATTGTTTTGGGTGCTTTAGCGTTCTTCTACCATATTCATATCTGGTATGAACATATTTAATGATCGGCATTTTTTATGTTAGGATTTTATGTTTCAGTCTCAATAAATGTTTAACAAATTAAATTGCTTACATCATTTTAAGAAACAATATTCGCACATTTTTTTTTCGGCATTTTTGGCATTTTTTTTGTTAGGATTTGTTAGGAAAAAATGCCTAACAAAAAAATGCCGAAACAAATATATATATAAAATTATTGATATTTATCAATATATACCGTTTTGGCAATCCGCTTAATGATTTTATTCTCGCTTTCTTCCAAGTTGCCGCGTCCGCCCATCGCCTGACTCACCATCCCCAAATAATTATCATTGAGCGGATGCTCGTGGTCTTTCGCTTGCGGATGCGTTTCTGTCCATAGCGGAATGAGTTTAATGTTTTTATGCGTGATTTGTTTTATAAATAAGCGCAAGCGGTCATGACTGTTGGTTTCTTTCTCCCATACATTTTCGGCTCGGACGTACATTATATCCCGCTTAGTATCGCTACAATGAATCGGACGTTTATAAACATCCATCTCATTGAGTTTTTTTATAATGATATCCGAAATGCCATCTACGTAACCCAGCTCTCCTACCCGCTCTAAATCCGAAAATTGAAGCTGAAAAGAATCAATAAAATCCGTAATATTCATTGCATCTTTACATTGTTCATTCAAGAAGAACTGCATATTAAAGGTTTTATTATGACTGTTGTTATTGCTATTTATCATTGTATTCCCGTTTTTACATACCTCCATCATTTGTTTTTGTAAGTCTCCGTTATTTTTCATCAACTCTAATATCAAATTCTTAAAATCTTTATTATCATTAATTAATTCTTTATTCTCATCGAGGAGAGATTTTTCATTTGATATACATATTTTTTTGTGTCTCCATAGTCCAGAACGACTTCCATATGACTTTTCACAATCACTACATTTATAGTTTGAGGAATTTTCAGAAATTTCTGTTGCTAAATGTTGCGATGTACTCTTATTTTTATGTTTGCGTGTCAATAAATGTGATGTATAATCTTTTTTGTTATTGGTTTTGATTTCGCATATTTCACAATAATATTTGGGGAAAAATGGGGAAAAATTGTTGCTAAATGTTGCCATTTTTTATATATATAAGCAACAAAAATTCCCCCTAAATTGTTTTCCAAAATATTGAAAAAAAAATTATGCTCACAAATAAAAAATTCATAAAATCAAAATGAGAGCATAATGGTCACAACACGATTTTTCACGTTTTTTGCAGAGGGCCATGGCCGAAAATGGAAAATGGACATTTATAAATGTCCAAAATCGATTTGCGGCCGTCAAATCCAGAATTGCTTTTTTTTCATTTTTTATACAAAAATATTTATTGATATATTGGGGATTATCTGTTGCTATATGTTGCGAGCTAGATGTTTACGTGTCAATAAATATGATATATAATATATTTTTGTTATTGTTTTTGATAACAAAAATCTTTTTGGGAAAAATGGGGGAAAAAATGTTGCCATTGAAGCAACACACATTTCTTCATTTTTTATTTTTCAATGTCTTCTTTTTTTGTTTGCTCAAGAGCGCCGCAAGCACCTGCCGAATATATTTAGGATGCTTTATATTAAACTCTTTTTCAGTCCAAGCACTACCCTTACTTAAATGGGTTGCTTTTGCAATTGCAATGTTACCAATCCGGTTTTGCAATCCACTATTTTTGATCAGTTCTACATTATATGCCGACGCAATATCGGCACAACTGACCACCATACATAATTTTATAAGAGTAATAAAATCATTGGCATAAATAGTTAAACTTTTTGCCATCTCTCTTACCCCTTTGATATACTGGGTCGGCGTCAAATGTCCCGGGCTGCCGTCCGGTATATTTAATTTCCCAAAATCCCAATGCACTGCTGCACATAATACAACAATCATTCTGGCTTTTGTAGGATTTTTATAACGCGAAAAGAGTTCCTCTAATAACGGGGCTAATAAATTATTATATTTTTTCCCCGGATTAAGAATATAATTTTTCGAATACTCGGGATGAGCTTGATCGCCTTTACCGTCATATTTTTTCGGAGCATACATATCATATTCACCGTCGCCCCCTTTTCCAATATCGTGTAAAAAGCCGCAAAGTTGTAAAAAGCCGATTTTTTCTTGTAGGTCGTCGCTAATCACCGTCGTAAATAATTTAGATTTGACTACTTGCGTTAACAGTTGATGTAACTTCGGGTATAATTTCGCTTGCTCATACCAAAGGGTTAAATACAATGCGCTCCATTGACTGTGTTGAAATAAATCGCCTCCGTGACTTTGTACGACGCTTGCTGATTTCATTGGCGGTTTACATTCGGCACACGCTTTCCATTCGTTTGTAGGCGAACATTGACACCAAGGCGTGGCAATATATTTTTTCATCTCTCGGGCAATTGGTTGTGTCCCGTTCAATAAATCCATTTATATATATATAAAGATACATATAAATGTGTCGTCATTAATAGACACTCGTCAACGTGCGGTTTCCGCCTCGTTGATTCAAATACTGCATTTGTTCAGGTGAGGCACAGACACAGCCTTCGCCATTTGAATAAGACGAGGGACAACACTCGGGCGAAAATTTAGTCTTATCAAAAAATACCAGCTCTCCCTCCGGCAATGGTACTTCCCCACCTTCATTCGTTTCTAAATCAGCAAACACATTGGTATCAATCGTATCGTTATTCACATCTGTAATCACATTGGGTACTTTAGCTACTTGGATGGGCGCCTCAACCGGAAAAACCTTGTTTTCCCAACTGGTTTTGACACCGTCCCCCATTTTATAATCAAGCGCTGAACCTACGCCGACTAAACCCGCTTGAAACCCTTCTTTCATACCGCCGAAAAAATAAAAAACACCAATTGCAGCCAAGAGTGCCCAAAAGCCTCCAACCACAATAATTAATTTTAATGATATAGATTGATTTAAAAAACTATTAATACTCATTATAATACTAAATTAGATAAAAATAATATAACAATCCTCAAACTTTAGTTGTCCTCAAATCAAACTTTAGTCTCCTCCTCCTCCTCCTTTTTATTATTTAACCCTCTTTTATTAATATTATTTGTTTTAATTTCAATAATAGTTTTTTTAGTTGAATTCATTATATTGGTTAAATAATCGATGGCATTATTTATGCCGCCCATAAAAATAACAAAGCCCACGATACAAATAATAATCCATAAAAATACTAATATTAGAATAGTTTTCACTGACAATTTAAAATCCAAAAAATCATTTACACTATTCACATCGCTGATTTTGCTAATCTCGTCCATTTTTATATAATAATATAAAAAAATGATATTTATGTGCACTATATATTTTTATAAGGTAAGATACTGGTCAATACCTGAATTATAATCATTCACCCAAATACCATTGGCGACGAAAAATTTCGTCGTTGTTAATAAATGATATAAATATCTCTCTTTCTTGCATTTTTCTTTCGTTAAGGTGAATCCACTCAGAACACCTAAAATAGGATCGGTTAGATGTATGTTCTGTGTACCATAAATATGTATTTGTGTACCATCACAATTCGGTAAAGAATATTTATACACGTCTAGCTGATTTGCATCAATGACGACTAAGCCGACCACTTGCCCACCAACGTCATTCAAAAGACTGCCTACTTCTAGATCAACAATAGGAACCTTTTTCCCGCTTTTCAAGGTCACTAAAGTATCTCCGCGCAACCCACTATCTAAATGTAAATGAATGTCGGCCAAACTAAAGTTTGCAGGTAAATAACCTGGTTTCACACAGTTTTCTTCCAGATCTGCCAAGACTTTTTCATCAATGTCATCCCAATCCGAAAAGCGGGTAGCACCAATCGTAAACTCTTTTTTATCGGTGTTTATACAATAAACATAGGGTTCATTAAAGAAGGGTATAGCCATACTTTCCGGATGGTCTTTTGCTTTAATCCATTTCTTTTCTGGGTGAAACACCCGATGTTCGCCGGTGACAATGACATTATTTAAATTATAAATATGCTGTTCCGACGCATCAAATTGAATAACAGCCGTGACAATGGAGCCATTTTTTAATTTATCACCCAGATTCAGGTTTTTTATTTTTCGACTAACGCCTTCTTCATACAATTCCACGCGCGTATTTTTTGAAAAACAACCTGGAACGCCTGGAAGTCTTCCTGTCGACAAATTCATAATCCGCATCATAGATACTTGAATCATAGCGGTGGGCACAATAATCGCAATCATTGTTAAGGATGTTACTGTTGCTAAAGTAACCCAGCCCCAGTGTCCCCCAAACCACGCAGTAGCAATTGCAATAGAAATAAAGATCACAATCATTACGGCAATAATAATCAAAATTAAAATAAGCATATCAATGACAATTAAAAATAAAGATTGCATTGCCATATAACTACCGAAAAGTGTAAATAAGGCTGTCGTCAAAATACCACTTATTTTGGCTATAGAGTCTTTTACCTTTATACTAAATTCTACAAAATAAAGCGTAAAATTAGCGATAGCTCTATATATTTTGGAAATTATATCCGAAAAATTTTTACGTATTTCTTTTGCATAGTCGCGAAGCACATTTATGGATTCAATTAATTCTTCACACGATTTTTGTATTATCACAATAATATATTGTAAAGGCGCAAGTGCAACTTCAGCTACATATTTTAGAAATGAATTAACACAGTCTGTAAAATTTTCGGCCGTATATTCTAAACCAGACATATTGTTTGGTTTATTAATGATTCCAGCAAAAGGTATTAATAAAGGATTACAGCGTTCGGTTTCCCAATTGGATTTTACCACTTGTAAAATATTCATATAGTAAAAATATACAGTCAAAACTATAAAAATAATGCATACAATTGCGCTAGACCATACGTCAGAACCATATTTATCCATATAACCAGCTTTTTGATATAAATTTGCTATTTTTTTCTGTATGTCATCCATATATTATATATACTTATTTGTGATACAAAAATACAAATACAAATACAAATATATGAAATCAGCCTATTTTTTTAGGTGCTGAACCATTACTGTCTTCCCAATCGTGAAAAATCCATTCTCCAATAGGTATCGTATGGTCAGAAGTTATCAAACAGGCTAACCTATCACAATTCACTTCGCTAAGCTGAGAAGCTGGTAAATCTTTTACGTGGACAAATTGTTTGCAAGTGGGGTCATAAATTAAATGACTACCTGATACTAAAATAGCCTCTTGCTCGTCGTCTTCTACTTTATTTAATTTATTATTATATACTTTATTATTAGATACTTTATACATTTTTTCTACATAGTTACCATTTTCGTCTAAATTACTTATTTGCATCGTAGCACAAACACGTGTCCCATTTTTCAGTATGCTATTAAGCGAAACATCTTTCATTGCCACCATCTCTCCATTCTGTAATTCAAGTTTCGTATTGGGATGAAAACACAAAGCCTTTACCAGTTTACCTGGTGGTCCATTCCAAGCACTTGTCATAGTCATAATCGACCCATCCAATGTATAAAGCACTGTCGTCATAATACCCGTTAATTTGCCAACGGTGTCCTTTATATTTATAAAGACGCGTTGTGCTTCAATTGAAATATTACCAATGGATGTAAATATATTATTAATTGCGCCACCGGTAGATACTCTAAAGTCCTTTAAGAAGTTTCTTGTATTATTTAGATTGTCAGTCAAGCCAGAAGTTACATCGCTTAATACATCTATATTAAAACTTAAGGGCTTTAAAATCGGCTCCATAAAACCTTTCTGCATATTTTGAATACAATAGGCAAAATTTTCTTTTGAATTATGTCCGAATATACCCGCAAACGGCATAACTAAGGGCTGACATCTATATTTCGGCCAGTTATCCTTAATTTTTTGTATACCTGTCACGAGAAAATTAAAAATATAAAGCAATAAAAACAAAAATATAATAATTATGGTTAAGGTTAAATCAGATGTTTTCATATTAAACTATAATGTGATTATTTATTATGAAAAAAGACATAAATATTTAGACTTTTGGAACATCAAAACGTGCGTATTCTTTCGCTTGAAGTAAAATACCAATTTGTGATGCAGCTTGGGGAGTTACGGCACCTATATCACAATAGCCAGCTTTATTTATGGCAACATAATCCGGATTACAATTTGTTCCAACATCACCGCCACCTCTTAAATTAGAATTTTGTCGTGCTTGTTGAGCACCGGCTGCATTAGTTGCACCAAGTGCACCTTTTTGGGTACCACCGCTTGGGGTATATGCAGGCACCTCAGCATTATCACCGCCGCTGTATAGACGGCGCCTTCTAGTGCTGCGCTTGCGCTTTGTGCTCTGCTTGCGCCCGCTACGCTTGCGCTTTGTGCTATGCTTGTGCTTTGTGCTATGCTTGCCCGTGTGCCCGCTATGCTTGTGCCCGCTATGCTTGTGCCCGCTATGCTTGTGCCCGCTATGCTTGCGCTTTGTGCTATGCTTGCGCTTTGTGCTATGCTTGTGACCGCTATGCTTGCGCTTTGTGCGCCTAATACTTTTATGTTTCATCATATATATTAATATAAAGATATTTTATAATACTATTTTATAAATGGATACGCTAGAACGGCTTAATTTACACAAAATGATTGATGCAAATAATGTAAAAGACTGTACGGAAGAAATACGTGCCAAGCGGCATAGTCCATTAATACGCGAGGACATTTCCCGTATGCTTCAACTAAAAAAAAAATATAGCCGGATGGACAAATCGAACTCCACCCAATTTGATTCAATGTGTGTCTCGCAATGTAGTTTTCTCTTCAATCATTATACGGACATTTTTAATAAAGTCAAAAAGGATGAACTGAATCTCGCCATTATGCACCAATTATTAGATGTATTAGCCCAGATTGAAGATGGAAAACTGGATCAACATACTGGTGCTTTTGAAGTCGGTAAATTAATGAAGGCTCTCTATATTGATAGTGCTTTAGTAAAGGCCGAACGCTTGGATAAAAAAACTGGCAAGAAAACTGTCGTGGCAAAAATGCCAGAGAAAAAGATTTCGTGGGCCGAGTATAAGGCCTTGGGCGGACTGTAAAACTGTAAAGCCTTGGGCGGACTGTGAAACTGTACGGACTGTGAAACTGTACGGACTGTGAAACTGTACGGACTGTGAAACTGTAAAGCCATAGGCGGCCCTACGGCGTAATATATTTATATTTGAATTGGGCATATGTATACTGCAGTTTATAGTAATGGGCTATAAAGTAAATCGATAATATCCCTAATCTAACTGGTAACTCATTCGGTATTGCCGGTAATATAAATGCAAAAAGTTCTACACTATTAAATGCTATTTTCGTGAGCATCATTATATAATTATGACTTGTTATATTTATATAAATATATCTCTCTTAATATATTTAAATCAGATGTCTAAAGTAAAGACTAGCACAAGCACAAGCACTAGCAAAGCGGTAGCAGCCGCATATAACCTAGTCATTGTCGAATCCCCCGCCAAATGTAAAAAGATTGAAGAGTATTTAAATCGGCATCCGCTGACCGTGAAACCCTATAAATGTCTCGCCAGTTTCGGCCATATTCGCGAATTGGCGGGCGGATTAGCCGCTATTAATATCCTGCATAATTTTGCCCCCACCTTTACCGATTGTGAAAGCAAAAAAGAACAAATTACCAAACTCCGAAAAGCGGTCAAAGAAGCCGGCGAAGTGATTTTAGCCTCGGACGATGACCGAGAAGGCGAAGCCATTGCGTGGCATTTATGTCAAGCCTTTCATTTACCCGTGGAAACGACCAAACGCATTTTATTTCACGAAATCACCGAAACTGCCCTCCACCGTGCTATTGAAAATCCGACCCGCGTAAATATGGCCACCGTTCATGCCCAGCTCGCGCGCCAAGTCTTAGATGTCTTAGTCGGCTATAAATTATCGCCACTGCTCTGGAAACACGTGAAAGATGGTCTCTCGGCGGGTCGCTGTCAAACGCCGGCGTTACGGCTGATTTACGAGAATCAGCGCGAGATTGATCAAGCCCCCGGCAAACAAAGTTATACGGTCACGGGCTACTTTACGAACAAAACGCTGCCCTTTGTTTTAAATCACGAGGAAACCGACGCCGGCCAATTAGAAGCTTTTTTAAAAGCCTCCCAGACGCATTCGCATCTATTTACGGGTTGCCAACTGAAAACGAAAAGTCGTCCGGCGCCGTCACCTTTTTCTACGAGCACGCTTCAACAAGCGGCGAGTAATGAACTGCATATCGCGCCGAAAGAGACGATGAGTATTTGTCAAAAGTTATATGAAGAGGGACATATTACTTACCCGCGCACGGATAGCCACACTTACTGTAAGGAATTTCTCTTAAAAGCGGCCGCGTATATTACGGAAAAATATGGCGAAAAGTACCTAGCACTGCAGGAGCAAGTGCAAGGCAATGAGCAAAATGAAAAAGACAAAGATAACGCCCACGAAGCCATCCGCCCGACGAATTTAAAATGCGAACAGCTTGACACGGCAGATGCTACGCCCAGAGAGAATCGGATCTATCGCTTGATTTATGAACGCACCTTGGAAAGCTGTATGGCTGCCGCCAGTGTCTCGGTTTTGTCCGCCACGATTAGCGCCCCGCAAAACCGGGAGTACCACTATTCAACCGAACATCTCCTTTTCGCAGGGTGGAAAAGTGTTAGCCTAAGCACAAGCGTTAGCAGCAGCACAAGCGTTAGCAGTACAGGCACAAGCGTTAGCAGCACTACCAGCGGCGACTACACGTATTTACAATCTCTCAAGTCAAATCTCTCTTTACCTTTTAAAAAAATAAAGGCAACCGTGCATTTGAAAGAACTGAAAGCGCATTATACTGAAGCCCGGTTAGTCCAATTGTTAGAAGAGAAAAGTATTGGCCGTCCTTCGACTTTTTCCTCGCTCGTAGAAAAAATCCAAGAGAGAAAATATGTGAAAAAAGAACACGTCAAGGGCAAAATGATAAAATGTATTGAATATGAATTAGAGGCCTCTACAAACATAATAACGCAGACGACAGCCGAGCGCGAGTTTGGTGCCGAGAAGAGTAAACTCGTCATTCAGCCCGTCGGCACAATGGCATTAGAATTTCTGTTGACTCATTTTGAACCATTTTTTACGTACGCTTATACGAAAGAAATGGAAGAGGCTTTAGATGCGGTTGCGACGGGCACAACCACGTGGCAAGATCTTTGCCGAAAATGTAATGACGAGATTGAACATCTCTCTTCAGCTATTTTAGAAAGAGGGAAAGAAACCATACGGATTGATGACCAGCATACTTATATGATAGGGAAGCACGGGCCGGTGATAAAGTGCACAAGCGTAGCAGCTAACGCAAGCGCAGCGGGCACAAGCGTAGCGGGCACAAGCGCAGCGGGCACAAGCGCAGCGGGCACAAGCGCAGCGGGCACACAGGCAAGCGGAGCAGCTAACGCAAGCGCAGCAGGCAAAGCAAGCGGAGCAGCTAACGCCACCTTCAAAGCCGTACGTCCCGATATTGATCTCCATAAATTACGGCGGGGCGAATATACCTTAGACGAACTTTTAGTATCCGAAAATATACCTGCCTCTATCGGCCTCTATCAGGAAAAGCCCGTCTATATTAAAGTCGGCAAATTCGGCAAGTATTTGGAATGGAATGGCCTCATTAAATCTCTCAAACATTTGAAACAAGCGCCGACCGAAATAACGCTGGATGATGTGACGGAACTTTTATTTGATGGAGATAATGAGCTGGAGCATACCCGCATTTTAAGTCCAGACGCGACAATAAAAAAAAGCAAATACGGTTATTATATCTATTACAAGAACCCGAAAATGAAGAAGCCGCGCTTTTTAAAATTAGATGACTTTCCGGGTGATTATATGACCTGCGAACTCCCCGTTGTACAAGAATGGTTTAAAACCAAATATCAGATTGAATGAAATATATGAAAAAAATTGAAATATATTTTCTTTATATTATTTTACGATATAAAGAAAATCTAAAATGGCACAATCCAATTATGATGAAGAGGATGTAATAGAAATAAGCCAGTATACAATTCCCGATCAGGAGATGGAGATTGAACGGTATGAAATATCACTTGGTAAATTATTTGAGAAAAAGGACGGAAAACCTCGCCGTTTTGATTCGCGTATAGAACGCACTGGAGAAATTGATATTTTGGAATATAGAATACCAACCAGACAACGTTATGGTGCCACCAAATGGCAATTGTGCGATAAACAATTGTTGATTGACTCGGTTTTCAAAGGGTTTCCAATTCAAGGTATTACATCCTCAAAGCAATCGGCAGTTGAGAAAGGCCAACCTATGTTGTGGAAGGATATTGAAGATGGCGCATCTCGTCTCGGTGTTCTTCAAGCTTATTATGAAGATGGATTTCCCTATTGTGGTAAAAAGTTTTCTGAATTAAATGTTGCTCATCAGAAACGGTTTGAGCAATATGTTATTAATATAGATAATGTCAGTGGCGATAATATTACACCAGAGGCAATAGATGAAGTCTTCCAGCGTTTAAATCGCGGTAAACCTTTACAAGATGCCGATCGTTATTATTCAATGGAACGGATATCACCCCTCGTACAGACTGCATTAAAACTTATGAATGAACCCTATTGGGATAAAAAAATTATGAAAACTTATGATTTCGGTGATAAAAAACGACAAATATTGCCCGAAGTATGTGCATTGGTAGCAACCTTGGCATTTGGCGAAGAATATACGTCGGGTTCTTCAGGGCGTCTCTATCCAATTCTGCGTCTCCCTATACCAGATGGATTTTGGGAAAAAACAAAGAATTTTTGTGCTCATTATTTCCGCATTATTGATCGTGTTGAAAAAAATGAAAGAATAGTAAATAGCCAAATGTCTTGGCATAAAACGTCCAAACAACTTGGGTTTATATTACACGATTATTTAAATACTTCGTCCCCTCACAGTTTGAAAGAAAAAGAAGATATGTGGGTAGATATTATGAAAATTGCCCGAACGGTTGAAGATTTTATGTACGGCAGACAAACCATTTGGAATGGGTTGCCAAAAGGGGTGCGCCAGAATTTCTTTAAAAATGATTATATTAAAAAGTTAGAACGTATATATGAATTTTACAATAAAGAAACACGTGAGGCTTTATGTAAGAAAGAAGTAATTATATGGCAAGTAAAAGATAAGCAACCCTAAAGCAACCCTAAAGCAACCCTAAAGCAAATGTTATGTAAAAAATATAGTGTAATGTATTTTTTTTTATTGTATAAAAAATGAAATATGAAAAAATTGCAATTCTGGGTTTGATGGCCGCAAATCGATTTTGGACATTTATAAATGTCCAAAAACCAAAAACGGCTATGGCCCTCTGTAAAAAACGTGAAAAATCAGTTTCTGACCATTATGCTCTCATTTCAAAAATGAGAAATTTTAATTTGTGAGCATAATTTTTTTCAATATTTTTTGAAACTATTTAGGCATTTTTTTGTTAGCATTATATATGCTAATTATGGCTAACAAAAAAATGCCAGAAAATGCCGACAAATATTTTTGCGAAATTTGTGTCTTCAAATGCTCTAAAAAAAGTAACTTTTCGAAACATTTATTGACACTGAAACACAAAAATGCTAACGAAAAAATGCCAGAAAATGCCGAAAATAAATCAACTTGTGTGTGTGGTAAATTTTTTAAGCATACTTCAAGTTTATCTAGACATAAACTAAAATGTACTACAATCAATATAAAAACCATTAAAAACATTATGATGGATTTTATGAAAAGTAATACAGAATTACAAAAACAAATGCTGGAAGTATGTAAAATAGAATCATCATAAAATATACGTTGCCGGGATACGAATCGTGTATTTCTTCTCCATTTCATTGCGCAGCGAATTAAACTCAAGCGTAAAATCAAACAAAAAGTTTTGAAAATCTACTAATCGTCCATCGTGAAAACGAAACTTAAATTTCAGTCGCGCAATGCGCTCAATCGGCGGATCATATTGAACTAAATTATGTAAATAAAAGGTGCGCGAATCAAAACTATTTTTATCGTGTTCTTTTATGGGAATTTTTGCAAACGCTGAATTGACTTTGCCTGAATAAGCATTATTATCAAAATTTTGGCGGCTGCTTTCATTGTAGGGATATAATTCATCATACGAATTATATTTATCCACTTCTAAATACATACACGTTTCGCCGCCTAAATTAAAAGCCAGCGGCGCCGCAATATAATGCGTAATGTCATTTGTATCGGTATCATTGGTACTGGTGGGAAAAAGATAATCAAAATTCAGACCGGACAAATCGGTTAATGAAGAATAACATTTTTTTTGAAAGCCCAAATAGTAAGGGAGACCCCATTTAGAATGATTGTACCAGACAATCGGTTGTTCGCAATTCGTCAATTGGTACGTGAGTTGATTACAAAAATCCAGATTAAAAGACAAGTCCGTATGCCCGAACCAAAATTTATGGCCGACTTCATCAAAAAACACATTAAAACTGGCATCGGAACCCGACGCTCGGTTCATTTTATTGGTCAATTCGCGTGATAATTGGTCGGGCGTATAATAACCATCTTGAATTGCGATGATATATGAAACGCCATTCACGGTAAATTGTATTTTCGTATTTTGATAATCGTTGCTGAAAGTAAAAAAAGAACCGGGTACGGTTGCTTGTATTAAGCGCATTGATTGTACATTTAACAAGGGTTCAGGCAACATAATTTCAAAAGTATTGGCATTTGCCCATTTGGTAATATCGCGATCTTCTGAATGGACGGTTACTAATTTTCGGTCTAATACATAATTTTGTTCACGATGTATAAGAGGTTTAGAATTACCTAGATTATATGAATTCATATATACAAATGTGATATAAAATAAATCTTGTAAATTAAACTGTATAAAATAAACGTTGCAGTTTATTTTATAATACTTTAATATATAGAAAATGCCACCATCAATAACACAAAACATAGATAAAACTAGAAATGGATATGGTTATTTAATTAATAGTATGTTATTATGTGCTATTATTGGTATGTGTATTAAAATATTTTTTGGTAATATGACTTCAGTCGACGGGACTTATGGACGAGCAAATTCAACTATTTGGGGATATGGTGTCGTAGGGTTTTCTATTTTAACGATTATGTTTATCAGTTATGCCATTCATAACAAAATAAGTATTATCGAAAAAAAAGGTCTTTATGGTATAATTGATTTCATCAAGTCTTTTTTGACCAGCTCTGGTCCAGCGATGTTGACCATTATAATCTTGTTTTGGATAGTAGATTTAAATGTCGTTTATTATGACCGTATAAATAAAGGACAAGTTGCGAAAGAATATTATCAATTATCAGCCGGTACTTCTTTCCTGTTTGTATTTCAAATCATTTTATTATTTCAATACATAAAATCATATATAAGTATTAAAACAGGCACTTCAAATGATGAAGATGCAGCATTAACTCAAGGACGACTATCTTTTGCTACCTATTTTGTTATTGCTATTAATTTGGTTATAGTGGGAATGATGACGATTATACTTAAATTCTTTTCTACAGATGGGTAGATATATGTGTATATGATGTATATATATAATTGATAAACTTATATATATATATATAATTGATAAACTTATAT
>Ga0114966_10003284_pt1 | contig 14272 bp, 10 predicted proteins | sample M_130207_XF_Meta_FD_87029 | JGI IMG/M metagenome (GOLD analysis project Ga0114966, IMG submission 87029) | Freshwater microbial communities from Lake Montjoie, Canada to study carbon cycling - M_130207_XF_MetaG | ecosystem: Environmental > Aquatic > Freshwater > Lake | place: Lake Montjoie... | reverse complement strand
GTGAAGAGTTGGGCGCGGTAGCCGTCGTCCATGCCGGGATGCTCGGTGATCTGACCCGCGATGCGGTTTCGCAGACTTGGGAAGACGTATTGCGAGAAGCGATTCACAGGACCGGGGTCGGTCACGAATTCCACGTCGCCAGTGGCATCACCCGGCTGAAATAGCGTGACAGTAGAGCGAATTCGATCAACGGCGAGCGATGCGTCGCTTCCATGCAGTTCAATCTCGGGAGCCAATCCTTTTCGGAGGAACGGAGAATTAGAGACCAGCAACAGTCCGACGATTCCCGCGTTGAGTTCGAACGCGATTGATCCGTAATCGAAGGCCGTTACGGGCCGGTTTTGGGACACTCGGCTCTGACGCCCCGATTGGCCCCACGAAATCGCTTCGGCGAGATTGATCTCTCCGACATCGGGTTTGGCAGGACTCATGATCTTGGCATGTGACATCACACGAGTCGCTTCGGTCTCCAACATCCAGCACAAGGTGTCGTAAGCGTGCGAGCCGACATCGGCGACGATACCAGCCGAAGAAATCGTCGTGTCGTCTCTCCAAGTAAACGGCATGTGACTTGGACGGGGATTGTGCCACCGATAAACGGCAGCCCGAATCTGGCCCAAAATCCCCTGCCGAACGATCTCTCTCGCTCGAACACAGACCGGAACGTATCGAGTCCAGAACGGAACATAATGGCCCGCTCCGGTCTTGCGAACCGCGTCCCACATTTCTTTCGCTTCCTTGGCGTTTGCCCCAATCGGCTTTTCACAGATCAGATGTTTTCCGAGTGCCGCACATCGCATGACGGCTTCGCGGTGATACGCATCCGGAGTACAGACGACGATTAAGTTAACTTCCGGATGGTCGACAACCTGTCGCCAGTCATCCGTCACGAGTTGGGCTTGGTCTTCTTTTCCGGCGGCTTCCAGAAGATCTCGACGACGTCCATGCAGAGCGACGATCCGAGCATCCAGCGGTGACTCGCGAATCTCGCGGCGATACGGCGTACCAATATACCCTGTAGCTCCTAGGACACCGATGCCAAATTTCATGGTGAACTTTCATGAATTGCAGAAAAAAATCGATTCGCCCAGAATCGCGGGAAAATTCACGTCGACGCAAAAGGGTCACCGATGTTTCACGAGGGGTCGTGGTGTCACATTGAGATCGAAACAGTGCCTCTGTCGCAGGCTAACGCGCGGTTGATGCGGGAACCAGAGCAGGCACAGGAAATACGCTTTCCGACAGGTGTCTCGCGTTCACGACAGCGAGGACCGGTGAGACATCTCCCGCACGAGGCTTTCGAAGCCCTGTTCGTTTGACGGTATGATCCATTCGACGGCATCGAAGATCGAACGTCTGTGTTTGAAGGGAATGGCTTCCGATGGACTGTGGACGTTGTCTGAGAACACGATTCGGAGCCATTTGCGGAGGTTCCGCTCGCGGTGTCCAAACAACGTAATTGGTCCGCATTCGACGGATTCCTGAAGCGACAGCACCGGACTCTTCTTCGCTGGAGGGTGACCCCCTGAACGCCACGCCACTGGTCGACTGCGGCGGGTCGTGAATGTTCAGGGCGTTCCAGAGGCAGCCAGTCGCACAATCAGGACTCGCTGTTTTGTCACTCCGCCGTCTTCTCGGCAAAAGAAAAGATTTCCTAGAGTCTCGTCTTGAGTAGGATCGGAGGTGATGATTGCCATTTCGCCTATGTTCAAGGTCACGCTAAACCGATCGGAGTGTCGCGTCTCGACATTTTGTCGATTTTGGAATCCCCAGCCCAGTCCTAAGCCATCCTCTGTCGGTGTGTGACGGACTCGATTTTCGCCGTGATGAATTTCCGGTTGAAAATCGACTCGCACCCAACCGTCCTGCAAACGCACCGATTTCATCCGAAATAAGGATCTCAGCCGAAAATACTCGTGATCTTCAATTTTGAGGTCATTGTGTCGCCGAAAACGGCCGGACTCTCGCTCTTCTGCTGTTTGAACTTCGGTATCCATACCGGGCGGCAAAATTTTGCGATTACCAATCAGCGGATTCAAATTTTGATTTTCGCCATTCTCTCGAGAGACAAGCCCCAATAAAATTTGCACGGCTGGTGGAATACTGGAACCAACATGGCCAATTCGAAACCCGTTTTTTTGCAACAGGACGCGTGTTTCAGTCGGAAAGTCACCCAGTTCATCGATCTCTCGCCACAAGGCATGCCCCAAGGCGGGATCGTCAGCGGGTCTCTCCACGAACAGGACCTCCAGCTGAATCGATTCGCGTTTGGGTTGAATGGGTGGCAAAATGCTTGCCCGCCCTCCAGTCGTTTTCTCGGGTGTATGCGGCGGGAAGAGGCTGCAGCCGACAAGCCCCAACATCCCGACTCCCAAGACCAGCCACGGTCGCATTCGATCTGATGATAGGGAGTCAACGTGGACGGTCACGTGAGAATCCGAGCGGTCGAGAATTGCGACGGTTGAAATTTAGACCAGACCAAGACTCTAGTTATGACCGAGACTTGTGTCAATTTCAGTTAAGGACGTTTCGGATTTCAGTCAGACTCAGAATGCGACGCAATCCCCGAACGCAGATTGACCGGTTCGCGAGGTGTCCCCCTCGGTCCGGATGTTTGGGAGGTTAGCTACAGAGGGGCGATGTGATTGCTTTCCTGCGTGCGACAGCGTGAAGCACGCAGTTGCGGTCGTAGCGGGGAAGACTTAGTCTCTGCTGGCAGTCACAACGGTCGCTATGCCGAGTTGTCAGCATAGAGTCAGGGAACCAGTGTCTGCCAAAATCGGTTAAAAATCCGTCCAAAGTCTTAGGAACTATCGTGATTTTTCGTTTGATTCGATCCCAATTCATCATCCTCTTTTGGAATTCCGATCCAAGGTTCGTCCTTCGGCACATTTTTGGCATCGCTTGGTACCGGCTCTCAGTGGCCAGTTGGATTGTCGGCTTGGCCTCGATCGGCTTGGCGTCGGATCCTCAAAATCGAGGCACGCCACGCGATTGCCGACTGATGATCAATTGGGACCAGTTCAACATGACGGCGCTCCCTCTCACATACGTTCATCTCGATGCGGATCCAGAACCGGAAAAAGTGAAAGCCCTGATCGAAGAAATAGTCGACGAGCACGCCAAGGCGAAGATTGACCGAATTGTGGAGTGTGTTTTCTCGATGTCCAAGGGAACGGTTCCCCCTGAATTCAAAAGTTTCTATCGGGAACATATTCCAGACAACATCTACAAGGGTCGGCCGACAGGTTACCGGCAGTTGGAAAATGCGGGCTATGATCGGATTCAGATTGCCCTCGATCGTGCTCACCAGCAGGGGATGGAATATCTTGGCGGGCTTCGGATGAATGACCGGCATCAGCAGTCCTCAGCCTTTCACAAGGCGCATCCGGAGTGGCAACTTCCGGAGTTTCCTGGCGGCATGGACTATCAATACCGAGGCGTTCGCGAGTCCGTGTTAGATTTCGCGGCAGAGTTTCTCGAACGGTTTGACGTCGATGGTTTGGAGTTGGACTGGATGCGTTGGTGTCATGTGTTTCAACCTTCCGAGGCAAAGCAGAATGCTCCGTTGTTAACCGAATTCGTGGGACAGTGTCGCACGCTGCTGGACAACGCCGCGCTGAAACGCGGTCGTCAGCGGTTGCTCTTGGGCGTGCGCGTTCCACAGACGATGGAAGAATGTCAAACGCTTGGTTTTGATATCGCGGCATGGGTTCGAAGTGGTGCCGTGGACTTTGTTTGTCCCTCCGATTTTTTTCATACGGATTTCAACATTCGGACAGAAGATTTTGTCGAGTTGGTTCAAGGGACAAACTGTCGAGTTTATCCCTCGATCCACCCCATGATCAGTCGTGGCAACGAGCATCATTGCCATACCCTCGAGAGCTATCGTGCCGCCGCTCACAACTATTATGCGTTTGGTGCCGACGGAATCTCTGTTTACAACTATCAATACCATTGGAGGGAAGACATGGGCTCCGTGGATGCTTGGCCTCGGGCTTTGACGTCTCTGGCATCGCTGCGGGATCCGCAGGAGGTTGCGGCGGGTCAACGTCATTATCTGTTCCATTCCCTTTGGCCGGGCCCAGCGACGGCAAAACTGGGCACGTGTCCTACGGGAGTGGACAAAAACATGCAGATGAAACTTGATCGTCAAACGCGTGTGCTGACAGGAACACTCCCCTTTCGAATTGCAGAAGAGTGTGCGGACGCGAATCTTCTCGTGACACTGAAATTTAAGGCATCCGGAATGGCGATTGGTGATGAATTGGAGTTGTCTTTGAACGGATCACCGATTTCCCCGACACAGATTCGTCGTGTATTCGATGAGGATGGTCAAACCGCACAGGAAGGCCGAGTCCTTCCACCGTTCTTCGTGTACCAGATTCCTCTGTCATCACCGCCGGCCAAATTTGGCGACAATAGTTTTAGTGTCAGCCTCAACACGAACCCCACCGCGGCGGACTCCGTCGTGACAGTCCAAGAATTGGAGGTCTCTGTGACATCTCGGCGACCGAGTTCCCGTTGAATTCATCGCCACTGATCCGTCTGAATTTCTGTTTTTGTGACCTCTTTCGGCAGCGGGCGTTTTTACTTCGTTCGTTGCGATCTGGGTCCCTGTCTCGGCGTGATAATGAGCCCTTTCGCCGCCGCTACGGAGGATGCCCGTTGATGCCGACGGTGGCTGATGAGACGATTGACGAAGCCGGTTTGCCCTTCCTTTCAGGGATGCTGGCAGAGATCACTTGGATATTGGCGTGCACTGATTCGAGTCCGAAAAAACCTTCTTGAAAGTTGCTGGTACGGATGTCTGCACTGACTCATTTTGATGAATTCGGATCCAGTCGAATGGTCGACGTTGGAGCGAAGACGATGACGGCCCGAATGGCTCGAGCCGAAAGTTTTGTCACCATGCGGCAGGAGACATTGACGCTGATTGTGGATCGCCAAGTGGCCAAGGGCGACGTGTTTGAGATTGCTCGACTTGCCGGAATCATGGCCACAAAGCGGACGGCCGATCTGATTCCCTTGTGCCATCCATTGGGAATTGATGCCGTTGAGGTCCATCTTCACGTGATCGGTCAGACAACCGTTCGCATTGAATCAGTGGTGAGGTCTCACGGTCGCACGGGGATTGAAATGGAATCACTAATGGCAGTCTCTGTTGCGGCCTTGACGATTTACGATATGTGCAAGGCCGTTGATCGCGAAATGACCATCGGACCCACCCGATTACTCGAAAAATCGGGTGGCCGCAGTGGACATTTTCAAGCGTTAACACAGACTTTATCCCATCCCTCAACGGAGAACGGATCAGAGTGCTGATTTTGCGGCGGTTCCGTGGTGGCCTTCCCGTGAACAGTGGACCTCAATTCGGTGAATCTTTTCCTCGGAGAGGCACGACTTTCTCACTCCTCACCATCCCTATTCAGCAGACAGCAAAAGACGCAACATGCCACTTGTCCATGACACGGAGACACCCGTTGTTCTACGCTTGAACCGTGATCTTGCGCGGACGGTCAAACGCGGTCACCCCTGGATTTTTGCCGACTCACTTCGAGACCTGCCACAGTCAAAAAGCGGATCTCCAGCCGTGCTGCTCGACAACCGGAAGGGCCAACCCTTGGCGGTGGGATTCTACGACCCTGCCTCGCCTCTGGCTTTCCGTGTGTGTGATTCCAATGGAACCGCAACGCTGGATGATCGTTGGGCGGAGAAGCGCCTTCGTGCCGCGTTCGCGTTGCGAGAAACCTTGTTCGACCGAACAACAACCGGATATCGAATGCTTAACGGTGAAGGAGATCGCACTCCGGGGTTGGTGGTGGATGTTTATGACAGCTCGGCAGTCATAAAGCTTGATGGTGCCGGGCCGCGGGGTTTCTGGAATACCGCAGGTATTGCCGCATGGCTGGCTGACGCGAGAGGCCTGCAGCAGGTCTACGAACGGGTGAAGGAGCGGAGCGGTGGTGGCAGAATATTGCATGGACCTGAACCGACGGAACCCGTTCGTTTTCTGGAACACGGACTTCAATTTACCGCTGACATCGTGAAAGGACAGAAAACAGGTTTTTTCCTTGATCAGCGTGAGAATCGGCAAGCAATTCGCCGCCTTGCCAAAAATCGCACTGTCCTCAATCTATTCGGCTATACCGGTGGATTCTCTATCGCGGCGGGACGAGGTTTTGCCAAACACGTGACGACAGTTGATTTGGCCAAACCCGCCATCGAAACATCGATCGAGCACTGGCGACTCAACGAATTACCGTCACTCGCTCATGAGGCGATCGCTTCCGATGCCTTCGAATTTTTGGACGACGCCACTCAGAATGGCCGACGCTGGGACATGGTCGTCATGGATCCCCCGTCCTTCGCACCCAATCAGGAATCGATTGCGAAGGCGATGGTCGCCTATCGAAAAATGATTCGTGCCGGCGCTGCGGTGACACACAAGGGGGGCATACTCGCGGTGGCCTCCTGTTCGAGCCATGTCGATCTGTCGATGTTTCTTCGAGTCTGTGAAGAGGGTCTCTCGGAGGCGCGATGTCGAGGGACGATGCTTGGTATTCATGACCAACCGGCCGACCATCCGACGCCCCTTGTGTTACCGGAATTCCGTTACTTGAAGTTCGTCATCATGCGGGTGGAGTAGTCTCGGTTTGTCTCATGCCACGCGGGCGACTCACGGAGTCTTCCTGATCTTTAGTCCTGTCAAGTCTCCAAAACATATCATCCGGAATGTCGTGATCGATGCCACGCCGCTCGACCTGAGATTTCGATCAAACGGTCACCGATGTCCGAATGAGAATGCATCCGGTCGTGGCCGTTCGCCGATTGACGTTCCGAACCCGGAATCGTCTTTTCGGCCGGTCCGGATTCGTTTCACCGCGTATGTCAGGGCCGACAAGGGGGCTGTTCTTGGCCAACGTGGATCGCATTCAATCATCGGCGTTCGAAAATCGCAAATACGGCCAACCGATAGCGGTCTCCTACCGGAGAGACGATTTTCGATGAGTGGAACTCCACAACGCATCGGTGTAGTCTAATGGCCGGTCCTGCCATGCTTGAAGTCTTCGAGGGGCTAGGAGTTTTTGTCAGGCTTCAGATGAGGTCCTTAGGTTATGGCAATTCAGACTCGTTATCTTGTCGCGTGTGTGGTGTGGATCGGTGTCGTTGGAAGTTGGTTGGCTCGGCCAAGCCTTGCGGCAGTGTCGTGGCCGATGGTCTCGACCGTCGAGTCGCAGCCATTGGCAGCGGCGACAGAGCGGCTGATGCAGGCCCTGGAGCACGTCGGTTCGCCACTCAATGCCGATGACCGAGCGGCCGTGGAATCGGCTTTAAAATTGGAAAATCCTGCCGCGGTGGCGGAAGCCGTACAGAAGGTGCTGGACAAACAGTGCCTTGTCGGCGTGTCCATCAGTCCAGAAAGCCGCGTCTCGCTCGTTGAAGGCCCTGCGAAGTGTGAATTGATTCAGCAGGGATGGCGCACATTTCTGGTGAAGGTTCACAACGAAGCGGGCGTCACCGCTCCGCTCGTTCCTGAAAGCCCCAACCTGCTGCCGGTCTATGAACAAGGTTCGAAGAACAACCGTCAAAAACCGATGACCGATGAGAAGCTCGTGCAGCTAGGAGATGTCCCCAACCGCTTCCTTGATCTAAAGATGTTCGATAAGCAGCCTCTCAAGCCCGGCCTGTCGGGATTGGATTTGGAGTATCGTATCGTCCAACTCTACAGCCGAGATGTCGGACAGCGTGAGGCACTGATCGGTTTTCACGTAGGACAGGGAACCCAGGATCTCGGCTTCCGCAATTCCGTTCCGCTGCTGTTCAATTGCGTTCCCGCCGTTGAAGTCGTGCTGGGAATCAAGGATTTCGATGGGGCTCCGACGATGGCCTCGCTTACCTTTCGCGATGGGTTTGGGCGTGTCTATCCGAACCCCGCGCGGCGGTTGGCTCCCGATTTTTTCTTTCATGAGCAGATCTATCGAGCGGATGGTGAATCGGTCTATCTCCCTCCCGGCGAATACACCGTCATCGTGCAACGCGGCCCCGAGTACCATGTCGATGCGCACGTGATCACAGTCAAGTCCGACAGCGTCAGTCAGCGGCAGGAGTTTCAGTTGCGTCGATGGAGTCATGCCGCCAAACGAGGTTGGTTTAGCGGCGATCATCACATCCACGCGGCCGGGTGTTCTCACTACGACAGCCCATCCGAGGGGGTGCGTCCCGGTGATATGATACGACACATTTTGGGGGAAGACTTGAACGTCGGTTGCGTTCTGTCGTGGGGTCCCTGTTGGTACACTCAGAAGCGATACTTTGAGGGCAAGACGTCGGCATTGTCCCGAACCAACTATCTCATGCGTTACGACGTGGAAGTCTCCGGTTTTCCCTCGTCGCACGCGGGACATCTCTGTCTGCTCAAGTTGATTGAAGACGACTATCCCAATACGACGCTGCTGGAAGAATGGCCCACGTGGACTCAACCTGTCCTTGAATGGGGTCAAAAGCAAGGAGGTGTCGTCGGTTATAGCCACAGCGGTTGGGGGCTCGGACTACCCGATGTGATGCCGGATGGATCGCGGATGTTTCATGGCCGAACACGGGAAAATCCCTTGGGATGGGAGGGGACCGCATCCCGCATCCTGCCGGACTATGAGATGCCGCGTTTCGACAGCATCGGTGCCAACGAGTTCATCGTCACCACCGCACACGGCGTGTGCGACTTCATCTCGGCGGTCGATACCCCGGCCATCTGGGAGCTCAATATTTGGTACCATACTTTAAACTGCGGAATGAGAACTCGAATCAGCGGTGAGACGGACTTCCCCTGCATCTATGGCGACAAAGTGGGCCTCGGTCGGATCTACATCCAGCAACCGAAAGATCAGCCGCTCGATTACGATGCGTGGGTGCAGGGACTCAAGGACGGACGGAGTTACTGTGGCGACGGGCTGAGTCATCTGTTCGATTTTAAAGTCAACGACTTTGAATTGGGAACGCCTGCGTCAAACGATCTTGGGACGGAACAGAGGCACGGTCAGAGTGTTCAACGGACTGCTAGCCAACTCGACCTCAAGCAACCAAGTCGGGTGCATGTCACTGCCGATGTCACAGCTCTTTTGGCGGAGCAGCCTTCCCCCCAAACAGAAGCAATTCGTGCCAGAAGACTTGATGAGAAACCGTACTGGCATTTAGAGCGAAGTCGCATAGGTGAGACTCGCACCGTCCCCGTCGAATTGATCGTCAATGGACAGTCCGTGGCCCAGAAAGAAATACCGGCCGATGGGTCACTGACGAAGGTCGAGTTTGATTACGACATTCAACACTCAAGCTGGATCGCCCTGCGCATCCTACCGTCATGTCATACCAACCCGATTTTCATCGAAGTGGCGGGCCAACCGATCCGAGCCAGTCGCAAGAGTGCTGACTGGTGCGCGCAGGCCGTGGATGTTTGCTGGAACTCCAAATTTCGAGGCATTCGCGAAAGCGAACGAGTCGCCGCGCGGGCTGCCTACGATAAAGCGAAGGAGATTTATCACGCCATCGCCAAAGAGAGTGTCGTTGACTGAAACGGATCGCTCACGGGAGGCCCCTCGGAAGGGACGAAACGAGGCGTGACGGATGCCGAGTTCCCCTGAAAAAGAACGGCTGGATCTGCGGACCTCAAACATCGATCCAGAATCAATCGCACGGCTTTTCCGAAGCGACGGCGACATTTGAAGGTACGTCACCGGTCGTTGTCTGACTTGGAACATCCAGCAGGACGAACGGTGGTTCGGTCTTCAAACCCGCAACACCAATTTGAAACCAATCCACTACAGTCGTACAAGAACCGACGGAGACCGAAGCCACCTGCGATGCAATCCCTGTGGGTATTCCGTACGATCAGACCAAATATCAGGAATGGATCAGACACCTCGGATGATCCATTCCTGGCATGTTTTGTGAATCAACGGCAGAACAACTTTGCCGAATTAGGCCTTCTCAATCGGGGGACCCATGGGATCCTTCCGCTCGGTGATCACCGGGCAATTCAATGCCATCTCTGCATTCAGGGCCGTATAGTCAGACCACTCGGCAGGAAGGTTGTCTTCGTGGAAGATTGCTGCGGGCGGGCATTCCGGAACGCAGGCCTCACAATCAATACACTCTTCGGGATGGATGAATAGCATCGACTCCCCCTCATAAAAACACTCGACGGGGCACACCGTCACGCAGTCGGTGTACTTGCAGTTGAAGCAGGGTTCAGCGACGACGTGCGTCATGTCCATTCTTTCCTGTCAGAGTTCGCTTCAGAGATTACGATTTAAGGAAACGTCCGGTCGGGCACCTGATCGGGCCAGTGACCAGTACAATTCCATGTCAATGAATCAACGTCACGGAAATTGATTGAGAAAATTAGCGACCGTAACGCAGTCGGGACATTTTTTGTCCAGAATCGGCAACAGGCAATTCCACTCAACACCCACCGTGTCGATCTTAGACCCACATCGATAGAGCGTCAAGAAATGTTGCGTCAGATTCTCGGGGGCGGGAATCTGACGCGATCGGAGACTGCATCATCGAGGCACCGAAACGAGATCCGGACGAACTCCACACCGCAGTGGAACATTTTTTTATCGGACAAGATCCTTCACACAGCGAAAGCCGATCGCATCGTCCGCAGCCGTGACCGGAAATCTGCGCCGAGTCGTACTCGTCAACTTCGGAAACGGATCCTTCCAAGAACCACTTCGGACGACAATCGACCGTTGGTCGATTTGATCGCGTTTCACCTCAGTCGCCTGACTCGGATCCTTTCCAATCACGGGAACGGGATTGTAATTGGTGTGCCAATCATCGCTGGTGAATTCCCAAAGATATCCGTGCATGTCGTAAAGCCCCCACGGATTTGGCTTGCGTGTCCCAACCGGTGGATCATTTCCGGCCGCATTGCCGGTATGCCAGGCGTATTCTCCGAGCAACGTGGCTTGGGGGGTGACGTCCTCGGGCCGCTGGGCGTTGTCACCGAAACTGTATCGGGTTGTTGTAGCGGCCCGACAACAAAACTCCCACTCCGCTTCTGTCGGAAGACGAATGGCCTCTTTCGGTCCAATCTGTTCTCTGGATTGCAGTTGTACCGTGATCTTCTGACAAAATTCGTTGGCATCCTTCCATGTCATCATTTCCACAGAATTACGTGGTCCCTTCCAACGACTAGGATTGACACCCATCACCGATTGATAAAGGTTCTGAGTCGTTTCGTATCTGGCGATGGAAAACGGATGTTGGAATGTCACCTCGTGTTTTGGTCGTTCGTTGGCCTCTGCGTCATTCGTCCCCATTTCAAATTTCGCAGGAAATTTTCCCTCGCCGGGTGTGATCAGAACCAATTCCTCCACGAAGGTCTTGAGCAAGTCTGTCAAATTGACATCTTCTGCGACAGCCACGGCGGGTGCCGCCACGCCGGTCAAGACCCACACAGCAATGAACAACCCGACTGAACAATTGAGACTGAATTGTCGCACTCTGGAACCTCCTCCAAAAACACAAACGTCGCATCCGATGGCCTCCAATCCGCATTGGCAACGGTGGATTCTAATGGCCGAATTGAAATTTGTCGTTTGACCGATTGTGTCTCCAAGAATTGGCGACGATGCCGCGTTCAATTTTCCATCGAGTGCGCGGCCGCAGTCCGCATACAGAGCATGAGTGCGTTGCGTTCGTCGATTCGATTTTACGGCCTTATTGGTCAACCCTCCGACCGGAGGGAGGTTCGGACGGCTGCGTCTTCCGTGATTCGGCAGCAAAGCTGATCGACAGAAATCCGACGGACTGGCAGGTATCATAGACAGCAATGGCATCGCCGATCGGCACGTCACTATCGATGTCGAGAACCACCGGAATTTCCTTGGCCGCCTTCGCCAATGCCTGAAGAGTCGATTCCAATTCCGGCAACTCACGAATCTCACGTGATTCCACTCGCATCACGGTGATGTCGAGCTGTCGAGTCAGGCAAATCCAGACTTCACCCAGTGGCTGTTCGACCGGGGGGGCGACTTGCGATCCGAGTGCTCCCGCTGCGAAGTCCGTCGGCAGGATCAACTCACGCAACTGGCCGGTCGAAGCACAGATAAAAAAAATCAGCAGCTGAAAGACAATATCAATCAGCGGCGTCATCGCCGTTTGGAAATCAATCGGTGTTCGCCGCGAATGAGCAGTCGGAATACGCATGAATTTCGTTTCAAGGCGGATGATTCATTAACCACTTTTGCTCCTCGGTTCAGTCTAATTAGTCACGGGGCCGTCTGTCGAGAGGAACTCGGTTCAGGAGTCCGTGTTGAGGAACGAGGTGCCGAAAAGACTGGGGTGGTCCGCTCATACCTCGTCGGCAGTCGCCGATCCGGGGAACCGAACATCAGGCCCCGGTGGGGCAATGTGAACCAGCCTCGGCGAGATAGATTTCGAAAACAATTGGCATCCGCAAAGACACGCGAAACAGGGCATCGAAGGGAGACTTGAATGCAGAGGCTTACTTTAGGGCGAGTTGCCGGTTACTCTTTCCGACGTTGGACGCACACAGCCGTTTTGGGCTCCTTCATGTCACGCTGGACAGCTTGTCGTGGGCTTCGTGATTGACGTGAACTTGCGATCGGCTGACTGTCAGTGACGCCCGCCTCGGTCGATCTTTACGGGATGAAATTTCACTTGATGAACAGGTTTGTGCATTGAACGCGCCTCCGCTCTTGGTCGACTTCAACGCGGATCAATGGCTGGCAATCGAGCCAACGTTGAGGCTGCCGATCGAGTCTCGATTGCAGCTCGGTGAAACGGTTGTTGCTTGGATGATTTCTGATATCGACGATCAGCGAAGATATCGAAATACACTTGTGGTGCTGACGAATCATCGAGTCTTCCGCAGTGAGTCTGCCACCGTATATCAGGAATGGTTACTGGCCGAGATCGACAAGATCAAGACCAAAGATCGCTCCGGACTCGGAACGTTGGAGCTGTTTGGCCCGGATCGGCGAATTGCTGTTTGGCAATACACGATCGCTCAAGGACCTTCGGCACTCGTGTTCGGAGATCGCTATGACGAACTGAAATCGGGTCAACCGACGCTTCATAAGTCGGACGGTGACGACGCTCCTGAAGCCGAAGAACACGATCCCCCGCCCAACACGATGGCATTATTTCGACTGTGGGACTTCGCTCAACCTCACAGCGGTTGGATGATCTTCGCTTTTGTTCTGTCGCTGACCGCAACCGTGGCCGCGGTCGAAACCGCCAAGAAGATCAAGCCGCTGCTCAATCTGCTGAAAGACTTTGAAACAGGGAACGCTGCCGACCTGTCGGACGCTTACGGTTATCTCGCGTGGATCTTCGGAGCGGCCGTTGTGGCTTGGGTCCTCGGGTGGGTCCAAGGAGCGATTCTGGCATCGGTCAGTGAGCGAATCACTGCCGATCTACGGGCGCGCACGTTCTCGCACCTTCAAAAGCTCTCCCTCGAGTATTTTGGAAACAAGCGAACCGGGGACTTGATGTCGCGCATCAGCAACGATTCGGATCGGTTGTGTCAGTTCCTATCGGATAGCATTGTCGATTTCACGGCTAACACCATTCTATTATTTGTCGTGGCCTTTGCCTTGTTTGCCGAGAACGCCAATCTTGCTGTGGCCACGCTGTTGCCTTTCCCGTTCATCGTCTGGTTGATGTACTATTCTCGCGACAGGTTGCAACTGGGATTTCAGGCGGCGAGTCGTGCCTCCGCTCATATGACAAGCGTTTTGGCGGACACAATCCCCGGAATTCGAGTCGTTAAAGCGTTTGCTCAGGAAGAGCGAGAAATCAAACGATTCCAAGTGGTCAACGACAATTTGGTGGCCGCCAACAGCAGAGTGAATTCACTCTGGACGTTTTTCTGGCCCCTGATCCAGTTTCTGGACAGCATGGGTGTCTTTGTCGTCTGGGCATTCGGAGTCTGGTTGATTGCCCGTGGCGATTCAGGATTGGATGTTGGAACGCTGACGGAATTTGTGGTTCTCAGTGGTATGTTTTACGCCAAGTTAGAATCGATGAGTCGGATGGTGAATTCCTCACAAAGGGCCGCAACAAGCGCACAACGGATCTTCGAAATTCTTGATCGCGTATCGAACGTTCCCGAACCCGCGAAGCCACTCCCTTTGACCAAACTGCGTGGCGAACTGGAATTCAAACACGTCGGATTCCGCTATGGAAACCGCAAGGTGATTCGGAATTTTTCACTCAAAATCGAGGCGGGAGAAATGATCGG
>Ga0114966_10003283_pt1 | contig 14274 bp, 13 predicted proteins | sample M_130207_XF_Meta_FD_87029 | JGI IMG/M metagenome (GOLD analysis project Ga0114966, IMG submission 87029) | Freshwater microbial communities from Lake Montjoie, Canada to study carbon cycling - M_130207_XF_MetaG | ecosystem: Environmental > Aquatic > Freshwater > Lake | place: Lake Montjoie... | reverse complement strand
ATAATAACAAAATAATATTATTTAGTTATTATTAATATCTTTATTGGCAGTATAAAATTAAAAATATAATACTTTATATATATAATAATGGAATTAGCAATCCCTTTAATAGCATTAGGTGGTATGTATATAGTATCAAATCAACAACCGTCACAATCATGTAAAACTGAAAATATAAAAACACAAAAAATAAATCAAGAAAATTTTACAAATATGGGAGCAAAACGTAATTATTTACCAAATACAAACACTCCTCCTCAAAATTTTCCCATTACAAATATAAATCAATTAGTAGATACAGTTCAGGAATATCCAAACCCAAATGCTGCAACAGACAAATATTTTGATCAAAATTTATATCAACAAAAAGTGAGAAATAATGTACCCGTTGGCAAAAACCCTCAACAAATATATTCAATGACTGGTAATTATTTAGATTCAGAACAATTTAAACACAATAATATGGTTCCTTTTAATGGTGGCAAAGTAAAAGGTAATACTTATGATGTAAATATAGCGGAAACAGTTTTAGATAATATGATTGGTTCCGGGTCACAAACAATTAAAAAAATAGAACAAGCACCCTTATTTAAACCAGAAGACAATATGCAGTGGGCTTATGGAACACCAAATAATAGTGATTTTTATCAATCAAGAGTAAATCCAGCTATGAAAAATAATAACGTGAAACCGTTTGATAGTGTTTTTGTTGGTCCAGGTTTAGATAAAGGATATAGTTTAAATGGTACTGGTGGTTATAATTCAGGTATGGAAGCTCGTGATAAATGGTTACCATATACAGTTGATCAAATGAGAGTTGTTACAAATCCAAAATTGGAGTATGAATTAATAAATCATGAAGGACCTGCCAATTCATATATAAAAAATGCAGCATCTACTCAAACAATGGGTCGTGTAGAAAAACAAAGACCTGATACTTTTTTTATTAATAGTCAAGACCGTTGGTTAACCACAACTGGTGCCGAAAAAGGTGAAACATTAAGACCTATTCAAGAGATGGGTATATTAAGGCGAAATGATATTGTCACAGATTATGCTGGTCCGGCTGGTCCTGCTGATAGAAAAGCAGCATATGCTCCCGAAAATTTTGAAAAAAGTAAACGAAAGGAATCAGTGACATGTGGTGTAAATCATTCATCCGCACAAGGGCGTGGTCCAAGCACAGGAGCCGACAATTTTTTACGTAGTCACACAAATTATGAAAACAATAGAACAACAGTAAAACAACCAGATACATTGAGGAGTGGTTTTAGTGGTGCTGTTGGTGCAGTTATTGCGCCAATTATGGATATGTTTAGACCGACACGCAAAGAAGAAACGACTGCTAATGTTCGCATTTACGGTGAAGCAACATCAACTGTTCCAAGTAGTTACGTTATTAATCCAAAAGATACTACAAATACAACTATTAAGGAAACAACATTATATTCTCCCACATTTAACATTAATAATCAAAAAGAAGGCATGTATGTAAACAATGCTATGCCAGGAATACCAACGCAAAGAGATTCTACAAGTTGCAGTTACATTGGTACGTCAGGTGGTGCTGCAACAGGATTTGGTGATATGAGTTATGAGGCTGCTTATAAACAACATAATAATGATATTAAATCATCAACCGTTAACAACAGACCAAATCAAGGTGGCACACAAATTTTTAACCAACAAATGCATTTGACTACTATTAAAAGTGATAGCGATCGTTTAGATGGTCGAGTAAATCCTGCTATATCGATAACTCCTTTACCTCCTTCTACTCAAACATATGGTTCTATTAATACACCACAATATTACAATGAGTGTGCTGGTTGTGACCGTATTCAACCAGAAATTCTAAATGCTTTTAGAAATAATCCTTACACACATTCTTTAACTACTTCTGTATAAATTATTGATATAGTAAACAAATTAAAGATTAACATATAAAATAAGTAATAAATGTCTTCAAAAAAAATATATTCTGTTTGTGCAAACTCTTTTAAAAAATGGAGGTTAACAAATAAACAATATAATAATATTTATAATATTTTAGGAAGACCAAAACCATTTGATATAACTTTTAAAAATATTTTAGAAACTCATCAGTTGAATAATAATAATTTTTATTATAAACAGTTAGACTTGTATCATAAAATTTGTTTACAACATAGACCAGCAAATATAGAAATTTGTCCTGCTTTAACTTATAATTTATTACCATTATTTACAAATACATTATTATTACATGATTATATTGAAGAACATCAAAATAATTTGCAAGTAGAATTATTAGAAATAAATGGAATATTAAATAAAAAATTAAATAATTTTATTCTTATTCATAATAAAGAATATTTAAATAAAATTTATAATTTTTTGAATAATAAAGAATTAAATTTCATTTCATTTGAGATATCAATATCAGAAAGTTTTCACTTTCAAAATACTTTAAAACCTATAGCAAATACAGAACAAGAATTATATGAAATGATGTATATGTTGGATGAAAATAAATTTAGCAGATATCCTCCATTTGTAAAATTATATGTTTCTTGTATAAATGAATGTCCAATTAATGGTAAAATGGATAATAATTTTATAATAAATAGACTATTACAATTAAATAAAACTAAGGTAGATAATATTTGTTTAATAGATACTTGCGGTACTTTAAATGTCACAGATTTTGAATATATTGTAGACAATTGTAACAAAAATGGGTTACCATTTAAAAGACTATCATTACAATTACGTGTTAAACCAAGGATAAAAAAAGAAAAAGAAATTGAAAAAATAGTACACAGTGCTTTGGAACGAAAAATTATTAATTTTGATGTTTCAATGTCAGGAATAAATACAAATATTACAACTCCAATATTATCATATGAACAATACTACAAATTTCTTGTTAATTATATAAAAAAATATAAAAAATAAATTTTATAATTTTCAGGATTTGATTCTTTGATTTTTTTGATTTTATATATTAATTACGTTATATTAAAATATAAAAACACTTTTCAAATTATAGTAAGGCTACTATGTCATTATTAATTCATGAATCTATAAAAGAAAAACTAGAATACTTTCATTTAATTCATAAAATACCCAATATTCTTTTTCATGGACCAACGGGTAGTGGTAAACGAACAATCGTAAATGATTTTATACATAAAATTTATGATAATAATAGAGAAAAAATTAAATCGTTTGTTATGTATGTGAATTGTTCGCATGGCAAGGGTATTAAATTTATTAGAGAAGAACTAAAATTTTTCGCAAAAACGCATATAAATTCAAATGGTGGCAATATCTTTAAAAGTATTGTATTATTAAATGCAGACAAGTTGACAATGGATGCACAATCTGCTTTACGTAGATGTATTGAATTATTTAGTCATAATACTAGATTTTTTATTGTTGCAGAAGATAAATATAATTTGATGAAACCAATACTATCACGTTTTTGTGAAATTTATGTACCGGAGCCTATTATTGATGGTAATATAGTAAATTTGTATAAGCACAATTTAGACGAAACATTAAATACAAAAAATATAAAAATAAATAGATTAGAATGGTTAAAAAAAGAATTAATTAAAACAATAAATAAAAAAATAACAATAGAAAAATTGATGTTATTTTGTACAAAGCTATATGAAAAAGGATACAGTGGTTTAGATATAATTACTTTATTAGAAAATCAAAAATTTTTGGATACTACATTAACAATTGAAAAACGATATGAATTATTATTAGCATTTAATCGTGTTAGAAAGGAATTTAGAAATGAAAAACTAATAATATTATTTATTTTAAATTTTGTCTTTTTAAGTTCAGAACTCTCTTTAGAAAATATAAGTTTTATGTAATATGGATGATTTTAACGTAAGTTCGCTTCATGAATCAAAAAATGAATGGGGTGCAAGATTGATTACTATTTTAACACCGTTAATTATTGATGGTTATAAATCTATTTTAGAGGAAGCTTTAAAACTATGTAAGGATAATGGAGAAATGGATAAATATTTGATGACGTTTCAAAATTTTATTTCAAGAATACCAAAATGGAATTCAACCATTATTGAAACAGAAAGAAAAAGAATTTGTGAAAAATCAGGTTGTTCTTATTTAGAAGATTTGGTTAGTTGTGTTCATGTTATTCAACTTAAAATACTTACTGCAATGCGTGTTGGACAAAAACAAAAAAAAATAGATATTAATATTCCCAAATTAGATGATTTTATTCATAAAATTTATGTAAATGTAGCAAGAAAAATATATAAAAATGTGTATTTGTTTGAAATTAATATTCCTCCGTTAAATATTCAAAAGAATCATAGAGAGATAGAAATAATTGTACAGGAATGCATTTTAAATACATTGAGAGAAAGTATTCCTGTTGAAGCAATATTAAAAGCTTATATGGATGAAACTGTTGAAGAAGATGTTACTGAAGAAATTAAAGAACAAATAATTGAAGAACCAATTAATAAGACTTTGCCTAATAATACAAATACTTTAGTGAATAATAGAATGAATACTAATAACACGAATACTGTAGCAAATAATAGAATTAATACAATTAATACAATGAATACTAATGGCGGTGCAAATAATAGATTATCATTTAATGATACTGATTATATTTCAAATGGAAATGGGAATGTTGTACCTGTTATAGTTCCAAAAACTGTTGAAAATTTAGAAAAAATCAGCAATATGAGAGCAGAACAAAGAAAATTAGAAGATGATGATGATGATGATAATGAAAGGTTAACAATTTCTAGTGAACCAATTACTTTAGATTCAATGGATATTCATGTGATTGATGAACCTAAATTGGAGTTATTTCCTGATTTATTGATTGATGCTGAAATTTTAGACTAATTTGCGTAAAAATAAAAATAAAATATACAGTAAGTATTTTAAATGGATAATATTTTTATTATAGCTGCAGTCGTATCTGTTATTTTTATTATATCAAAATTTATTGAAATGAGATTTATTGAAAAAGAATCAAAACCATTAAAGTTATTAATTAGAGATGCACTTTTAGTATATGTTAGTGTTGTATCTGGATATTTTATTTTAGAACAGCTAAACCCTATTATGCAAAATGGTGGAAGCAGTTCTGTAGTAACTCCAGTATTTACAGATAATCCAGAGTTTTAACGTCCAGACCACACTTTAATAATAGGTTTTGTTATTTTATTATGTTTCACATCATTTTCATAATTATGATATGTATAATTACCAAAATGTTGATATTTAAAAATATGTCCTAATAATGACTTTTTTTTAGTAATAAAAGGATATTCGCTACAAAAAATTACACCCAACACTCTTTCAAGACAACATCTATCCTTTCTACAAGTAACAACTGTAGTCATATTTGTTATTTTATATTTTCTCTCTAAATAAAATAAAAAGTCATGATTTATAAATGATTGTGACCCAAAACATCCAAACCAATTAAACTTATCTATGCCTAATATTTTGTTATTCATTGTAAGTTTATTTTTAATTTCAATAGAATTATTTAGAGAATCCGTTATTTTAACTGAATTATTTACACATTCGTTGTCTGAATAAAAATACCAAAATGGAAATACTTTAATTCCTATTAATTTATCAAAATTAATTCGATTATGAAAAAAAACACTATCATGTATTATTATTGCATTATCAAAAAATTTATTTTTAATAAAATAATAATAAGGTAATAGTTCACCTCTACCAGGAAATTCAGACTCAATAATTTCAATATTATCAAAATTATAAAATGAAATTAAAAAATCTTTATTGCTATTATCATCAATAATAATAATTTTTCTATATGGATAAAAAGTTCGAATACATTTTATACAATTATTCCAATATTTATTGGTTACTTCTGAAATAACGTGTCTTGTTATTATAAATCCATAATCATTCATTAATAATATAATTTATAATATTATTAATAAAAATAAACACTAATATTTAATTACTTTTCTAAAATAAAATAGGGATTTTATCAATATCTATAACCTCATTTGGAATATCTCCTTTAAAAATAGCAAATGCTTTAAATTCTGGTCTCTCTAATTGAGCTTGTGGGGTATGATTATGAACACACCTAGCAATCATTTTGTACAATTTAAAATCAGGATATCTATCTAATCCATTATTTTTGTATAACATATTAATTCCTTTGTCATCTAAGCACCATTCTACAATTAAACGTGTAACAGGATCACATTTATTAATATTTTTAATTTCGCTAATATCTTCCACTACATAATCAAAAATAGAGCATGCAAGACGACACAAATCAAAACTAAAATTGGGTTCTAATCTTGGTTTTTTATCATTAAAATATGGTTCAGTATTATATTGTGTTGCTGCATCATTACCATTTTGAAAACTATCACTGCAAAATAATTTACCGTCAAATTTATAAATGCTTCTCCCAAAATCAATAATTTTAAAAATTCTTCCAAATGTAGCTACCTTGTAGTACTGTTTTTTATAACAATAATAAATATATTTTTTGTCAGTGTGATTATACATAACATTATTAGAATGTAAATCATTATGAGTAAAAGAAAATGCTTTTTGATATGTTATTAAAATCATTATTATTTGCATAAAAGCGGAAAACCATTCTTCATCATCTAAATCATTATTTAATATTAAATCATCAAATGTACTTTCACAATATTCCATACCAATAACTTGAACGGGAAATTTAGGTATAGTTGCGTTAATTCTTTCTTCTTCCTCACTATCTTCATCATTTTCATCCTCTTCATCTTCCCAACTTATTTCATCATTTAACTCATCATTTAGTTCATCATTTAGCTCATCATTTAGTTCATCATTTAGCTCATCATTTAGCTCATCATTTAGTTCATTTTTATCACAGCTTTCACAGCCTTTACAATTTTCACATTTTTCTTCATTTTCATTATCATTTGTATAAGATGTTCTTGATGAACATGTAGAATTTGATTTTAATGTTAGATTATTTTCATTTTCATTGTCTATTTTTGTATTTGTAATATCAACAAGATCATAATCTGCATCTTTTAAATCGGTTAAACTTAATATTTTATTTTCATTATCAAAAACATCTTCAAACATATCATCATTAAAAGATTTTATTGATAAATTTGTTTTTTCACTGGAATTATGTTCTATTTTAATTGGTTTCAATTTAGCATTTTCATTTTGAAATTGAAATAAATGATCATAGCTATCAATTTTAAATAAATTATTTTTATTTTTATTAAAATAATCGGAATTATTCAAATAGTCAATATCATCATATACATTTAATATAAAATCATTTTTAATAGCTAAAAATGAACCATAATAATCAACGCCATGGTTAAAATTATATTTATGAATAAGATTACTAGATAAAAATAAAAACATACCATCAACATAAGCGGAATTATTACAATCTAAAAATTTTGTGTTGCAATTATTTTCGTTTGAATTAATATTCGGCAAATTATAAATGTTTTCATCATTTGCATTATATTTACCAATTAAAAATTTGAATGGGTCTAATAATGGAGCCATTTTAAAGAAAATATCCTTTTCCTTAATCTTATTATTATTTATATTTTTAATGCGACAATTATATAAATTTTTATTAGTTTCATTTGATTCATTTATGGAGGAAATATACCATTTATGATTTAAATTTATATTGTTGTAATTTGTTTCGTTTAACTCGAAAAATCTTTTATAAATTGGTATATAATTTTGAGGTTTAGAGAGAAAAAGGGAATCAGACCTTTTTAAACTTTTAAAAAGATCAAGGTTTTTTCTTTTTTGATAATCAATCTTTATCATTAGCTACTTAATATATAAATTATATGAGTTTTTAACTTATTATTTTATTATTTTATATAATATAAAATAAAAACCTTGAATAGTGATAATAAGTATAAAAAAAACATTAAGAAGATATAAAAGATAAATTCGTTTTTTATTGTATTAAAAAAATTTAATATAATATATGACATTAGAATTAAAAAAATTTGATATGAAAAGCATTAGTTTCAAACCGAATGAAAATAAGGGACCTGTTGTTGTATTAATTGGAAAACGTGATACAGGCAAATCATTTTTGGTCAGAGATTTACTTTACTATCAACAAGAAATACCTATTGGAACCGTTATTTCAGGTACAGAAGAAGGTAATGGATTTTACGGCAAAATGGTACCCAAATTGTTTGTACATAACGAGTACAATACAGCTATTATTGAAAATATTTTGAAGCGACAACGCACTGTTTTGAAACAGATCAAAAAAGAAATGGAAACCTATAAACGCAGCAATATTGACCCTCGAGCTTTTGTTATTTTAGACGATTGTTTGTACGACAACACATGGGCACGCGATAAAATGATGCGGCTTTTGTTCATGAATGGCAGACATTGGAAGGTCATGTTAGTCATCACAATGCAATATCCTCTTGGTATTCCACCCACACTGAGAACCAACATAGATTATGTTTTTATTCTTCGAGAAAATTACATTGCAAATAGAAGAAGAATATATGAAAATTATGCGGGTATGTTCCCAACATTTGAGAGCTTTTGTCAAGTGATGGATCAATGTACCGAAAATTATGAGTGTCTAGTTATAAATAACAACTCGAAATCAAATAAACTACATGATCAAGTGTTTTGGTATAAAGCTGATAACCATGGTGACTTCAGATTAGGCTCTAAAGAGTTTTGGGAGCTCTCTAAAGGAATGAAAGATGATGATGAAGAAGAACAATATGACCCTAATTCAGTTAAGAAACGTGGCGCAGGGCAAAAAATCAGCGTCAAAAAGGCGAATAAATGGTAAAAGTGTTTAACCTTAAGGTTAATATAGATTTGGTTACATAATTCTTGCTTTTAAATTAAATAAACAAGAATAATAACTTAAAGAGTATCCTATTATAAAGTATATAATAAGATACAAGAACTTAACATCGTAGAACTCATAGAGAAAAATCCAATCTCTAAACTAACAAAGGTGTATAATAACAAATTAATAAATAAAATTAAGGATAATTTTACTGATTTTGAATCACAATTATTTGTAAGTAGTTTTTATTGCTATTTAAATTACGATAAAATTTTTGATTATGTAGTAGATTTAGATGATATATGGAAATGGTTAGGATTTCAACAAAAATATAACGCTATGAGGATGTTAGAAAAACATTTTAATTTAGACATAGATTATAAAAATCTTGCTCCTCAACTTGGAGGAGCGGTTTCTAATAATGAAAAATGGGGCGGACATAACAAACAAACAATATTATTAACCATAAAATGTTTCAAGTCATTATGTTTAAAAGCTCAAACAAAAAAAGCATCCGAAATTCATGAATACTATATGAAAATGGAAGATGTTTTGCATCAAATTGTGGAAGAAGAAACAGATGAATTAAGACTTCAATTAGAGCAAAAAGAAAATATTATTTTGGAAATAAAACAAAATTCCGAACAAGAAAAACAACAATTGTTACAAACTTCAAAAAAAGAAAAACAAAAAGCAATAGAACAAACCATATTAGTTCATTTCCCATTAAATACAGAATGTATTTATTTTGGTACAATTGATAATACTAATGAACTACAAGAGAAATTAATAAAATTCGGTCACACAAATAATTTGGCAACTAGAATAAATGACCATCGTAAAAGTTATATCAATTTTGAATTAGTAGAGGCATTTAAAGTTCAAAATAAAGTGGAAATAGAAAATCTAATTAAAACATATCCAAAAATTAAAAGACAAATTCGTACACTTGAAGTAAATGGGAAAAATAAAATGGAAATAATTGCTTATGATACCACAAATTTTACTATTGATAAATTAAGTAAACATATCAAGGACATTATTCATTCTAAAACTTACAGCATAGATAATTTTAATAGAATAATGAAATTAAATGAAGACCTAGAAAATAAAATTAAAGAGTTGGAGAGTAAAAATAAAAGGTTAGAAATACAAAATAGAGAGTTAGAAATTGAAAATAAAAAACTAAAAGAACAACCAAACTCCATAACTAATGAAACACAAATTGTACAACAAAATATTGTATTCACACAAACCCCACTAGTAGAGAATGAAATGGATAAAAAATTTAATGAATTTGTAAGTAGTATTTGTATTGTGCGTTCAGATGTAGAAGAATACTCTGTAAATATGGAAGGTCGTTATCGTTTATGGAGTCAAGTTAAACCAACCAAAGAAGTTTTTCACGCATTTAAAGGTTATTTAGACGCAAGATTTAAACCAAAACGCATTGGAGCAAATCATGGATATAGTGGAATTAAATTAAAACCAGTCGACTATAAAAAATCAAGAGAAAATTCGAATATTGAGACTTTTATATTTCAAGTATGTCAATTTTCTGATTGTGGAAAAGTATTAAATTCTGTTTTATTAACTGAATACCAAAAATGGAAAGTTTCTGTTGGCAAAGAAGTATCTGAAAATGATATGAAAGAAATTAAAGAATATTTGAATGTGTCACCTTATGCATTGAAAGCTGTAGTATGGACAACTGAAGGTAATAATGAAGGATATTATGGATTATCTATAAAAGAATATGAATATAAACCCAAACTGATTTCTTCTACTGGTAAAAAAGTATATAAGAGAGAATATAAAACAGACATGTTATTAGCAACATGGGATACAATTGCAAAAGCAGCACTATCCGAAGGTATTTCAACTGCTAAAATGAGTCGTTGTGTTAAAAATAAAATTATAATAGATGATTATTATTATAGTGTTATTTAAAATATATTATTAATTAATATTTATTTCTTGTTAGCAAAAGGTCCACTAACCAATTGGCTTTGACCATTGTCTGTTTTTCCCACAACAATGTTCTCTCCCTCAAATAATTCCATTTGAATATCTGCAGAAGAAATGTTCTCCTTCTCTTTCAATCCAAACTCTTGAGTGCTGCTGCCATTATTGACACCAATTAAATTACCTTGATCATCAATAGTTTGTGTCAAAGCGTTACCAGATTTTTCAGCATTCTTAATATTTTCTTCAATTGCTTTTTGTTTGGTTTCTTTAACACGTTGGTCAAATGCGGACTTAGCGCTAGACTCATTTTTATTCTTCTCGAGCATCAACTGATTAAGCTCTTCTTCCATATATTCAACACGACCCGTCTTGTAAGCTTCAGGCTCCCAAGGCATCCACATACCAACTGGTCCCACCATAATATCATGATTAGGGTCAATTTCTCTAAGCATCTTACATCTTAATTCAGCCTCTTCCATGGTAGGATAAGAACCGCGAATCTTTAGACCTCTAGTACTAGTTTGGAAATTATGAGCAATGCCAAAATCTTTATCTAGCTGCTCTTCATTGTTATCTAAAAATGTTTTGTAATCATCTTCCATATTAGATTTTGACAAGTTATCTTTTTCTTCCTTTACAAACTCTTTAAAATCATTAGTTACATCATCAAATGAAACATTGTATTTGAAAGAAAGAAAATTTAAAAATTGCACAAATTTTTCCATTGATTTATTTAAATCCCACTTCTTTAGGAATTGTTCAAAATAAAAAATTTGCTTTTGTTTAATAATATTTTCAGGTGAAACAAAAGAAACACAAACAAATTTTTGTCCAGCAATAGGTTTATCTTCTTCTAATAAATCAACATATTTAGGATTATTTTTTCCATTCACTTGTTTTCTCTCAAATCCACTTTTTTTAGAGTTCTTTTCTTTAGAGCGATCCATTTAAATAAAATAGATAATTATTTTTAAGTTTTTTATCGCATATAATATTTTTTTCTTATTATTTAATATAAATGAACGGTTTAATTAACGTTGGAGAACTTGTAAAGAGAATTATTAAATATCTTGTTGAAGGTTTGATGGTTGCTATTGCTGCATATGCTATTCCTAAACGTTCTTTGAATGTTGAGGAAATTGTATTGATTGCTTTGACTGCTGCTGCTACTTTTAGTATTTTGGATACCTATATCCCTAGCATGGGAGCCACTGCACGCTCTGGTGCTGGTTTTGGTATTGGTGCTAATTTGGTTAAATTCCCAGGTGGATTTTAATCTAATCTAAATAATCATAATATATTTATTCTAATAGTAATATATTATGTATAAACAAAAAGGTGGAGAATTTACAAATGAGGAAATAAATGAATTACACGAATTAGGGTTTACTGATGAACATATACAAATTTTAACTGACAATGGTATAACAAATATTCAATTAGCACGAAATTCATTACAACAAGAAAATCCGGATACAGGTATGCCTTTTACGCCTCAAGAAATAATTGATAGTTTACAAATAAATGATTTAAATGATTCTAATAATTCTTTAAATGAATCAACTATTTCATTTGATTCAGAGGTACATGATTTAAATGATTTAAATGATTTAAATGATTCTAATAATTCTTTAAATGTGTCAAATATTTCGGATGATTTAAATGATGACAATTTAGACTTTAATTTTGTCCCGATTAATAATTCTATGAATACTACAGGAGAAAATATTTCTATTATTGAACCAGATAATAATGACAGTTTTGATTCACAAAATTCATTACATTTATCTCATTTAGAAGGGATTAATAATTCAAATATTTCAAACAATACAAATGAAGAGGAAGAATCGTTTGGCGGAAAAACAAGAAAAAGGAAAAATAAGAATCATAATAAAAGAAAAACTCATAAAAAAAAAGGTTATAAAAAAAGAAAAACTCATAAAAGAAAATGTTATAAAAAAAGAAAAACTATGAAAAAAAGACATAGAAATCGCAGAATGAAAGGTGGTAATATTGACACATTAGGTAGTGCCGATTTTAATCCAAATCTTGCTTATGATAGTAAACAAGTTGGAGGTCAAAATATAGGTTCTAATTGCAATGATCCAAATTTTTCTATTTACAACACAAGAGAACTTACTCTTTTTCCATATAAACCAAATTAATTAATATTTTCATTTCAATAATACAAGTCAACATTATTTATAAAGGACACCATAATAAAATATTATGATATATTATATTATTATGGCCGAACAAGATTTTACAATGACTGAACGCGATGCAAATGAACAAATTGTGTTAGATAGCAACCAGGTTCCAATGAAAGCATTAACTTATTATTCTATAAATGGTAAAATATATCAATATTTAGGACAGTGGTCAAAAAATAAGGATGTAAGGGGGTTTAAATTAAAAGAGAATGGTAGAATAATATTTAAACCAATTAATTCACCATTAAATATTGTTCCTGCAAATGAAGAACCATCTGAAACAGATAGTGATGATAATTCTGATTTCGAACGTGGTGGAAAAATACGTTTTAAAAGAATAAGAACTAAAAAAACAAAGAGAGGTAAAACTAGAAAAACAAAGAGAAGTAAAACTAGAAAAACAAAGAGAGGTAGAAATAGAAAATAAAATTAGTATTTACTATGATTTGCCGTCAATTGTAACTTCTTTTGATATATTTCTAATTATTTTATCTTCTTTTTCCAAATCATTATCCCCTTTGCCCCCCATTGCTTCCATTACAAGTTTATTATACTGGTCTGATATTTTTGAAGTACTTTTTAAACAATCTGGATTCTTCATTCTAAACTCACCTAACAATTTTGTGTTTTTATGTGCTACATGTTTAATTGCCTTTCTTAACTTAAATTTATCTTCATTTTCTTTTTCCCATTTATCTTCATCTTTTACATACATTACTTCTCTCTTTGTATCTGTACAATGAACTGGTCTTTTTGATTCGTCAAGTGAATTTAAGTTTTTAACAATGATACTTGAAATACCTTCTATATACCCCACTTTTCCAAACTTTTCCAAATCAGAAAGCTGTAGTTTAATCGAATCTACAAAATCCATTATATTCATTGCATCTTTACAAGTCTCGTTTAAAAAGAATTGTAAATTAAATGTTTTATTATGAGAATTCGTATTTGTTATATTATTGTTATTATGTGTGCCATTTTTGATAACTTCTATCATAATATTTTTAAATTCAGATGTTTCTTTTATTAATTCTGAATTTTGTTTAATAAGCATTAAAATTAATTGATCTTTATCAAGTGAATCATTAATTTCAGTTTCACAAGTTTTTGTATGTTTCCATAATCCAGTGCGGGATTTATATTCTTTATTACATTTTTTACATATAAAAACACAAAATTGGGATTTTTGGGGAATTTCTGTTAACGTTTCGTTAACATTTGTTAACTTTTTAT
>Ga0114966_10003282_pt1 | contig 14274 bp, 12 predicted proteins | sample M_130207_XF_Meta_FD_87029 | JGI IMG/M metagenome (GOLD analysis project Ga0114966, IMG submission 87029) | Freshwater microbial communities from Lake Montjoie, Canada to study carbon cycling - M_130207_XF_MetaG | ecosystem: Environmental > Aquatic > Freshwater > Lake | place: Lake Montjoie... | reverse complement strand
AGGGCGTTCTCTGCGTATGGAAGTTCTGGCAATGTGAATGGCATGTGTTTCTCCGTTTTGGATTGATTGATGGAAGTTGTTGTTGCAGACATTGTTGTTCGACTCGCCGCCGCGACCGCCGCAGCCGCTACTCCTGCAAGAAACATTCGGCGAGATGCGTTGGTCGATTCGTCTAGCAAGGGAAGATAAGCATACCCATGCAAAGTGTTCTTGCGGACTAACCTTGCTCGAATGCGACATCCGATTCGTCTTGTTGATGCGGCGGCCAATCGAGCGATCGAAGCGGCGCGAGTTCTGGAAGACATCGCGCGTTTCTGCGCGGATGATGCGGAATTGACAGAGGGTTATAAAACGATTCGTCACGATTTGATTTCTGCGCTTGCGGTACTGCCTGCTGGAATGCGCGAAGCGAATCGCGATCTTGCAGGCGATGTGGGCACAACAATTGAAGGGGCAAATGAAGGTTCGCGCGCGAGTGTTGCTGCGATTGTGGCTGCGAATGCGTCTCGCTTGACCGAAGCGCTGCGCAGTCTTGAAGAGGGAATCAAAGTATTGCCGATCGCCACGCCGCTTTGGTCCGTGATCGAATCGCTGCGATATCGGGCGTATGAAATGAATGCGCGCTTGACTTTGCGTTTGCGTTCATCTGAAGTGCGACAATGGAAAGTGTGTTTGATCTTGACGCAATCGATCTGCAAACATCCTTGGCGCGATGTGTTGCGCGCTGCTCTTGAAGCGGGCGTGGATTGCATTCAAGTTCGCGAAAAAGAAATATCGACGGGCGATCTTGTGGCGCATGTTCGTGAAGTCGTTGATGCTTCGCATCGCAGTGGCGCATCGGTGATCGTGAATGATCGAATCGATGTCGCCCTTGCAGCAGGTGCGGATGGTGTGCATTTGGGTTTGAGCGATTTGACAATCGCCGACGCGCGGCGCATTTCGGGTCGGGCACTGCTTGTTGGTGCGACGGCGCACAATCTTGCAGAGGCTCGCGCCGCAATCACTGCAGGCGCGGATTCGTGCGGAGTTGGAGCGATGTTCGCATCGACCGTGAAGCCGAACCAAGCGCCCGCAGGCCCAGAATGGATGCGCGAATTCGCTGCGATTTGGCCGAATGTCGTGCACTTGGCGATTGGCGGGATCACGCCTGAAAACGCGCCAATGCTGCGTGCAGTGGGTTGTTGTGGAGTAGCAGTTTCGTCGTGCGTTTGCGCCGCGGAAAATCCTGGTGCGCAAGTCGCCGCGCTGCGAAAGATTTTCGAGTGAGCGGCACAGTCACCAACGCGCAACTGGAATTGCTGGGAACAGGAACAAGTTCTGGCGTACCAGTCATCGGTTGCGAGTGCGCAACGTGCACATCCGATGATCCGCACGACCGACGATTGCGCACAAGCGCGGTGCTTCGCTTTTGTGATCCGCAAGGTGTTGATCGTGTGTGGCTGATTGATGTTTCTCCAGATCACCGCGAACAGGCACTAAAGAGTCGCATCTTGCGCTGTGATGGAATCTTGATCACGCATTCGCATATGGATCATGTGTGGGGACTTGATGAAGTACGGCGATACAACGCACTGATGAAAACGCCCATCGACCTCTTTGCGGACGAGGAGACATTGATTGATCTGCAGCGCGTCTATCAATATATTTTTCAGCGGCATCAGAATGTCAACAATTCATTCGTCGCAGACTTGATCGCAAATCGCGTGACGCCCGGCACGCCGATCGAGCGCCACGGAATTCGGATGACTCCATTCACGCTTCTGCATGGTCGCGTGCCTGTTCTTGGATGGCGATTGGAAGCGATTGACGGCGGCGATGGGGGCGGACTCTTTCCGATGGCGTACTGCACCGATGTTTCGGCCTTTCCGCCTCAGACATATTCGCATCTGCAAGGACTTCGGACTTTGGTTTTGGACATGCTTCGATTTCGGGCTCATCCGACCCACTTCACGGTCGATCAGGCCGTGGCACACGCAGGCGAAATTGCGGCAGAAACCACGGTCTTTGTGCATATGACCCACGACATTCGCCATGGGGAATTGGACCCTCGATTGCCCGCTGGAATGGCTCTTGGTTATGACGGTCTGCGGTTGCCGCGATCGCCTTGCTAATATCCCAAACTCCTTATGGCACAAATCCGCGAAATCAAGAAGCGTATGGTTGCAGTGCGAACCATTCAGCGCATCACCAAGACGATGCAAATGATCGCAACTGCGAAGTTCACCGCTGCGTTGCAACGAGCGAAGGCAACGCGTCCGTACACCGAACGCATCCGTGAATTAGTTGCAGAAGTTTCTGCTGCCTCAGGCGATGTTGACAATCCGCTGCTCGGTGTTCGATCGGGCGGTTCAGGAAAATCTTCTGGCAAAGAGATTCTGCTCGTTGTCACTTCAGATCGTGGACTGTGCGGCGCATATAACGGAAGCGTTCTGCGAAACGCGATGAGTGAGATTCGCAAGCGTCGCGCCGCGAAGTGCGAAGTCATCTTGGAGACTGCAGGCAAGAAGGGCGTTGCATTCTTTCGTTTTCAAAAGATGGATATTGCAGAACGACATTCGTTTGGAGACAAGCCTGTGTTCGCAGATGTTGCAGCGCTTGCAGACCGATACATGGCAGATTTCGTTGCAGGAAAAATCGACGCAGTTCATGTTGCGTATATGCGATTCATTTCTGCATCGCGGCAAGTTCCAGAAGTGATGCAGTTGCTTCCTTTGACGGTTGCGACAGCAGCAGCTTCGGCAACCACTGCAGCCACGGCAGCAAAGGGTGCTGCAACGGTCTATGACTTTCGCCCAAGTGCGGAAGTTTTGTTGAACGATTTACTGCCAAAGTCGGTGAAAGTTTCGCTCTTTCAGGCTTTGAACGATTCGGTCGTCAGCGAGAATGTGATGCGCATGGTTGCGATGAAGGCAGCCACTGATAATGCAAGTGGACTTGGTCGAACGCTGAAGCGCAATTTCAATCGCGCTCGTCAAGCGAAGATCACCACCGAGTTGACTGAAATTATTTCCGGCGCAGCAGCGTTGGAGTGATTTCGCTCGTCACAAAAAAGGTTTTATTCCAGCGCCGCGTGAGGCATGCTGCGGATACAGCCACGGAATCGAGCCACGGAATCGAGCCACGGAATCGAGCCACGGAATCGCATCAGTGGGCAGCCGTGAAAAGTCCTCTCGGGGCTCAGACAGTCCTCGGCGACCGACACGATCCGATTCTCGAAATTTTATTGCAAGTTCAGTCGGCCGCCTGCGGAACTCGCCCGAGAGAACTTTCCAACGGCTGGAGACGCAAACGGAATCGAGCCACGGATACAGCCACGGAATCGAGCCACGGAATCGCATCAGTGGGCAGCCGTGAAAAGTCCTCTCGGGGCCCCCATCGGAACGATGCCATCCGATAGGCACATAGTTGAACGCCAGCGCTAGAATCAAAATTCAGAAATCACTCATCACACGACTTGCACTGGAAAGACATTGGCTCTTCACCCTCAATTTCCATCATCGCCCTACGCGCCGCTTATCCCGGAGCAGCGTTGGTTTCCCGCTGATGAGGCGATGCGAGAAAAATCCTACGATAAACTATTGCCGCCTCTGGTCGCGAAGATCCGCGAGGAAGTTTGTGCGTGGCGCAACAAGGGCTATCCCGGCGCGTCACCAACTTCCGTTGCCTTGCTCCGTCATTGGTTCGAGACCGAGCACCTCACAGAGAACGCGGACGGCACGCTTTCGCCATTTCGTTACTACTTCGCCCAGCGAGAAGCTGTGGAGAGTGTCATCTGGCTTTACGAAGTGCAACAGGCTCGCGATAAATTTGATCTAATGCGATTTTCTTCGCTGACAGAAATTTCTGCCGCAATGTTTGCCGAAGAATGGCCGCGATATGTTCTGAAAATGGCGACGGGCGCGGGGAAAACCAAGGTGGTCTCGTTGCTGCTCGCGTGGAGTTTCTTTCACCGCACATATGAGCCTGATTCCACTCTCTCGCGCAACTTTCTCATCATCGCGCCAAACATCATCGTGCTTGATCGACTTCGCGCAGACTTCGACGGGTTGAAAATTTTCTTCAACGATCCCATCCTGCCACAAAACGGCCACGAAGGACATAACTGGCGCGACGACTTTCAGTGCACGCTCCACATTCAAGATGATGTGCGCGTGATGCGAGAGACGGGAAACATTTTTCTCACAAACATTCACCGTGTTTTTCTTGGCGATATTTCCGATCCTTCGCTCGACGACGATGACCTGAGCGATTACTTTCTCGCAGACGCTTTTGGCAAGAAGCCCTCGGGCAAAACCACCGACAGCAAGACCGATCTCGGTGAAATCATTCGCGAAATTGACGAACTGGCCGTGTTCAACGACGAAGCCCACCACATCCACGACAGCCGCATGGCGTGGTTCAAATCCATCCAGGACATTCACCACAAAATGCTGCAGCGCGACGGTCGCCTTGCTTTGCAAGTGGATATGACCGCCACGCCGCGCCATGACAGCGGAGCAATTTTCGTTCAGACGGTTTCGGACTACCCGCTTGTCGAAGCGATCCATCAGAATGTCGTCAAGCATCCTGTTCTGCCCGATGCCGCGAGTCGCGCCAAGCTTCAGGAAAAGACAAGTGCCATCTTCACCGAAAAGTTCGACGACTATCTCAAACTCGGAATTGAAGAATGGAAGAAAAGTTTTGCCGAGCACAATCCGCTGGGCAAGAAAGCCGTTCTCTTTGTCATGGTGGATGACACCAAGAACTGTGATGAGGTGGGTGAATACCTGCGAAAGATTTGCCCTGAACTGCAAGGCGGCGTGCTTGTCATCCATACCAAGAATAACGGCGATATTTCCGAAGCCGCATCAGGCAAGAACAAAGAGGAACTGGACAAACTCCGTAAAGAAGCCAATGCAATTGATTCCTGGAATAGCCCTGTAAAAGCCATCGTCTCGGTCCTCATGCTCAAGGAAGGCTGGGATGTTCGCAATGTCACCACCATCGTTGGCCTTCGAAAATTTTCGGCTCCAAGCAACATTCTCCCCGAGCAAACTCTCGGCCGTGGCCTGCGGCGGATGTATTTCGGCAGCGATCAACGCGAAACCGTTTCTGTGATGGGCACGCCGGCGTTCATGGAATTTGTGGAGTCCATCCAGAGCGAAGGCGTGACCTTTGAGCATCGCCCGATGGGCGAGGGCGAGACACACAAAGATTCGCTCATTGTGGAAGTGGACACACAGAACGAAAACAAGAATCTCGACGACCTCGACATCCCGCTGCCGCGACTCACACGCCGCTATCAGCGCGAATACAAGAATCTCGACGCTCTCGACCCATCAAAGTTTGGCAACAAACCACTGCCGCTGAAATCATTCACACCGGAACAAACCCGCGAGATCGTTTTCAAAACCATGCTCGACGCAGCGATTCACCACACCGTCATACTCGACGACTCTGGTCCGGCGGATTATCGCTCCGTTGTCGCATTCTTCGCGCGGCAATTGCTCAAAGATCTGCATCTCGTCGGCGGTTATGAACTGCTTTATCCCAAGGTGCGCGACTTCATGCGCGACCGCCTGTTCAGCGGGTCGCCTTTGAATCTGGAAGATCCGGTGGTGCTGCGCAATCTTTCAGAACCTGACGCTGGGAAAATTCTTTACGACACTTTCAAAGCGGCCATCAACTCGCTTACCGTTGAGGAAACTGGAGTCACTCGCATCGAGGACCGCATTCGATTACGCAACACTCGCCCATTCCGAACAGAACATCGCTCCTATATCAATGCCAGCAAATGCATCTTCAACCGCATCGTCGGCGAACCCAACTCTGACGGCCTGGAACTTTCCTTCGCCGCTTTCCTCGAAGCCGCGCCCGATGTGCAAGCCTTTGCCAAAAACTATCTCGCCATCGGCTTCAAACTTGATTATGTCAAAGCCGACAAAGACCTCTCGAATTACATTCCCGATTTCATCGTCCGCACCCAAGACTCAAAAATATGGCTGGTGGAAACCAAGGGGCGCAAAGAATTCGACCTGCCGCAAAAGATGGCGCGGTTGAAGCAGTGGTGCGCTGATGCCACTGCCGCCGAAGAAAGCGGGCAGCGTTATGATTTTGTTTTCGTTGACCAGGCCGGTTTTGAAAAGCACGCGCCGAAAAATTTCGCTGCTCTCGCCGCAAGTTTCACCGAGTACAAATAACAACAATGACCGAGTCAGAACTCCAGCAGATTTTGCAGCAACTCCTCGGAGAGTGGGAGAACGAGTGCGTCGAGTTCAAGGACGCCAATGACAACTATCCGACCTCGGACATTGGCAAATATTTCTCTGCCCTCAGCAACGAAGCGAACCTACGCGGAAGGTCAGCCGCATGGTTGATATTCGGCGTTGAAAATGACAGCCGCAGTGTCATCGGGACTGAATATCGAATTGCGAAAGAGCGACTGCACAGCCTCAAACATCAAATTGCACAGGACACCGAACCTTCCATTTCCTTTCGAGAAATCCACGAACTTGAAACCCCGCAGGGACGCGTAGTGCTCTTCGAGATTCCAGCGGCACCCCGTGGCATTCCCATTGCGTGGAAATCCCATTACTACGCCCGCAATAGTGAAACCCTCACCGGCCTGAGCATTGCCAAGCAAGATGAAATTCGTTCACAATCTCTTGCCGATGATTGGTCCGCCATCATCTGCAAGGACGCGACAATTGCCAACCTCGATCCGGACGCCCTGACCAAAGCCCGCGAAATATTCATCCAGAAGCACGGCGACCGTATCCCCGTTGCCACTATCCGCTCATGGGACGACGCTACTTTTCTGGACAAGGCGAAACTGACCAACAACGGGCGCATCACTCGCGCCACACTTCTGCTTTTGGGTCGCCCTCAGTCCACGGTCTTCCTTTCACCTTATGTGGCAGAGATGAGTTGGAAACTGGAAGGACCGGAACTGGCCTATGAGCATTTTAACCCGCCCTTCTTGCTCACTTCCTCGCTGCTCTTTCAGCGCATTCGCAATCTGCGTCTCAGTTTTCTCCCTGCAAATCAGCTCATTCCTGTGGATGTTCCAAAATACGACAAGCGCATCGTCCTTGAAGCTTTGCACAACTGTATTGCACACCAGGATTATTCCAAATGTGAACGCATCCTTGTTATTGAGCGTGTGGGCGAGTTGGAATTTCAAAACGCTGGCGAATTTTTCGACGGCACGCCTGATGACTACATCCGGGGTAACCGCTCGCCGCGCCGCTACCGCAACCGCTTCCTCACCGAAGCCATGGTCACGTTGCGCATGATTGACACCATGGGCTTTGGCATTCGCGAGGTCATGTGGAAAGGCCAGGCCAGCCGTTATCTCCCACTGCCTGACTACGACCTCTCCGAGTTGGGTCATGTCAAACTCCACCTTCAAGGCCGGTTTATTGACGAGAATTACAGCCGTGTTCTGCTCACCCACGCTGATCTGCCTTGGCCAGATGTGTTGGCCTTGGACAAGGTCCAGAAGGGAACCACGCCGGACGAGGATCTTGTCCAAGATCTCCGCCGCCGAGGACTGGTTGAAGGGCGTCGACCCAAGTTGCATGTTGCTTCCGAAATCGCCGCTCTTACTGAAACGGAAGCTGAATACCTGCACCACAAAGCATTCGACGATGCGTACTACTGCGACTTAATTATCAAATATCTAAAAAAATTTGGTTCGGCCAAGAGAACCAAATTCAATCGCTTGCTCGAAGGCAAGCTTTCTGATTTGCTTACTCCTATTCAAAAACAAGGCAAGATCACAAACCTCCTGAAGCGTCTTAAACGAGAGAACCGTATCAAAGTGGATGGCTACGGAAAATCTGGTGTCTGGAAGCTTGCTGACCATTGATTGTGCGAATGCGTGCGAATGTGTGCGAATGCGTGCGAATGTGTGCGAATGTGTGCGAATGAGTACGATTTGGATTATGAGACCCTATGAATTCCTAATTGACTGCCAATTGACTGAAAACTCAGCCGACAACCTCCAACCCCTCTAAAACCAAAATTTCAAGGCTTTTCACCCCGTTGCTTAATTGACGGTTAATTGACTGGAACCACCATGCCGCGCCCAACACCCATTGCCTACGACCTCTCCGACGCCGAGAAGCGCGACCTGATCAAGCTCATCGGCGAAGGCAAGACGCTGCCCGAGAAATACCGCTTCCTTCTCTTCGCCGACAAACGCGAAGTCGAACTTGTCTGGAACGGCAAGACCCGCGAGGTCTGCACCGCCATCCTTCCCTTTCAGACTCTCGAACACATCGACGAGCCACGGAAGGAAGCCGCTGCCGCGCAAGGCGAAATGTTCGACACCAGCAGTGGGCGGCAGGTGAAGGGCTGGACTAACAAACTCATCTGGGGCGACAACAAGCTCATCCTCGCCTCGCTCAAGAGCGGTGCGCTCCGCCGCCAGATCGAGGACGCCGGCGGTCTGAAGTTGATCTACATCGACCCGCCCTTCGATGTGGGCGCGGACTTCAGCATGGACATCGAGATCGGCGGCGAGACCTTCCACAAGGAGCCGAACCTGCTGGAACAAATCGCCTACCGCGACACTTGGGGGCGCGGCGCGGATTCGTTCATCGCGATGATTTACGAACGGCTGATTCTCATGCGAGATTTGATGCATGAGGAGGGGAGTATTTATGTGCATTGCGATTGGCGAGTCAATACATTCTTACGACAAGTACTTGACGAAATTTTTAACAAGGAAAATTTTGTCAATGAAATTGTGTGGAAACGCCGCGGTGGTAAAACTTCGCCAGACACTTCAAGAATTGAAAATGTAGTGGACTACATCATCTGGCATTCAAAATCCGCAAATAAAACGGTCAATTTTCAATTTACAACAGCGGATTCGGAAGAATATATCGAAACACAATTCAAGTACACAGATGAAAGCGGCAGAAGATACCGATTGAGTCCGATTAATGCGCCTGCGCCTCGTCCAACTCTTCAGTACGAATTCATGGGCTACAAACCCCATCCGAATGGCTGGAGCGTCAGTATTGAAAAACTGCAAAAGATGTATGACGAGGGTCGCTTAGTGTTCCCAAAGACGCCCGAGGGGCGAGTAAATCGCAAACAGTACTTTGACGAATGGCCCGGCTATGCAATTAACTCGTTGTGGACAGACATTCCACTCATAGCACCTTCAGCTGAAGAGCGTCTACATTACCCAACGCAAAAGCCGGAAAAACTACTGGAACGCATTATTCAGACCAGTAGCCAAGAAGGCGATTTAGTGGCAGATTTTTTCTGTGGCAGCGGCACGATGGCTGCAGTAGCGGAGAAACTTGGCCGTAAATGGATTGCCACTGACCTCGGCAAATTCGGCATCCACACCACGCGTAAGCGGCTCATTCAAGTGCAGCGAGAGTTGAAAGCTGATGGCAAACCATTCCGCGCCTTCGAAGTGCTCAACCTCGGGCGCTATGAGCGGCAGGCCTATCTCAATGTCGGTGGCAGACTTACAGGCAAAATGAAAGAGCAGGCATTGGCGACAAAGGGACGCGAGTTCCGTGAGTTGATTTTGAAGGCCTATCGCGCTGAGCCATTGCCGGACGCTGGCTTCTTTCACGGCAAGAATGGTGCGCGGCTTGTGGTCGTCGGTCCGATCAATCTGCCGGTCGGTCGTTTATTCATTGAAGAAGTCATCACGGAATGCCGCAAGCGTGGTGCAACTCGCGTGGATGTGCTGGCATTCGAGTTCGAGATGGGTCTCTTCCCCGCCGTGTTAGAGGAAGCGAAACAAAAGGGTATTGATCTCGCGCCCAAAACAATTCCGCCAGAAGTCTTTGACAAACGCGCTGTCGAAAAAGGCCAGGTTCGTTTCCACGATGTTGCCTACATCGAAGTCACGCCGCGTTTCGACAAGAAGGACAAACTCAAATTGGCGGTCGAGCTGACGGATTTCTCGGTCTATTACTCGCAAGGCATCGCCGATTCGATTGCCGCAGAATTGAAAGAAGGCAAGAACGAAGTCGTCTGCGAACAAGGCAAACTCATCAAGTTGAACAAAGACAAAGAAGGCGTCATCACGCGCGATGTCCTTACGAAAAAATGGACCGACTGGGTGGACTATTGGGCGGTGGATTTCGATTACGAGAGCCGCAAAGAGATCATCAAGGTGGCACCAAGCACGGGCTTGGAAAAAGATTTGGTGGCGGACAAACCAGTGGTCTTGAACGAGTACCTCATGTTGGAGGATCGTTGGACGGGCGCGTTCATTTTTGAGAACGAATGGCAGAGTTTCCGCACTCGTCAAAATCGCAGCCTGGAAATGATCTCGGCCACCCATTCCTATCACAAACCCGGCCGCTACATCATCGCCGTCAAAGTCATCGACATCTTCGGCAACGACACCATGTCGCTCATGCCCATGACGGTGGGGTGAACAAAATGGCGGATGAGCGATGATCGCTTCAATTAATTACGCAAACACTCTTGCCTCATCTAACTTTTCTAGCCTTTATTTCCATACGCATTCATCTTCCATAACTCTTGCTGACCATTTACCCACACTTGTTTATTGTAATTCTTTGCATTGCGCATCAAATCGACACGAGCCTTGAACTCGGGGGTTGTCTGCCACTGTTTTAGGATTGGTTCATCACCAATGATCTCACGGAATGTATTGCCAATTGTGCGACAACGATACTCTTCAAGTTTCTGCGACGAGACTTGCTGAGTAATTGGAAGGTGCTCCGCATGAGTTTTGATGTTTAGATCAATCTCCAATAATAATTTTGGTGACAAAGCAACCACGATGCTGCGTGATTTCACAAGTATCGGCGAATCACAGAGCAGAAATGTTTCATTGGTCGCAGAGAAGAGCGACCATTGACCGCAAACGAGAAGCTCAACTAGGTTGGCAAGTGCAGATGTGTTGCCCAACTGTCTCTTCAGCATGACGAAATGTTCGAATTTTTCGTGGCCAAGCTTGCGGTGCCAATCGATCATTGAATTCATGATCGCATGACTTCGCAGCAGTTGCCAAACTACAAACGAACTTAGATGTGCTTTGTCTTCTCTCGACTCTATTCTTCTCTCGACGGCCACTTTGAGAAGTGTTTGGTATGGAAGAAGTTTTTCCATAGCCGTGAGGATCTGTTCGAAGTCAATGAATACTGGATATGGAGAACTGGCGCTTTTACGAACAAACTCCTCATGCCCTTGGGGGTAATGTCTTCGCGAGAAGTCTTCAGCGGCTTCTCTTGAAATCTCTGCGAGGCCTAAATTTTTTTCATAGTGAACACGCTCAACAGTGGTCTGAAATAATTTTTCAGATTTCACATTAAGCACATAAACGGATTGTTCCCGGACAGATAATGATTCCATTCCTCCGGTCGTTGCGAGTCGATAGTAATTAGGATTCCAAAGCGCTGTCCAGAAACAAGGGTTGTAGTGGTTTCGTTTGGCGATTTTCATAGTTCAGGTCCAACCATTTTCAGGCAGATTCTCCGATGCGGCAGAAACGGAATTAACTCTGCAGGAACAAATCATTGCCACTCCGAGCTCAGAGTTTTGATGGCACCCTAAGGCTTTCACTCCGGTGGTGTTGCGCCCTAACCAAATCCCACAAGGCGAGTCGGTGTTCCCCATGAACCTAAGGCGGATTCAAAGAAATCATTTTTCCGATTGGTACGAGTGAGCCATTGTGCAAACCTTTTGCCCTTTTCGGTAAGAACGACATTTGCGCCTTGCATGTCCGTTAGTCCCGTACCAGCGAGCTTCTTTGCAAGCGAATCCCCAGAAAATAGTCCACTTGACAGCGATTGATTGGGCTTGCCAGTCTGATAGCGAATTACATCTCTTCCGATGTTATTGCATGGCAACGAGATTGATCGATCATTCATCAGGATTAAAAATTGACGAATCGAGTCGTCGATAAGGCTGTCGATAAGAGCGAATTGGGCGTCCTCTATGTTTGAACTGGACTTCGCTTCCTCCAGTCGGTCAAGAAGTTCGGTAGGGACTTGTTGTCTCTTAAGAGCGTTGATGAAGCGCTCAGGATCCTGAACTCCATACTCAGCAGGTGAATATAAGTGGTGCGGGCGATACCAAAGAATCATGAAGAATCCGCCTGTGACCAATAGCGCGTAGACAATTACAAAGGCAGTGAGCGATATCTGGACACTGCCATCAACTTTCGTCAGCGCATATCCCAGGACAGTTTCACTAAGCGTTACGAAGGTTGCAATTATCCATAGTGGTGTGATCTTCGCTTTTAACGCGGGTGAATTATTTGTTTGGCTGCTCATTTGATTGATATCGTTGACTTAGCAATAAAACCAGTTTGCATGTTGTGGGGGCCGGATTTTCTGCCAATTCTAACTCGTCATCCACCATCCCCGCGTGCAACTTTCAAATTTTGGCAAAGTTTTTCGTGTGACTTCATTCGCGAGCTCGGACTGATGAACTCTACTCCGACAAGCTCGCGGAGTTCTGCGCGGGAAGCGCTGCGGCACCAAAGAATTTCGGAGGATGTTGCGACTAAATTGGTTTCCTGCCATACAACACAAGCTCCATGAAAATCATTCCGGCCATCTTTGGGGAACGCGAAATCCGCCGCCTCTACGATGAGAAGACCAAAACCTGGTTCTTCTCCGTTGTGGACATCATCCAGGTGCTGACGCAACAGCTGGACTTTCAGGCGCTAGAAAATACTGGAACAAGTTCAAAGAACGACTTCGCAAAGAAGGTGCTCAGTCGGTGACAAATTGTCACCAACTGAAATTTCCCGCCGCCTAGTTAAAGAAGGAAGTGAACTGGTTACAAACTGTAACCAACTGAAACTACCCGCCGCCGACGGGAAGAATTACCTCACCGATGTCGCGAATGTCGTTGGGAGCGACGCGCTGGGTCGCTCGTGAGTCGATCGTGCGCTTGAACGATCCCAAATGCAGCCTAGATTCGGCCCAAATTCACCGAAGAAAAGATGAACCGCTTCTGCTTTGAATTCGGGCAATGAAGCAACGGCGTGAGCGCTTGGCCCGTTGCGATGCGTTGTCCATGAAACACTCTCCTTGCGAGCATTCTCATTCATGTAGGTGTCCGCGGAATCGGGGAAGGCTAAATGATCGAAAACACGTTGAGCGAGAATTTGATTCTCCAACTTTGGCATCGGACTGATTCAAACCCTCGCCGAGGCTCAGTATGTTTGTTCTGCGGGTTTAGATCACTGGCGATTGATCTGCGGGTTCAGATCACAGGCTTGTCGGGAAGCTCTGGCGCATTCGCGGGTACTCCGGTTTGCACTTCATTTCCAGCTTTCTCCCACGCTTTCAATCCACCTTCAAGTGTGTACACAGTCTTGAATCCAATTTCCATCAATCGTTTGCTCGAAGCACTTGCCAGAATGTCGTTGTAATCCGTTCCATAGACAACCAAGATGTCGTACTTCTCCAAGAGTCCAGGCGCTTCAAGCGTCATATCTTCAAATGGCAAACTGATCGCACCAGCAATGTGCTTTGTGGCATAATTCTCTCGACTGCGTGGATCGATAAACGCAGACGTCTTTGCCGACGAAAAAACTCCGCCGGGCTGGCTGATTGTTTTCAGCGCGTCATATGAATTTAAAAAAACCAAATCGCGATCGCTGGTGCTGGTTTCGCACGCCGCAATTGCACAAACGCAAGTGAGGCTCATAATCAGCGATCTCAATCGTAAAATGATTTTCATAAAGTGCTGTTGTGTATTGCTGAGAATTGGTTTTCGATGCGTGTTCATATAGTCTGCCCTTGCGATGATTGGTTTTAAAACGATGCTGACAGTTTACGGTGCCTGCGCCGCAGCGGGAATTGCGTTAGTGATTCCGCAAGACGCACCGACTTCTGCAACCACTTCTGCAACCAATCCCGTTGTCGCGTCGATCATTCCATACATCGCATCTGCTTCCGACGACACACAATATGTTGTGATTCGATTCAAACTCGAACCGCAATGGCATATCTATTGGTCCAACGCAGGAGATAGTGGTGCAACGCCGACCGTGCATTTATCGATGCCAACAGGTTGGACAATTGGTCAAGCAGAGTTTCCCCGACCGCAGATTCTGGGAAACACGCAAGAGCGAAACTATGGATATGAAAACTCGATGGACTTGATGATTCCAGTTGTTGCGCCGGCTGGAGATGTTCCGGCGTCGATTTCTGTTTCTGCGAAGGTTGATTGGTTTGTGTGCAAGACCAGTTGTCAGATGGGGCGGGCGACTTTGACGACTCAGTTGACGACAAAACCAAAGAAGCCACTCGTGCCGCTGAATCCGCGGGT
>Ga0114966_10003281_pt1 | contig 14275 bp, 13 predicted proteins | sample M_130207_XF_Meta_FD_87029 | JGI IMG/M metagenome (GOLD analysis project Ga0114966, IMG submission 87029) | Freshwater microbial communities from Lake Montjoie, Canada to study carbon cycling - M_130207_XF_MetaG | ecosystem: Environmental > Aquatic > Freshwater > Lake | place: Lake Montjoie... | reverse complement strand
TTTTAGTGAGGAAACCTAGGTTTCCTACACATACCTTCCTATTTTTAAGCATTTTTAGTGAGGAAACCTAGGTTTCCTACACATACCTTCCTATTTTTAAGCATTTTTAGTGAAGAAACCTAGGTTTCCTACACATACCTTCCTATTTTTAATCATTTTTAGTGAGGAAACCTAGGTTTCCTACACATACTTTCCTATTTTTAAGCATTTTTAGTGAAGAAACCTAGGTTTCCTACCAATGCTGTAAACTTAAGCTTTTATTACCATAATAGTAAGGATTTATAAATTATATTATTAAAACAATGTTTATGTAATATTTTTAATTTTTAAAATATTTTGGTTTTAATAATTAGTCAACATAAATTATTATATATAGGCATCGTAAAAAAAATTGTACTAAATATATTGTTATATGAATTAAACACAACTATTTATAAAAAATGCTTAAAAATAGGAAGGTATGTGTAGGAAACCTAGGTTTCCTCACTATATATCTAAAAATATGTTTTATATCCATTAAGGAGGCGAATCCTTAAGTTTTCAGCATTGGTTTTCTACACATACCTAGTTATGTTTAATTTAAAAATTATTATTCATTATTATTTATAAATTCTTAACTGTCTGCCATTGACTGACTATATAAGAAGAGGACGTTGGTTTTTGTTAGTCAAACAAACTCTTTTTAGAGATTTAGTTTAGAGATTTTGAATCTGTCCAAAAATGCTGTTGAGTCTCCCAAATCGTTTTACTATTAACTAGCATCTTACGTTTCAGAGCTTCTTGTATAGGCACTTTAAATTGTGATAGTACAAATTCATACAAAGGATAATCTCTTCGCTCTACAAGTTCGAAGATAAAATATATATTACGACTCAAAGCGATTTTCAATCCGATCAGGGGATGCCTGAAATAAATAGCATTTGATGTATTTTCAATAAATTGGCGAAACAGACTATTTTCAAAGTCTTTTTCATTTTTTTCTATGGAACCAAAGATATTAAAGAAATCATCTATGGCATCTTCTGAATAGCCTTCTTTGCGCAAGCATTCTTCAATAGCATTATGATTTTGTACTATATTAATATAGTGAGACATATTTTTAACCTCTATAATAAAATATATATAATTTAATATTTAGATATATTTGTCTGTCATTTTTTTTACAAATATAATAAGTAAATGATATTATATTCATTAAATATTTCTTTAAAAAAATTTATTAATTTTTTTAAACTTAAAATAATTTTACTATTTTAATTTAATGTCAGACCCACAGGATCTATTATATACAAATAAATTTATATCAACTGATATTTTAACAGATAATCAATTAATTAGAGAAACAGAGTATTATGATCGATTTAAAAATTATATTGATAAAGATGTAACAGATGGAATAGATAATTATGTTAAAAATAATGAATATGAATCATCTTCTATAAATATTGATAAAACGTTACATACAAAATGGCCTATATACTCAAATAAAAATCATTATCCTCTTTTTGATACATATACAAATGATATTAGTACAAATAGATATAAAAAAGAGGTTGTTACAAAAATAAATATCGATAGTAGAAATAGAGATCTTTTTAAATTTAATAATTGTAATAAATTTTCTATTCAATTAGATAAAGTTTTTAATAATGTTAAAAAAATTGTTATTAATGATATTATTATTTCAAATATAAATCAATCTATAACGAATATTAATAATAATCTATCATGGCAATATGTTTCTCAAAATTATTTAATTGATAATAATATTGATTTCACTATTATACCAGTTCCATCTTCAACTACTATCTCCTATTCTAGTTTACCAAATGCTGCATATCAATATAATACATCATCGGATCAAAATATAAATATTGGTCCATATTTAGTATATCAATCAATAATATCACCTGGATTTTATTCCATTGATGATTTAATATTACGAATAAGATATGCTACATCAAAAATTGTTCATGGTTTAAATTATTTAAATAATCCTGATATCAATATTATTGAACAACCTTATTTATCATATCCTGAAAGAGTTGGAACACCTCATTTATTTTCATGTTCTATTGATCCCATTACTAGTATTGTACGATTTGTAAATAGAATGGACGAAATTAAAATTTCTGCAATACAAACATTTTCACCATATAATACTGATTTTCAAAATACAGATATATTTTATTATTTTTCATCACAATATTCTTCTTCTTCTAATTATAGTTATAGTTTAAATACATCATTTATTTATATCATTTTGCCTGCTATATCTGATATAACATATCAATTTTATGAAAATATAAATTGTATCTATACACCAAATGCATTCCCCTTAGTAATAACGGATTTAACTGTTAATATTGGAAACATTGATCCACAATTAATAAATTATACTGAATTTTATGATATTCAAATATATTTACAAAATGGATATACTGAAGATCAACTAAAATCAATATCCTATTATAAATTTATTGATACTATAACATTTCAAAATACAATTCCTGGACTAGGAAGTAATACTTCAACATTTCTTCGCTTTGCATTACATTTATCTACTGGAAATTTAAATGGTAATATATATGATAATGCAGGTGTAACTATTCGACCAAGTAGTACATCAAATCTTGTATTTTCAAATGGATTAAACAAAATTTTAAATACATATAACAATATAAATTCATTAAACACTTTTAATGGAAGTATTTCATTAAATCAAACTACTGGAGGAACAAATACTTTAAATGGAACATATACAAATAATGTATATACATCTGGTATTATTACTGATTATGAATATGTACGTGATGAATGTATAATTGGTAGAGCATTACTTTTTAGATGGATATTTGATTATCAAACAAATGAATATTTAAGTTATGAATATGATACTGAAAATGAAAAAAAAAGATCCTTGTTACATATATTAGGATGGCCTATTGCAAATGAAACAAAGAAAATATATTCAGTTATTCAAAGTTATGGTTTTAAATTTGTACATACAAATTATCAATCACAAATTGTAAATAAATCTACCATAACAGGTTATCAAACAAATAGTAATTTTACTGGTTCAAATTATCCATATTATAAATTAAAACTACAAAATTATTCTAATAAATATTATTTTGTAAATAATAGTTATATTTATTTAAAAATTTATTTTGATACAATAAAGAATAATGAAATAGATACACAATATTTAAATAGTGTATCATCTGAACAATTACAATATAATCAAGTTTATATAAATAGTTTATTATTTAATGTTGGTATCGGAGATGATTATACATGTTTATCGGATAATCAAAATTTGACATTATATAAAAAAGATCAATCTTATATTTTTACAAAAATTTTATTAAGTGATATTCCTGGAAATACAGATATAAAATTATCAAATATTATTAATAATAATTCTTTTTATATATATTATGATAATATAAAAGATAAAATAGATAATATAAATGTTGAATTATATGATGCTGATATGAAATTATTATTTATCGATAATAATTTTAGTTTTACTATCAATATACATGAAATAAAAGATATTTTAAAAGAAACTTTAATAAATTCTAAAAATAATAATGTGACAACAACAGGGCATTTTATATAAGTAAAGAAGTAAAGAAAACCCAGGTTTTCCTTGTAAAGAAAACCCAGGTTTTCCTTACGAACCTTTCCTTGTAAAGAAAACCCAGGTTTTCCTTACGAACCTTTCCTTTTTTATATATATTTTTTTATATATATTTTTTTATATTGTGTAGGAAATTTAGATTTCCTCACTATGAAATTAAAATTTTTATAAAATACACTCTCTAAAAATTAATTATTTTTAATCGAAATTGCCAAAATATATGAAGTTGATAACAGTTGGAACCATAGTTGGAACCACTGTTGGAACCATAGTTGGAACCTCTGACGAAACCTCTGACGGAACATCTGTTGGAACCAGAGATGAAATCGTACTACTCATACAAGTAGATTTAATACTAGGTTTTTTAGTTGGTCGATAAGAACCTCTGAAACTTGGACGTATACTAGGACACGTACTAGGACTTGTAGTAGGACTAGAAGTCGGTACATTACTTCCTCGTAAACTAGGACGTGTACTAGGACACGTACTAGGACTTGTAGTAGGACGTGTACTAGGACACGTACTAGGACTAGAAGTCGGTACATTACTTCCTCGTAAACTAGGACGTGTACTAAGAATTGTAGTAGGACTAGAAGTCAGTAAATTACTTCCTCGTAAACTAGGACGTGTACTAGGTAAAAGAGAAGGTTTTCTTATACTCAGACTTATAGTAGGACTAGAAGTTGGTAGATTACTTTCTCTTATACTAGGACGTGCGCTTGGTAATAACGAAGTAGGTTTTTCAGTACTTGGTCTTGCAGTAGGACTAGAAGTCGGTACATAACTTCCTCGAAAACTAGGACGTGTAGTAGGACTATCTGTCATTTTTAAAATATTTAAAGCTAATGTAGAAACCGTAGTATTTACATTCAATCCATAAACATATTTACTTAAAATAATTACGCAACAAATGAATAAGTTTTTGAACATCATTTTTTAAATATTACAATGAGAAAGTATATTTAAAAATATATTATATTAAAAAATTTATAAACATTTAGCTGTCATTTTTATATCATTTACTACTGAGAAAACCTAGGTTTTCTAATTCATACAATTTTAAATATATTTTTTAATATTTAAAATATTTAAATATTTAAAAATATTTAAATATATTATATGAGTGTTGAATTAGTTATAGCACGTTACAATGAAGATATAAATTGGTTAGATAAAGTTAAAAATAAGAAAATAACAATATATAACAAAGGAATTGATAATATTAAATATAAAAGTATCAAATTAGAAAATATTGGTAGAGAAAGTCATACATATTTAACACATATAATAGAAAATTATGATAACTTATCAGATACAACCATTTTTTCTCAAGGAGATCCTTTTTTTCATAGTCCAGATTTTTTAAAATTAATTGAAGATGTTAGTAAATTTCAACCTGTTCAAGCATTAACATCGTGTTACTCGCCATCTTTAGAAGAAGCATCTGAAAAATATAAAAAGATTATTATTGATAAAGAATTTCGTCGTGAAGGACATCCTCCATATCAATTTAAAATAAAAGATAAAAGTTTATGGATAAATAATATAAATATATATGTAGAATATTATAATAAAGATGGTTTTGTATTATATCCTCATTTTTATCGTGATTATTCTATTCTAAATGATATAAATTATTTTAACTCTATTTTTAAATTTAAATCAATACTAAAATTTATGAAAGACCGATATAAATTAGATAATATTAAATTGAATATTTTAGTTCCAATGTCTTATGCAGCTATATTTTCTGTTTCAAAAGAAGCAATCCTATCAAGAACAAAAAAATTTTATGAAAATATATTGTATTTATTGATAGATGATTATAATAAATATAAAATAGATACAGGATTATTATTAGAAAGATTATGGCTATCTATTTTTAATTATCAAAAATATAATAAATTATATAAAAAATTAAATTCAAAAGATTATTCTATTCAATATTATAATCTAAAAATAAAAAATAATATTGGAACTTTTCATATTGATACATTATTACCATTATATATAATAATTACCATTGATAAAATAATATATGTTTTAATAATAGGTTATAAATCAATATTTTTAAAAAAAGAGGATACAAAAATTTATAATATTCATTTTAAAAAAGATATATTAAAAAAAAAAGATAATCATATAGAAATTAAATTAGATAATAAATTATATGTTTATGTAAATAACTTATTATGTTGCGATAAAATAATTAATGAAAAAAATATAAATAGTATTAAAATAGAAGAATCATATATTAAAATAAAATAGTAAAGATAATTATTATAAATTAAAATCTTTTATATTTATATAATTAATGAGTTCTTCATCATCCTTAAATATTAGTTTTAGTTTTGAATATATGGTATCAATTATAGTTGTAATTGTTGTATGTAATATGTTAGTAAAAAGATCACCGCAAATGAATACAATTATAGTTGTTGTAGCAGGATTATTTATTGGATATATTACTTTATATGTAATGAATAATTTTTTTCCTTATATAAATCAACTTGCATATAGTATATATCAATATTATGTTTATAAAATTACAAGTAGTTATACATCCATGGGTTATATGCATATATGGCCTCCAATATTAGCAGTATTGATAATATTTATTATATTATTATATAATAGACAACTTGGTTAGACAACTTGGTTAAATATTTTTTGTAGTAAATTTTAAAATAAATAACTTTATCATGTCTATCTTTTTATAAAATTCTTTATAAAGTATGTTGAAATTCTTATGATGAAAATCTCAAACAATATATATAGTATAGAAACTTTTGAAACTCTTCATCTGATGAAAAATCAAACAGAATAATATCTATATTAAGAGATATATTATACATGTCAATAAATTGTGTTCGAACAATTCTAAAAACACGATTTCCATCTAATCCACATGGATTCAAAGAGTCCTCTAATGGATACTCTACTTTTAATTTAGAACCATTCTTAAATTCCATCTCAATAATAGGATCGCTTCGTTGTGTTTTTACAATTTTGATATTACCTAAAAGGATAGATGTTTTAAAGAATTTCTTCAAAAAAAATTGAAGAAATTCTTTTTCAGGATAAATGTTATTGACTAATGAATAATTAAACAATAATTGATATACTATTTCAAACATTCCATTATACACTGTTACATGTAGATATTCACATTCGCTATTGACAAAAGCTCTTAATAAATTAAGAGTAACGCTATAGGCTTTTTTATTGTCTTCTTTATTGTATTTTTTTAGTAAAGGAAAGTTAGACATTACTCTTTCATATACAATATAATAAATATCATTTTATAAATAATTATAAATATAAATAACTGTCATTTTTTTTATAAAAAAAATATATTATAAAAAAAATACTTAATATTTTAAAATTAAAAATATCACATAAACATTGTTTTAATAATATAATTTATAAATCCATACCATTATGGTAATAAAAGCTTAAGTTTACAGCATTGGTAGGAAACCTATGTTTCCTCACTAGAAAGGTATGTGTAGGAAACCTGGGTTTCCTCACTAGGAAGGTATGTGTAGGAAACCTGGGTTTCCTCACTAGGAAACATATGTTTCCTCCTAGGAAGGTATGTGTAGGAAACCTGGGTTTCCTCACTAGGAAACATATGTTTCCTCACTAGGAAGGTATGTGTAGGAAACCTGGGTTTCCTCACTAGGGTTTCCTCACTATGTAAACAATTGATTTCCATTCACACCATATAAATTAAATTTATCTATATTCTCATAACATTCATATATTAAATGTTCTGAACTATATGGTATAAAATTATTAATATATGTTAATATTTTTATTATACCATTTTTAGAAATGATATGTGCATTTAAACTATCAAAAAAATATTTTTTTAAATAATAATAAAACATATTATGTTGATCAATTATTTTATATGGATGTATATCAGATGGATGTAATAAACAAACATCATAATTATTCGGTAAATATAACATATGATTGATTAGATTATATAAAGATGATACAAAATTACTATTATCATCTATAATTAAATAATTATTTTGATTATCTAATAATAATTCTTCGTATAATTTTATTTGATTCCATGTATAATATAATTTATTCATATTTATTTTATTTGATAAATTACAATATTTTTGATTATCATTATGTATTAATTTTTTCTCATATTCTGATCCAATAATATCATGTACAACTATATTTTCACTCTTTATTTTATCATAAACTTCAACACAAAAACCTAATTCTTTTAAAGAATCAATAAATGGAATTATTTTATAATTTAATGTGTTTTCATGTTGTAATATATAAATTTTAATATTCTTCGTTATATTAACTAAATTATCTTTACATAAATCTTTCGTTATAATTCTTTCCACTGTTGGAAAGAAATTATAATAATTTAATATTTTATATTTCTCTTTTCTTATTATATCTATTCGTTCGCTCCATAAATCATTTTCTATTGCATTTTTAATTATATTATATGATTCTTCAAAATTATCTAAATTTAATGTTATATATGCTCTACTATCAATATAATCTGAAACATTTGGTGCTCCCCAATAAAAACATAAACATTCACTAATAATAGGTTCCCATAATTTTTCAGTAATATAATTATATTCACTATTATTTTCTACCATAAAATAATATTTATAAGGTAATATTCCATCGTTCTTTTTATCAAAATCTAGGGCTTTTTTATAACTACCATAAATATCTATTTTAATAGATGAATCTATTTTATTTTCTAAAAATTTTAAAAAATCAATTCTTTTAATATGTCCTGGATCATAATATTTAGAACTACATATTGTTGATAAATAATCATATTTTTTAATTATTTCTTCATTCATAAATTGATGATAGGACATATTTAATTGCCACATACAATTATTATAATATTTTTTATGATTTCTTACATGTAAAAATGTTAATTCATCTGGTTCTGCCCACTTACCCCATTTTTTTACACCCCAATCTTGATGAATATTATTACACCAAGGTTCCATTTGAAATATAATAGTTTTATTTTCAATATATTTATCAGTATCACTATAAGGTTTATTAATAATTATATAATAATCAATATTGTTATCTTCCGATGTAATTCTTATATTATTCCATGTACAATTACCTTTGGACATATTATTCCATTCTTCACATATTTTTTCAGAACTACACCAATCACATAATATTTTTACATTTATTTTTTTATTTAAATGAATAAAAAGTCCATGATTACCTTTCTCAAACCAATCTACATATTTTAATTCTTTTAAATCTATTTTATTTTTTATAAATCCAAGTGTATTAAAACCTGCAATATGAATATCATCCTTTCTACAAATATTTAATAAATTATCTATATTATATTTCTCTATATGTTTTAAATCATTGTTTATTTGATCATGATTTTTAATAAATAAAAAATTATTATAATCAAAAATTGTATTTATATCAAACACTTCAAAATCTTTTTGGATATTTGTATCAACATTATCATTCATATTTCTTAACCAATCTGAATAAACAATATTTGGATTTATTTCATATATATTTAAATCCGTATTTATTTTAATTACATAATCAATACCATGTTTAATACCATTTTTTTGGATATAATCTAACATTTTAAATGCACCTTTTTTTGTTATAATATAACCAAAAGTTCCACCAATATATTTTTCATTACAAAATGAATCAATTGAAATATGTTGGCTATTGTTTTTAATCATCTTTTCATTTTTATGATATCCTATGAATAATATATCAATCATTTCAATATTATTATTTATAAATTCTTTACAATTATTTATTTCCTCTGCAAAATTGTCAGATAATTCTATATCATCTTCAAAAATAATGTAATAATTATTTATTTTATCTTTTGCTAAATCAATCCATATATTATAATGTGATAATGCACAACCAATTACTCCTTTTCGATAGCAAAAATCATTTCCATTAAATAAATTTTTAATTTCTAATGTTAGAGGAATATTTTTTCCATCAACAGCTTCATAAAAATAATATTTTTCAAATTGAATAGCGTCAAACATTTGAAAAATATTATTTTTTCTATCCTCCCTTTTTTTTAAATTAACAACAATAATTTTGTAAGTCATTTATTAAATAATAGTATATATTTTTTTAAGTATTAGTGTGAGGAAACCTAGGTTTCCTACACATACCTTCCTATTTTTAAGAAATTTTTATTTTAATTAAATAATTATGAAAATGGATATAAATATCATTTAATTTGTTGGTATTTATTTAAATTTCATGATAATAATAAATGTAAATATGAATCTGATTTTGGTTATGGATTTATAAAAAAAAATAATTATTAAATCTATTTCTAAAGATTTATTAGAAGATTTTTTACAATATATGTTATAAAAATAAGAGTGAAACATCTGTATATAACATGTTTTAAGTGGTGATCCTCGCTTTGAACTTTATAAAAAATTTCCAAAAAGAAATTTAGACAGTGTTATTATTGATAAAGATATAAAAATGATTATATCATTTATGGTATTCCATATAAAAATGTTATTTTATTACATAGACCTCCTAGAACAGGAAAATCAAGTATATTATTTTCAATAGCATCATATTTCAATAAACTAATATAAATCATGAAAATTTTATTCATTTACTCTCACATATTCGTGCAGATTCATTGCATTATTTAAAAATCGTGATGCGGTTAGAAAAGATGACAACGGATTTTTATCATTTTCTACACTTTTAAATTTTAGACGGTGTTTTAAGAGTAGATGGTTTAATTACATTTATGACAACCAATCATATTCAAAATTTAGATCCTGTATTATTACGGTATTGGATAGTAAATTTAACAGAAAAAATAGATTATCCAAACAAAGAATTAATTCAAGAATTTTATAAATTATATTTCCAAAACGCGAATAAAACAGTTTAAAAATTGATTTATTTTATCATATAATATAATTTAATATAAATTATTATAATATAATTAATAATAAAATGAATATTGATATAGATGATTTATGTTTAATTAAAAATTTATCAATTAAAAGTGAATCAGATATTAAAATAAATTTATTTGATAAAATAAAATATTTTGAAAATCTTGATCTAATAATTTGTAATATTTTAACTAGATCGGAAAATAATATATTAGCATATGATATTTTAGATACAGAAAAAATAAGTAATATTAAATTAATTTCATTAAAAGAAAAACAAAGACAAATGAAAATAGGAGAAATTTGGCAAGAAGTTTTAGGAAATTATGATGGATATATGAATTTAAAAAGAGGTCATAAATCTGGATTAGATATACTATCTTATACTAAAAAAGTTGTAATAGAATTAAAAAATAGAACAAATACAGATAATGCTTCTTCAAAAAAATATAATTTTGATAAACTTGCAAATTTTAAAAAAGAAAATCCGGAATATACATGTATTTATGCTAATATAAATGCAAATACTGAAAAAAAAACATTAAAAGGAATGATAAAAATTATTAAACATAATGATATTGAAATTCAACATCAAGTTGGTTATGTATTTTTAAAATTTATATTGGAAGATGATGTTGATATAATAATTAATTTTGTTAAAAAAACTATAAATAAATATATTTAAAATAATATAATATATTTATTTTAATATATCTATTATTGATAAACCCATATATTTTGCTAATTCAACGGGTACAGCATTACCAATTTGTTTGTATTGAGAATTTATACTACCTATAAATTCATAATCATCGTCAAATGTTTGAATTCTTGCATATTCTCTTATTTTTAATGGTCTTTCTTCTAATGGATGACATCTTTCTGTTTGTTTTTGAGAAGGAGTACATAATAATGTTAATGATGGTTTTAACATTGATAATCTATATAAAATTCCTCTCTTTCCTCCTCCTGAATAATAACTATTTCCTAAATATTTTTTTTGTAATTCTTCTGGTAAATCAACCCAACAACCACCTTGATGTATCATTTTAAATAAATTTTTTTTTTCTTCTGTATAAGTTAATCCTGGAGAATCTGGAACATCATATAATACATCTTTTAAAACTTTTATATTTTTACTTTCTTCTGGAAAAATAAATTTTTTATTTATAGTTTTTAATATTCCTACAATAAATACTCTTTCTCTTTTTTGAGGAACATTATATTTAGATGAATCTAAACATTTATAACTAATATTATATAAATTATTTTTATTTATAGATTCTATTATTTTTTTTATAGTATTTCCATTATCATGTGTCAATAAACCTTTAACATTTTCTATCATAAAGACTTTAGGTTTTATTAAATTAAGAATTTCGATAAATTTAATCATTAAATCACCTCTTGGATCATCTAGACCTTTTCTTAATCCTGCCTGTGAAAAAGACTGACATGGAACACCTCCTGTTAATAAATCAACACATCCAATATATTTTGAATAGTCTATTTTATCCATTGAACCTAATATAACATTTGAATCAATATGATTTTTTTTTAATGTTTTACAACAATCACTATTATTATCATTTAATAATAAAGGAGTAAGTCCCGCTTTTATTAATCCACTACTTAAACCTCCTCCACCTGCACAGACTTCTATAAATGTATATTTTTTTTCATCATCTTTTTTATCAATTATTACTTCATCGTTATTATTTTTAAGTTTATCATATAATATATTTATAATTTCATCCTTATTTTTTTTACTATATCCAATAATATTATTTTTTTTACATAATTCTTTTAAGTCTTTTATAATATATTCATTTAAATTAGTATTAATATTTATTTCTATCATTATTATAATTTTTAATATATATACATATTAATTTTTAAATTAAAAAAATGAATCATTTTTTTTTTTCTATTATAAAATAAAATGATTATTTTTAAAAATAGTTTGTCAATGAAAATGTGATAATATTTTTATAAAAATATATACAAAAATTCTTAAAAATAGGAAGTTATGCGTAGGAAACCTAGGTTTCCTCACTATATATTTATTTAAAATTAAAAAAGTATGTGTAGAAAACTTAGGTTTCGTCTTCATCAAAATTTTTACTTTTTATTTAATTTAATTAAATTTTTTATATAAATTATATAAATTATATATATATATATTATGGAATTTAATTGTGAACAAATAGTTGAAAATTATTTAATATATAGAAATCCATTATACTCTTTTCGTTTTCCATTGTCAATATTAATTGCTATTATTGTTTTTGGTTGTTCCAAAGCATATAAATGGTCTGATAATTCATATATTAATCAAATATTAATACCAGTTATTGCATTTTTATTAACAATGGTTTTACTAGATATTATTCCAAGATTAATGATATCTAATAATGAAAAAATATATTTTATGGAAAAATGTCAATCATGGATAAATAATACTTCAAATAATGAAAAATTTACTATTCAAGATAATAGTTATAATTTTAATTTTTCAAATGAGGATAAAAATTCAGAAGAGGTTAAAAATAAAATTTTACAAGAAAAAAAAAATATATCTATTGAAAATGTAGAAAATCCGATAGAAATGATAGATAAAATATCTCCACTTCCTCTAGAATATAAGAAAGATAATAATGGTCTATGTATAGAAAATAGTAATGGATGTAATTTATGTTCAGGTTCAAATAGTAATCCTTTTAAATTAATATCACCAATACCAGGGCCACAATGGCTACCCCAAACTGCGGAAGCTGTTCAAAATCGTTTAAAAAATAATAACTATACTGAAAATACTTGTACATTTTTAAATTAAATTATCTTATAAAAAAATTGATTTTTTAATTCTATTATAAAAATTTATTATTTATATATATTATCAAATATATATAAAATATGCTTACTTTATTATATCCTTCTCATGAAATGAATTTAGAGTCACCGTTTCATATTATTTGTAATGAATATATAAAAAATGATAATAATTTATCCAATCATTCTTACACAATATCACATATTCCAATTATTAAAAAATTTGATTATGGAGAAATGGAAACAGGTTTAGAAGAAAAATTTGGAGGTTCTAAGCCTTTTTTTACTATTGGAGAGTCGTGGCCAAATAATGATGGTATTCCAATGAAATTTTATTGTCAGTTTACAGTTCCTAATAAATTAAATAATTATTTATATCGTATTTTTATACAATTAAATAATGATAATTTTTTTATAGATAAAATTGAATTGACAGAAGATAATTTAAAAAATCAAATAATTATTGAAAAACCTCAAATTTGTGATAATACATACAAAGAACATAATGCATATTATGAACCTTTTAGAATCATTCATTGGAATAAAATTAATGATATCAAAACATTTGAATATTTTCTATTGATTAATTTAACGTAGATATGTAAATATTATTTAATGCAATGTATAGTGAGGAAACCTAGGTTTCCTACACATACCTTCCTATTTTTAAGAATTTTTGCATAAAAAATATTATAAATTGTTTATTTTTATGTAAAATTTATAAGGTTTTTAAATTTTTAAAATGATTCAAAATAATGACCAAGAACTATATGTAGATGCATTATCATTATCTGAATCATCATCATATGAATTATCATAATAACGATGATCAAATTCA
>Ga0114966_10003280_pt1 | contig 14278 bp, 15 predicted proteins | sample M_130207_XF_Meta_FD_87029 | JGI IMG/M metagenome (GOLD analysis project Ga0114966, IMG submission 87029) | Freshwater microbial communities from Lake Montjoie, Canada to study carbon cycling - M_130207_XF_MetaG | ecosystem: Environmental > Aquatic > Freshwater > Lake | place: Lake Montjoie... | reverse complement strand
TGGGCCGCCCGGCGGGAGGCCGGCGGAGACCAGAGCCGCTCGGCCATTGCCGACGGCCGGAACTACGCCGTTGCCCTCACGCTCCTCAGGCGGAATGAAGAAGCCCTGACCGTCCAGCGCTGGGCGTACGACACCGCCCTGGCCGCCTTCGGGTCTGCCGACCGGACGACGCTCAGCATGCAAGACGGACTGGCCACAGTGTTACGCAACCTGAACCGCTATCCCGAGGCCCTGCCGCTGCAGGTGTCGCTTCTGGCCGCCTATGAAGCCGCGCAGGGCCCGGACGCTCCAGACACCGTGGAAGCCCGTGACGGCCTGATGCTGCTCCACCAGCAGTTGGGCGATCTGGTGGGCGGTGAAGCGACCCAGCGGCAGGTGTGGGCCAGTCTGAAACGACGAGGCGGCCTTGCCGCTGCGGACACGATCGAGGCCGGCGCGGACCTGGCCGAGATCCTTATGCTCATGGGCCGGGTGGAGGACGCGGTGGTCATCGAGCGCCAGGTCTGGACCACGTTGCGGGAGGCTTACGGCGACGAAGACTCAAGAACGCTGATGGCGGGGGAGCGCGTGAGCGCGGCGCTCTTCCGGGCCGGCCGCATGGACGAGGCCGAAGCCGTTCAGCGCCCGATCCTGGCGGTCAGGCGCAGGCTCTCGGGCCAGGAGTCCCGTGAGACGCTGGAATCCGAACTAACGCTGTCAAGGGTGCTGCAAGAGCAACAAAAGTTCACCGAGGCCGAAAGCCTGCAGCGCCACGCCATGGCCGGCCGCCAGGCCCTGTTCGGCCCTGATAGCGAAGAAGCCGTCATCGCCGCCGGCATACTGGCGGGCACGCTCACGCACCTGAACCGGTTTGAGGAAGCCGAACGCCTGCAGCGCCAGGGCCTGACGGCCCTGCGAAAGGTCCTGGGCGACGAGCATGACTCGACGCTGATCTTCGAGACCGCCCTGGTCATGACCCTGAAGCAGCGGGGCAATCTGGCGGAGGCCGAGCCCCTGGCGCGTCATGTCTGGGAGGTGCGCCGGCGCCAGTCCGGCCAGGACAATCTGAACGCCCAGGCCGCGGGCAGCGCCTATGCCGGAATTCTGCTGGCCATGGACCATTTGGCCGAGGCCGAAGTTCTGGACCAGGAACTGCTCGCCGCGACCCGGCGCCTGCTTCCCGCGTCGATCACCGACCAGCGCGCCCTGGCCGCCCAGCGGGAGAATATCGGCCAGCAGATCCCCAACACCCTGGTCGTCATCAGTGAGCTGGCCCAAGTCTATCTGAACAAGGGCCGGGTGGCCGACGCCGAGGCGTTGAACCGGCAGACCTACGAAACCCTGCGAGTCGTGCTGGGCGATGATGATCGCGCGACCATGTCGCTGGGCAGCGCCCTGGCGCTGAACCTGGGAGCGCTGGGCCGGTTGGATGAAGCCCTGGACCTGGCCGGCCGGATCGGGCTGAACCGGCAGCGCCTGTTTGGCGCGCGGGACCCCGATTCGATTACTTCGGCCAAACTGATCGGCGGCCTGTTTTACAATGCCGGGAAATTTGAAGACGCGGCGGGATTGCAGCGAACCGCTCTCGACAGCTGGCGGGTCGTCAAGGGCGAGACCGATCCTGCCACCCTGGCCGCCGCCAACGACCTGGCCCTCAGCCTTGCGGGAATGGGAAACCTTGATGAGGCGCAGAGTCTCCTGGCCGGTTTCATTCAGACTTTGGAACAGAAGAGGGAAAGTGGCGGCGGTTACGATGCGCGCGCCATGACGACGGCCTATTCCAATCTGGCCTCTATTGAATCCCAGATGGGACACCTGGCACGCGCCTATGACGCGGTCTCCAAGGCCGGCGTGCTTCTGGCGGCGCGCTATCGCGATCGCGGCGCGACCGGCGCCGACGAGGACGCCCGCGTCTGGCTCAGCCAGAACACATTCATCTTTGAAAGACAGGTCACCACGGCCTGGACCCTGGCGCATCAGCCTTGAGGGACCGGAACGTCTCCACCCCTTGTTGCCATTGCGCCCGGCTAAAGGCAGCGTCGGATTCATGAAGCGTTTCTCCATTTCCTGGTCGCAATTGTCCCTGCCGGCGTTGGCTATGGTGTGCGCAGGCGTGTTGCTTTCAGGGCCCGTCGGGCACGCGGCCGTGCCTGCGGCGCAGCAGGCGATCTTTAGGGCCGAGGCCTTCTCCGCCGCGCAAGGCGCCATGACCTCTTCGGCTGCCGACGCCATGACCCATGTGGCGGCCCAACTGGGCCAGGGCGACAGCGACCTTGCCCGCATTGTCCGCCAGCGCGAGAGCCTGAATAGGCGCATTGCCGACCTGCGCAAACGCATCCAGAGCGCGGCTGACACCCAAGGGACCAGCCTTCAGGCGATCAGCGCGCGGGCCCAGGTGGGCGCCTAGCGCGACGAGGAGGCCGGACTGTCCCGGGAATTGGCGACCCTGGAGTCCCAGATCGAAGAGAAGTTCCCCAGCTTCACCGAACTGACCCGGCCGCTGCCGCTTGCGGCCGCCGACGCCCAGGCCCTGCTGGCCAGCGACGAAGCCGTGGTGCTGGTCCTGCCCGCGCAGGACGCGACCTATATCTGGGCGATGACGCGGGACAGGTTCGACTGGGCCCGCTCAACCCTCAAGCCCGGCCAGATCACCGAGGCGGTCCACGCCTTGCGCCGCAACCTCGACCCGGCGCCCGCTTCCCACCCTTCCCAAAAGTTCTGAACGTCCGCTGCCGGACCGACGCCTCCGCTGACTTGGCTGGCTTATGAGTGCTTGCCCGAAACCGGCAGCCACACCTCCGCCCGCAGGCCTCCCAGCGGCGACTTGCTGAGCGTCACATCGCCGCCATGTGATCGGGCCACGTCACGGACGATGGCCAAGCCCAGGCCGACGCCTTTCTCGTTCTGGTTGCGGGCCTCGTCCAGGCGGGTGAATGGTTTGAAGGCTTCCTCATAGCGTTCCGGATCGATACCGGGGCCATTGTCGTCGACGGTGATCACCACATCGCCGCCCGCCTCGGTCAGTCCGATCTCGACGCGGCTGGCGTGGGCCGCGGCATTGTGGGTCAGGTTGGTGATCGCCCGGGTCAGGGCCCCGCGCTTGACCGGCGCCACCAGATCCGGATCGCCACGGGTGCTGACGTCCGCGCCCGAGCGGCGGGCGCCGTGCGCCACCATGTCGATGATATCCATCAGCCGGACAGGCTCGGCCGCCTCGCCGCCGGCGCCGCGCGCGAAATCGAGGTACTCGTCGATCATGTGCTCCATTTCGGCGAGGTCGCGCTTCATCCCCTCGTTGCGTTCGGAGGGGTCTTTCAGGGCCAGTTCCAGCTTCAGGCGCGTCAGCGGCGTGCGCAGGTCATGGCTGACCGACGCCATCAGCCGCCGGATATTGGCGCGCATGGCCAGGAACGCTTCTCCGGCCTGCCGCACCTCGCGCGCGCCGTGCGGTTTGAAGGTCGAGACATCGCCGCCCTGGCCGAAGGCTTCAGCCGCGTTCGCCAGGCGCTCAATGGCGCGCACCTGGTTGCGGATGAACAACAGGGCTACAGCCGTCAGCAGCAGGGTGGTGATCAGCGAATAGAATACAAACTGGCTGCCTTGCGTCGCGAAGGCCCGTTCCTTGGGCGCAATGAAGGCGAGCGACCCGCCGTCGACCTTGATCCAGATGGGCACCTGATAGGGATAGCGGGTGGTGTCGAACCAGAAGCTCTGGTCCGTGCCCAGATGCTCGCGCAAGGCTTTCGACAGGGTCTGGTCCACCGACAGGAAGAAGTTGCGCCGGTTGTCCCGGGGCAGGTCCTCGGGCTTGAACATCACCGACAGGTCGAGCGCCTGGGCCTGTTTGACCAGGGCCGGAAGATCGCCGGGGTCCTGCTGGTACTGGTGGCTGATCGAGGCGATCTCCTCGGCCAGACCCTCGGCCAGGCGCGCGGTAATGGCGTTTTCGTGCTGCACGAAGAAGAGCCAGGTGACCGCCAGCTGCATGATGGCGATGGGCAGCACAATGATCAGGAACGAGCGCCCGAAGAGGCTGGTGGGCAGCCAGCGCTTGATCATCCGCGGCCCGAAAAGGCGCGCGAGCGGGCGGGGCAGGGCCATCAGTCGGGCGCCAGCATATAGCCGACGCCCCGGGCGGTAAGCAGATAGCGCGGGTTCTTGGGGTCGGCCTCGATCTTGCGGCGCAGACGCGTGACCTGCACGTCGACCGCCCGGCCGGCCGCGTCGGAGGCCTGGCTGGCCAGATCCATCCGCTCGATGGGGGCGTTGGCATTGAGCGCCAGCCGCTGCAGCAGTTGTGCTTCGGCTTCGGTCAGCCTCACCAGCGTCTCGCCGTGAAAGAGCTCGCTGCGCTCGGTATCGAAGGTGAAGGCGCCCAGGCGTACGGGCTCGCGCCGCGAAGGCCGGGAAGCGGCCCGGCGTAGGATGGCTTCGATGCGCAGCAGCAATTCCTGCGGCTCGAACGGCTTGGCCAGATAATCGTCGGCGCCCAGCGACAGGCCCTCGATGCGGTCGCGCGCCTCGCCCCGGGCGGTGAGCAGCAGAACCGGCGTCGCCCCCGCCGCCCCGCCACGGGCTCTGAGCGATTTGGTCAGCGAGAACCCGTCCTCGCCGGGCATCATCACGTCCAGCACCACCAGGTCGAAATCCAGCGTCGCCATCATCCGCCGGGCGCCGGCCGCATCCGGGGCCACGGTGACGCGGAAGGCGGCGCGGGTCAGGAACTCCTTGAGAAGCTCGCGGATCCGGTCGTCGTCGTCGACCACCAGCAGGTGGCGGGCAGGGGCGTCGGTTGTGGCGTTCATGCGGGGGCTATATTGCTATAGCGGTTCGTCATGCGCGATGCTTAAAAGCGCGCCCGACTTTAAGAGGAGAATTGCAGGCTATGTCACTGGTGCCTTTCGATAATCGCGATGGATGGATCTGGCTGGACGGCCAGTTCGTGCCCTGGCGCGAGGCGAAGGTGCACGTACTGACCCACGGCCTGCACTATGCCTCGGCCGTGTTCGAGGGCGAGCGCATGTATGGCGGGACCATTTATGAGATGACCGCCCACTCCAGGCGCCTGGCCAATTCGGCCGAAATCATGGATTTCAATCTGCCGGTGTCGGTGGAGGAACTCGACCGCATCAAGCTTGAGGCCTGCAAGAGGAACGGGCTGGAAGACTGCTACATCCGCCCGATCGCCTGGTGCGGTTCGGAGATGATCGGGGTCTCGGCCCAGAAATCGACCATCCACCTGGCCGTGGCCGTGTGGGACTGGCCGAGCTACTTCGATCCGGAACAGAAAAAGCGTGGCATCCGGTTGACCCACGCCAAGTACCGCCGCCCCGACGCCAACGCCGCCCCCGTGCATGCCAAGGCCGCCGGTCTCTACATGATCTGCACGCTGTCGAAACACGCGGCGGAGCGCGATGGCTATGCGGATGCTTTGATGCAGGACAGCCGCGGCTATATCGCCGAGGCCACGGGCGCGAACATCTTCCTGATCCGCGACGGGGCGATCCACACGCCCACGCCCGACAATTTCCTTAACGGCCTGACCCGCCAGTCGGTGATCAAAATCGCCCGCCAGCGCGGCTTCGAGGTGATCGAACGGCACATCCCGATCGAGGAACTGGGAACCTTCTCCGAGGTGTTCATCACCGGCTCGGCGGCCGAGGTCACCCCGGTGGGTGAGATCGGCGAGCATACCTTCAAGCCGGGCAATATCTCGCTCAGCCTGGCGGAGGACTACGCGGCCATGGTGCGGCGGACGCTGGTCAGCGCCTAGAGGGAAAACCGCAGGGTCAGGTGGTTCCTGGTCTCGCGCCGTTCATAGCGGACATCTTCGCAGCACTTGCGGATCAGCGTCAGGCCGCGGCCGCCGATCCGCACATCCGCCAGGGTGTCCTTCCCGGCGCGCTTGGGGGCCTGGGTTGGATCGAACGCCACGCCGTTATCGTCGACCTCGATGACCAAGGCGCCCGGTATCTCGTGCATCCGATCTGGCGGCTCGCACCAGCGCAGCGCGCACGAAATTGACCGACACTCACGCCCGGCTCGTGGCCATGGGGGAAAGCGGCCCCACCCAGCGCACCATCGGCAGCACGGTTGTGGCGCTCTTGACCGGGAATGGTTCGTTTTCCTGCCTGTGGGCGGGCGATAGCCGCGCCTATCGGGTTCGCGCCGGGGCGCTGTCCCAGCTGACCCGCGACCACAGCCTGGTGCAGGAGCTGCTCGACGCCGGCATGCTGACGGCCGAGGAGTCGGTCAATCATCCAAACGGCAACATCATCACCCGTGCAGTCGGCGCCAACCCAAGGCTGGTGGTTGATGTGGTCGAGGATGCCGTTCTGCCGGGCGATGTGTTCCTGCTGGCCAGCGACGGGCTGACCCGGCTGATGAGCGAGCCTGAGCTTCTGGCAGGCCTCATGGCCGCCGACCTGCAAGTGTCCGCCGACCATTTCATCGACACCTGCCTGGAGCGCGGCGCGCCGGACAACGTCTCCTTCGTGATGCTGCGCTCGGCCTAAGCCTTCTCCCCTCCCCTTCGCGGGGTAGAGAGGGTAGCCTGCCCAGGTGATCCGACTCTTCGTCCCAGACCCGCTTGCCGCCGGCGCCGAGATCGTTCTCGGGCCTGAGCAGACGCATTATCTGGTCAATGTCATGCGCCAGGCAGTCGGAGCCGACCTTGCGGTGTTCAACGGTCGCGACGGCGAGTGGAAGGCGCTGATCGTCGAGACGAGGAAGAAGGTCAGTCTGCTGCGCTGCGAGGCGCAACTGCGCGCGCAGCAAGTCCCGCCGGATCTCGATCTGATCGTCGCGGCCGTCAAACGCAGCCGGCTGGAGACTATCGTCGAAAAGGCCGCCGAACTGGGCGCGCGCCGGGTGCGGATCGTGCTCACCCAGCGCACCAACGCCGAACGGGTGCGGATCGAGCGCCTGACGGTCATCGCCACCGAAGCTGCCGAACAGACGGGCCGGCTGGACGTGCCCGAAGTGCTTGAGCCGGTGAAGCTCAATCTCCTGCTCGATGGCTGGGACGGCGGGCGATCCCTGCTCTTCTGCGACGAGGGCGGTGACGCGAGGCCCGTGATCGAGGCCCTGGGCGGCGCCTCCGGTCCCTGGGCCATCCTCATCGGGCCGGAGGGCGGCTTTTCGCCGGAAGAACGCCAGCGCCTGCGCGGCCTGCCATTCGTGGTTCCCGCAACCCTTGGCCCCCGCATCCTGCGCGCCGACACCGCCGCGATCAGCGCCATGACGCTCTGGCAGGCCGCCGCCGGGGACTGGCGATGAGAGTCCTTTTCCTGCCGGAGTATGGCGAGCAGATCGGCGGCGGGCACGTGATGCGCTGCCTGACGCTCGCCGGCGAGCTCGCCCGCCGGGGCGCGACTTGCGCCTTCGCGGTGCAGCCGGCCGCCCGGCCGGTGATCGCGGCCTTTGCAGAGGGCATGCCGATCGTCGCCGAGGACTGGCCCGCCGACATCGCCATCCTGGATGGTTATGGCTACACCGCCGCTGACGAGCAGGCTTTCGGCGGCCGGGGCATGAAGGTCGCGGTCTTCGACGATGTCCTGCGCAGCCACGCCTGCGACCTGATCATAGACTCCGGCCTTGGCCGCACCGCCGACGACTATCCGGGTCCAGCGCGCGTGCTGGCGGGTGTCACCTATTGGCCGGTGCGGCCGGAGTTCGCCTCCGTTCGCGCTGATGCCCGCGCCCGCCGTGCGGAGGGTGGAAGCCGTCTGCTGGTGTCGTTGGGCCTGACGGATGTGGGTGGGATGACGGCGCGGGTTCTGGACCTGCTGATCAGGCTTTCCGGGTGGGAGGCGATGGATGTGGTGCTGGGCGACCGGGCCGCGAGCCTTGATGATGTGCGGTCACTGGCCGCCGCCGATCCGCGCATCGCCGTCTACGTCAACGCCCGCAACATGGCCGATCTCACCGCCTCTGCCGATTTCGCCATCGGCGCGGGCGGCGGGAGCCAGTGGGAGCGGGCGGTGGTGGGCGTTCCGACCTTGCTCCTGATCCTCGCGCCCAACCAGCAGGCGACCGCCCGCCAGCTGGAGGCGCTGCGCGCCGCCCTGGTCTGGGCCGGTTGGGCCTTGCGATGCGCGCGATCGGCGGCGGGTTCGAGTCTGCTACAGCCCCTCGTCGAGCAACGCCTGGGACGCTGTCTCGATCCGCTCTTCCAGCATCTTCATGAACTCGCCGCGTTTCAGGCCGGCGGGGATCGGTTCCAGGTATTCGAACACCACCACGCCGGGGTAGCGCATGATGCCCTTGGCCGGCCAGTGAACGCCGGAATTGGTCGCGCACGGAATGCAGGGCAGGCCAAGGTCGCGATAGAGGGCGGCAATGCCCGGCTTGTAGTCGGCCGGCGCGCCCGGCGCCTTGCGGGTGCCCTCGGGAAAGATCACCACCTGACGCTCGAGCTGCATGCGATCCAGCGTGTCGGCCACCAGTTTGCGCAACGCCGCCGAATGACCCTCGCGGTTGACCACGATCATGCCGGCGTGCAGCGCGTACCAACCGAAGAACGGCACCGCCAATAGCTCCTTTTTCATGACGAAGCAGGTGTCGGGCAAGAGGGTGAAAGCTCCGGCGATATCCAGCAGGCCCTGGTGCTTGGCGGCGATCAGCGCGGCGCCGGTAGGCGCTGTTCCCCGCACTTCGATCCGCACCCCGCAGATCAGACCGAGACCCAGGCGAACATAGCCGCCCCAGAAATGCAGCAGGCCGACCGTGCCTCGCCGCGGCAGGACCAGCAGCGGAACCGAGACGATGGCGATGACGGCCGAGCCGACGTACATCCACAGGGTGAAGATCAGGGATCGCAGGACGGTCATGGGGTCTTGGTCTTTGCCGGGGTCTTGTCTGGCTTGGGGCCGAGGCTGAGGAAGGCCTCACTGCCCAATACCGCCAGGTATTTGCAATACTCGATGCTCATTCGCCGCGCGCCGGCGCCGGTTTTCCACCAGCGATGGGCGTCGATCTCGTGGGTGACGACGGGATAGGGGGTCAGGGCTACGTGCGGCGCTGCCGCCCGGATTTCCAGGATGGCCCGGGGCATGTGGTAGTCGGCGGTCACGACGATCAGGCTCTTGTAGCCCTGTTGCCTGGCCCAGGCGGCCGTTTCCGACGCATTGCCGCGGGTGTCGGCGGCTTTGAAGCCCATCTGGATGCAGCACTCGAACAGCCCCTTGGCGGCCTTGGTCACGGGTTGCAGTTCACGGGCCTTGACCTCGGGGTTGACCCCAGAGATCAGCAGTTTGCGGCCCTTGTCCTTTTCCAGCAGGGAAACCGCCACGGTAAGCCGCTCAGTGGCGTTGCCGGTCAGGGCGACGATGGCGTCGGCGGCCGCCGGTTCAGGCGCCGGGGTCGAGCGCTCCACCCGCGCGGCGAAGGCCAACAGACCCACGCCCCACAGCATGACCAAGATCAGAATGGCCGCCAGAGTTTTCACGGAATCCGGCTCAACAGGCGAAGAGCGGCGGCGCGGGCGGCGAGCGCGCCGACCCCTCCGGCGGCAATGGGCGCCACCACAACGACCGCGAGATCGACCCAGTGCACCGGCAGGAACGGGACCAGGCCTTGAGTTCCGCCCATCACCCGCAGCGTCCCGGCCAGTCCCGCCGCCAGCACGGCGCCGATCGCGGCGGCCTGCAGGCTCAGCCAGGCAAAGCGCTGGGCGAGGATGTCGGCGACCAGCCGGTCCTCCGCGCCGGAATAGTGCAGCAGATGGATCGCCTCCTCATGGGCGCGGATCGAGGCGCGGGTGGCGAAATTGATCACCGCGCCCGCCGCCAGCGCCAACAGCACCGCCGCCCCCAGCGCCGCCACGCGGGCCAGCACGCCGGCGCCGACAATCTGCTTGCTCCACATCGAGTGATCGTCGACCTCACCATCGACGCCCGCGGCGGCGAGCGCCTGGCGCAGGGACGCGGCCGTTGCCGGCGACTTGGCTTTGAGGTCGACGGCGATCAGTTGGGGAATGGGCAGGTCGGCCAAGGCCTGGCCGCCAAGCCAAGGGCGCAGCAGGTCCTCGGCTTCGCGCCGCTCCAGCAGCTTGGCCTGTTCGACGCCGGCGACGCCCGACAGCACCTCGGCCGCCTTGATGGCGGCGGCGTCGGCGCCCTCCGCGCCGGAGGGGCGGATAATGACGCTGGCCGAGCCCACCAGCTGCGCCTGCCAGCCGTTGGCGGCGCGGTTGGCGCCGAGCGATCCGACGCCCGCCAGGCAGGCTAGGAAAGTCAGGATCGCGACCACGAAGATGAGCACCGAGTCCCGACCGCGTCCAGGCGGCAGCAGAGGGCCCGGTCGCCAGGTGTCGCGTCGAAAGTCCAGGGCGGAAAACGCGCTCATTTCATCCCCGCCCCGTAGGCCGTAAGGCAGCCGTCATCCAGGTGCAGCACCGGGCGGCCGGAGTCGGCGACGAAATTGATGTCGTGGGTGGCGACCACCACCGTGGTTCCCTGCTTCGACAGCTGCATGAGCAGCTTCATGATCCGCGCGCCCATGGCCGGATCGACATAGGCCGTCGGCTCGTCGGCCAGAATCAGCTCCGGCCGCCCGACGATGGCGCGGGCCAGGCCCAGCCGCTTGCGCTCGCCGCCCGACAGCGTCGGCGGCATGGCGTGTCCGCGCTCGGCGAGGCCGAACCATTCCAAGAGCTCGATGACGTCCTTGCGCCAGGCCTTGGGCGGCATCCGCGCCAGCCGCAGGGGCAGGGCGACATTATCAAACGCACTGAGGTGATCGAGCAGGCGGATGTCCTCATAAGCCACCCCGATCCGGCGGCGAATCGCCGGCATGGCGTCGCGTTTGAGGGTGGCGGTCTGGCGTCCAAACAGCTCGATCAGGCCCCGCGAGGGTCGGTTGGCGAGATATATTAAGCTTAAGAGCGATGTTTTGCCCGCTCCGGACGCCCCGGTAAGGAAGTGGAAAGAGCCCTTAAGCAATTCAAAGGACAGGTCTGTCAGTACCTCGGGCGCGCGGCCGTATCTGAAGCCGACGTTGTCAAAGCGTACGACCGCATCGTCCCGGGGCGCCGCCCCGTTATCCGGGCCGGTTTCGGTCGAGTGTTCGTCCTGGGTCGGTAGACCGGCGTTGTTGTCCATGGGGCCTGTAGTTAACGGCTCCCGGGCGTGGGGGCCGCTGAAGGAGCTTCCGTCAAGTCGGCCTAATGATACTGACCTGTCCCGACTGCGCTACCCGCTATTTCGTCGACGACGCCAAGCTTGGCGGCGAAGGCAAGGCCGTGCGCTGCGCGGCCTGCGGCGCGCGGTGGACGGCGAGGGCGCAGGGCGACGTCGAGCTTGAGCTGACGATTGTGCCGGAGGTGGGCGCCATGGCGGTCGAAGCCGCCGCACCCGCAGAGCCCGCCGAGGAAGTCCGCGAATTCCCCAAAGCCCTGCCCCAGAAGTTCCGCGCCCAGGCGGCGGAAAAGAGCGCCCTGCGCCGGGCTGTGGCCCACGGCGTCGTCTGGGCCTCGCTGATCGCCATCCTCGCCGGCGCGCTCGCCGCCAGCATCGTTTTCCGGGTCGAGGTTGTGCGGCTAATCCCTCGCGCCGCCAGCGCCTACGCCATGGCGGGCCTGAGGGTGAACGCCATTGGTCTGACGTTCGAAAACATCTCCGCCCGCCCGGCTCTGCAGGACGGCCATTCCGCCCTGGTGGTCTCCGGCGAAATCCGCAACATCGAAAGTGCGGCGGCAAACACCCCGCCCCTGCGCATCAGCGTGTTCAATCGCGCAGGCGTGCGCGTCGCCTCCATGGTCAGCCGCATCGAGGACGCCCGCGTCGCGCCCGGCGAGGCTCACCATTTCGTTATCCCGATGCTCGACCCGCCGCCCACCGCCGAAAAGGTCGAGGTCAGCTTTGAACTGGGGGCCAAGGTCCCGGCCCTGCGTCCTTCCGCCCACAGCCAGGCCGCCCCCAAGGCGCCGGCGCCGGTCTTGCGCGCCTCTGAACCCGAACCGGTGGGCGAGCCTGAACCGGCCGTGCTGCTGCCCGCCAGCTATACGGGCGCCGAGCCGCCTGCGGCGGCCCACAGCGAACACCACTAACAACCGCTCATCCCCGCGAAGGCGGGGACCCGGCCAATCTTTCAACCCCTCGCCGGGCGGTGATATGGCAAGGGCTGCATGGGTCCCCGCCTTCGCGGGGATGAGCGGATGAAAAAATGCCGGATACTTGCCTCCTAACCGAGGGCGAAATCGCCGCTCGCGTCGAGACCATCGCCCGCAAGATCGCGCCGGCCATCGATGACTACACGGTCTGCGTTTGCCTGCTGACCGGCGGCCTCTGGTTCGCCGCCGACCTGACCCGGGCCCTGGCGAGGCTCGGCCGCGATCCGCTATTCGACTGCCTGTGGCTGGCCAGCTACGGCGATGCGCGGACAAGCGCCGGCGCCTGCGAGGTGCGCGCCGGCCTGCAGCGCGAGATCGCCGGACGAAGGGTGCTGATCATCGATGACGTCCTGGATTCCGGAACGTCTTTGGCCCAGGCAGCCCGGATGGTTCGCAAAGCCGGGGCCGCCGAGGTCCAGACCTGCGTCTTCGCGCGCAAACCCTGGCCCTCGGACCGGGCCATCGTTCCCGATTTTGTCGCCTGGGAGGCGCCGGCGGAATTCCTTGTCGGCTACGGCATGGACGATGCCGGACGGGGAAGAGGACAGCCGTTCGTGTCTGGCTTCTAGGCCAGCCACTCCGCCAGCGGTTCCCTCGCCAGCATCTCGTCGTAGCTGGGCCGGGGCCGCACGACCGCGAAATTGCCGCCCTTGACCAGAACCTCTGGAACGAGGGGGCGGGTGTTGTATTCGCTGGACATCGAGGCCCCGTAAGCTCCGGCGCTCATGAAGGCGACGAGATCGCCGGCTTCCAGGGGCGGCAAGAGACGCTCGCGGGTGAAGGTATCACCCGTTTCGCAGACCGGGCCGACCACGTCATAGAGCAGGGGCTCGCCCTCGCGCGGCTTGACCGGCCGGATGTCGTGATAGGCGTCGTACATGGCCGGCCGCACGAGGTCGTTCATGGCCGCGTCCAGCACAGCGAAGCGCCGGCCCTCCGGCCGCTCGTGGATGTGCAGCACGCGAGCCAGCAGCACGCCGGCATTGGCGGCGATCAGCCGGCCGGGCTCGAAGGCCAGCTGCACTTTCAGATCGCCCAGCACCTCGGCGATCATGGCGGCGTAGTCCTTCACGCCTGGCGGGTCGGGCATGTGGAAATAAGGGACACCCAGGCCGCCGCCGAGGTCGAGCCGTTCGACCTTCAGGCCCTCGGCGCGCAGCTGTTCGACCAGACCCCGCATCTTGGCGAAGGCCTCATGCATGGGGGCAAGGTCGGTGATCTGGCTGCCGATGTGGCAGGCGACACCCACCGGGTTCAGCGCGGCGTTGTTCGAGGCGTTGGCATAGAGACGCGCGGCCTCGGCGAAGGAGACGCCGAATTTGTCTTCGGCCTTGCCCGTGGCAATCTTGGCATGGCCGCCAGCCGCCACATTGGGATTGACGCGGATAGCGATGGCCGCCCGCATGCCCAGCTGGGCGGCGACGCCCGCGACCATCAGCATCTCGGGCTCGGATTCGACGTTGATCTCGGCGACGCCGACTTTCAGGGCGAAGGCGATCTCGCGGGCGGTCTTGCCGACGCCGGAAAAGACGATCCGCTTAGGCGGAATGCCCGCGGCGAGCGCGCGGCGGATTTCGCCTTCCGACACGGTGTCGGCCCCGGCCCCCAGATCGCCCAGGGTTTTCAGCACCGAGAGGTTCGAATTGGCCTTCACGGCATAGGCGACCAGCGGCTCGCCGAGGTTAGGATGGGCCCGGAAGGCGCCGGTGAACACTTGATAATGCCTGACCAGCGTCGCCGTCGAGTAGACATAGACCGGCGTGCCGATGGCCTTGGCGATGGCCGTCAGCGGCGCGCCTTCGCAGGCGAGCTCGCCGTTCAGGAGTTCGAAGTGGTTCATTTGGCGGGCGCGGTGCGGGTCGGTTCGTCAAACCGGGGGCCCGGGCGCTGCAGTTCGCCGCGTTTGCCGCAGGCGGAAAGGACGATCGCGGCGACCGCGAGAACGATAATGGCGCGGGTCATGCGAGCTTTTCCTTCCAGCGCTTGATCTGCTTTCGCACCTGGGCCGGAGCCGTGCCGCCATAGGATTTGCGGCTGGCGGCCGAGGCCTTCGGCACGCCGGTCTATGTCTACTCGACGGCGACGCTGGTCAGGCATGATCAAGTGGTCACCGGCGCCTTCCGGGCCCATCCTAACCTCGGCGAGCCGCTGGTCGCCTATGCCGTGAAGGCCAATTCGAACCTCTCG
>Ga0114966_10003278_pt1 | contig 14282 bp, 32 predicted proteins | sample M_130207_XF_Meta_FD_87029 | JGI IMG/M metagenome (GOLD analysis project Ga0114966, IMG submission 87029) | Freshwater microbial communities from Lake Montjoie, Canada to study carbon cycling - M_130207_XF_MetaG | ecosystem: Environmental > Aquatic > Freshwater > Lake | place: Lake Montjoie... | reverse complement strand
TCCTCGGCGACCTTCAATACTATGTAAAGAATCTTGTTAGAGGCAATACCGAAGGTCTTATCCTAAAGAAAAGCAAGAAGACTCAAGAAATCATAGATAAAATGTTTAAAAGTAAGATGGTAGATGGCTTTAAGAGCCAACTCATTGAAATTGTTGATAAAAAATCCTGAAGAAGCACTTTACTTCTACACTTCTATAGGCTATAATTTAGTCTCAAGGTAAGAAATAGGAGTTTATTATGTTTACTGTTGAATCTATCTACCCTATCCTAAAGAATGGGGTCGTTACCGTAACCTTCAATAAGGTAGACGGTTCTGAGCGTGTAATGCGCTGCACTCTTAACGATGCTTATCTTCCCGAAGAGCATCGCGGCAAGGGTGATATGCTGACTGAAGTTAGCAGCACTATGCGAGTGTTTGATCTAGATGTGAACGGTTGGCGTTCCTTCCGTGTTGAAAGTGTCACCGCTTTGGCACAAAGTGGTGGTGTCGCTAAGGTTCTTCTGGGCTAATAAAATGGCAACTAAAAAGAAACACGAATTCCGTAACAATTCTGAGCCTTTTCATGTGGGAGAGCAACCTGCTACTCCCATTGAACTGATGCATGCTCTAAATTGGTATAACGCCAATAAAAATGATAAGGATGCGGCGAAGATCCTTCAGGCTGACCTGAAGATTTCCCGTCATCATCAGACTTATGCTTGGCTCGTACATATGAAGTCTGTAGGATTCGTGCTTCCAGAAACCAGCGAAAATACTTTTTCTGAGATGAAAGCGGCATTTGATGATGCCGTTATTAAGTCTCAGAAAGAGGAAATTAAGGTTGATGAATCGGGTAATCAAATCGTTGCTCCCGTCATTAATCTTCAAGAACGTATTGCCACTAAAACGAAGCAATATATCGGCGAGCTTGAGGGTTTGGTCGACGATTATGGTCAAACTGTAAAAGCCAAAGATTTTAAGGCATATGACTGGTTCGTGAAGAATGAAGTCAAGCCAATCCATGCGGCAAAGATCGCCGATTACTTCCGCGAACGTTCCACCGAAATTACCGACGCAATCGAAGGTTCTGATAAAGAATATAAGGATGCTTATCTGCGCATGGGCAAAGATAAGATTAAGAGCATTCTTGCGGTTATGACTAATATCGTAAGCGACGCAGAGCGTCTTTCGGGTAACGTAAGTAAGACTCGTAAGCCTCGCAAGAAAAAGCCAGTTTCTTTTGAGAAAATGGTTGCCAAACTACAGTATAAGCCGAAAGATGATAATTTCAAGATTCAGTCAATAAATCCAATTAATATAATTGGTGCCAGCCAAATCTGGGTTTTTAACGTAAAATCCAGGAAACTTGGCGTCTATTCGGCGCTAGATAGCGTCGGTATTTTGGTCAAGGGAAATAAGCTGGAAAATTACTCACTCAATGAGTCATTTAGCAAGACTTTGCGTCAGCCAGAAAAGGTTTTGACGACTGTTATTGATGGGGGTAAGATCGCTATGCGTAAATTGATGGATTCGATTAACGCCAAGTCTAGCCCAATGAACGGTAAGATCGGTAAAGATACGGTCATTTTGCGAGCAATAAAGTAAATAAATAGATATATCCAGTTATGCGGGTAACGTCACAGATGATTACGATAACCAGTAACTATGTTTCTAAAGAAGATTCTAAAACAATCAAGACTTTTACTAGGTTTGTTTTAGATAAGTTTGTTCGTCGAGGGATTCAGCGAAAAACTAAAATCCATATCAAAGTGCTAACGCCAGAAGAAGTTGGTGAAGCCGATGCCTTAGATCTAAGAGAGTATAAGGCTTGGTGCACATATGATAGTCACGTCGATGATGTTAAGAAGTTTACTATTGTTGTAAATGCAAATAGAATGTCACGAGCAAAGAAGCCAGAGATTAGATTAAGAGATCTATTAGTAGATCTTGGGCATGAATTGGTTCATGTTAAGCAATATTTAAATGGAGAACTGCGCGATTATGTCGACGGTTCTTATAAGTATCTTGGGCAGAAGTACGATCCTATTCCTGATGGAAAAGAGAATATCGATAAGTACTTTGATAGTCCAATGGAGATTGAAGCGTATGGGCGCGAATGGGGTTTGTACGTTTCGTTTAGTAACAAACTGAAAGCTGAGAGGAAGACGAAGAAATAATATGGCTAAGAGAAAATATGAGTTCGAAGAGAACACCTGGGACGATGAGCGCGAGTATAAAAAAGTTTCTAAGAAGAAAGTGAAACACCGACAAGAAGAAACTAACAGCTGGCGTTATAATCCTAATATGAACTATAGCACGGATGATTATGAAAATGACGAAGAAGATTACAGATACGGTGAGGCTGGCGGTCGGTAAGGACATCCTTCTAGAACAAGGAGAGAGGCTCTTTACATTCAAGAATAAATTCAACGGTGATATTTTGTATAGCACCAGTAAATACCAAGTTGAAAATATTAATGGTAAAGAATTCATTCCAGTGTTTAAGAAGCCTCTTAACGCAAAAGATCGAAGAGTTAACCTGATTGCTATGGATGCAATCGAGAAAGTTAAACTGTAATCTTTAAAGTTTTTTCTATTTTCTTTTTACTTTGGTAGAAAGATAAGGTATTATATTGTTATGAATAAACGCAAACCAAAGAAACCTGTAGAGGCTTCTCCTCAGAGTCGAAACTATCAAGTTTACGACTATAAAACCAAACCATATACTATCCATACATATGATGGCATTATCCTTCCTGTTAAGAAGGATAAAGTATAAAACATTTTGGCCCTGTAACTCAGTTGGATAGAGTAGCAGCCTTCTAAGCTGTTTGTCAGAGGTTCGAATCCTCTCAGGGTCGCCAAACGATGCGAGTGTGATGGAATGGTATACATAGCAGACTTAAAATCTGCCGACGCAAGTCTTGCGGGTTCGAATCCCGCCACTCGTACCAATTAAGGAATTAGAATGCTAACACCAAGTAATCTTATCGGCATGAATGAACTTGATGCTAGAAAGCATATTGCTGATATGCACTATACTTGGCGAGTTGTTAATCGAGACAGTGAACAACTTGTAGCGACTAGAGATTCTAATTTCAAACGTGTAAATCTAGTCGTTGAAGACGGAATTATTTTTCAAGCATATCTTGGTTAAGGAGTTTTTATGAATAAGAATGTACTTTTGATTGGCGCAATCCTTTCTGCTCTCGCAGCATTTCCCGCAAATGCAAGCGATGATAATGAGCGTGAAACTAATCCTGTAACTGTTCCTGTCGTAACGACTCCGAACCCAAACAACGTAACTGTTACCAATAACAGTACCAACACGGTTGATAATGTTGTAAGCAATGTTGTAGATAATCGTACCTATACAAACAACACTAATACTCTGCGCCAAGACCAGGCTCAAACGCAGTTTCAAGACCAACAGCAGCAGCAAGAAGCAACTTCTTATTCTACCTCTCAGGGCGGTAGCGCAGTTGCTCATGGTGGCGCTGCTACCGCAACTGGAAATGGTAGCGGAAACTCTACTACAATTAATCAGTCATACAGCGATGTTTATCGTGAACGTCTAAATCCTGTTAATACTGCTCTTGGAACCAATCTAACCTCTGGTTCAGATACTTGCCTCGGTTCAGTTACTGCTGGCGTTCAAACGCAGATTATTGGCGTGAGTGGCGGTAAGACTGTTATTGATGAAAATTGTGTAATGATTAAGAATACGAAGATGCTTCTTCAAATGGGTCTTCCTTCTGCCGCCTGTTTCTATTTGAGGCAGGATCCTAAGATTGATGAGGCTATGGCTGCTGCTGGTGTTGAATGCCGCGAGCCACCTCCTGTTGAGTCTGAAGACATTCCCGTTCCTTTTGACCCAGCAAAGGTCTACAAATAATAAGGTATAGATATGAACGGAAAGGGAAGTAAACCTAGACCGATAAGCATCCCACAAAAAGAGTTTGAAGATAACTGGGATGCTATCTTTAAAAAACCAAAAAAGAAAAGAGCTAAAAAGAAACAAGGTTAATTATGTCAAGCAAAATTGCAATTTTTTATCATGTATATCAATATGGCGATTGGGAAAAACTATTCGAGCATCAAATAGTTAAACTTCAAAAGTCTGGTGTATACGATGAAGCCGAATATATTCATATCGGCGTGAATGGCAGTTGGAGAATGCCATATGACCTTGTTAAAGTAAATTCTGTTGTTAGAAATAAAAATGTAAAGTCTGAAGAAAACACTCTAGCGGATTTGTACAATTTTTGTAAAGATAATCCAGACTGGAAAGTACTCTACATCAATATGTTGGGAGTAACCAACCCAAATAAAAATGATCTAAGGGAATACCAAGAACATTTTGTAATTGATAACTGGAAGCAATCCGTTAGCAAATTAAATGAATATGATTGTGTCGGGGCGCAGTGGGAGTCTGATCATTACGAAGGAAACTTCTGGTGGGCGAACGCATCTTATATTAATAAACTGGTATCAACTGAAAGCAATTCAGAATATTGGCTTAGTTCAGCCAATCCAAACTATTTTAATTTTATGACGATTGAAGATAAAAACAAAATTAGCGAAAAGGTATATAATATTAAACCTGTAGCCAAGAAAAATTGTAAGATTGGTATGATTACAATGTTCAAGAATGAAGCAAAGAACATTGGAAGGATGCTTGATTCTTTGACTGGTCATATTGATTATTGGGTAATCCAAGATAATGGTTCAACCGATGGAACACCTGATATTGTAAATGCTTGGGCGCAGAAAACTGGAATCCCAGGTTATATCTACAACGTAGAAGAAGGTTGGGTTGGGTTCGGTTGGAATAGAGATCACGTTCTACAAGAATTTTTAAAATCTGATCATAATTGCGATTGGATTCTTAAAATGGACTGTGATGAAACGCTAGAAATTGATGACAATTTCGATTGGAGTATTTTAAACGATAACAAAAATGTTGTAAGTTGGAATATTCAATCTGAAGCACCTGGAACTGTTTATTATAGAACTTGGTTGTGGAACTCTCATCTTCCCTGGCGGTTTAATCATGACCCAGCGCATGAGACCATCTATATAGATGATGGTAATCATAATATGGAATTTGAACGTTGGACTTTGCCAGGCGCATTTAGATTAATGGCTGGACAGTCTTATGGCGAGAGTTATACAGTACCCACAAAGTATATCTCTGATGCTCTAAAACTAGAAGAGAAATTAATTCGAGAAGGAACTCTTTTAACCAATACATATCACTTTTGGTATTTGGGAAAGAGTTATAATGATTGTTATGGCTCGTCAGCATTTCCTCTAGGTAGATTACAGCAAGAGGAATTTGCTAAACGTTGTATCTTTTATATGACTGCCTATGTAAACCATACGCATGATTATAATAATACGGGTGTTCCAAAGTATTATGATGAAATGTCTTATGTTAGTATGTGTGCAATCGGTAATGCACATAAATTCATTGGTAATTATGATGAAGCCGAACAAGCATATTTAAATGCTGATGCGTTTAGCCCAGGAAGAAATGACCACATTGCTCACCTAGCAGAACTTCATCTATTTAAAATGGAATATAGAAAAGCATTACAATATACGACTATATTAATGCAACCTGATAGAAAGTGCCCTTTCCCGAATTATTGTTTCTTAATTAACACTCATGTATATAATGACAAGAGTGACTACCCACAAAATCTACATAATGTTGCCTTAGAATGGAGTGAAAAAACGAAATGAGTAAATTAATTGAATTGATGAAGGAAGCCAACTTTTGTTTTTGGGATGATGAATCTTGGAAGCCAGAGGGTGCTATTGTAGATTGGTCATGTAACTACGATAAAGAACTTTTTAAGTTTGCTGAATTAATCGTTCGGCATGCTGCTGAAATTGCGAACTATATGGAAGAAACTGAACAAACCGATGTCGGTCCTGCCATTCTTGAATACTTCGGTGTAAAGGAAAATGTAAATGAATAAGTCTATTTTTGACGAGGAAAATACTACGGATTTAAATGATCTTCTAAATCCTCTCCCCGCAGTGTTTGCTTATATCGTAGACGTAAAGAGCAATGACGTTATTGCTACCGTTGACCGATACTCAGTTATTACGGGAGAAGAAATCTTTACTGAACTTCAGTTTGATATGCTAGCGACTGAATTACTTCAGATCGTTTCGCGTTCTGCTCCAGAACGTCAATTTGTTCTTGAAGTTAAAAAGAACGGCGAACTAAGCGAAAGCGCAGGTCAGTAAAATGGAATTAAATCGCGAAGAAGAACTTCTTGTTGTTTTACAGGAAGAGTGTGGTGAGTTGGTTCAGGCAATTGCTAAGTTAAATCGTTTTGGCAAAACTGATTTAAATATGAAAAACATCGAAAGTGAAATGGGTGATGTTTTTGCATTATGTAAGATTCTAATGGAAGAGGGATATATTAATCCTGAGGCTATTATGAAGGCTGGCGATCGTAAGATCGAGAAACTCAAAAAGTACATGAAGAACCCCGCCCCAGACCTAACTGATTGATTTTATTAGGGTTTTTTTTACTTGCTTTTCTTATCCTCTTATAGTATAATGATTGCCTGAGTTGAGGAACTTAAGAGGAACTTTATATGCCCCGTGGTGTACCCAAAGCTGGCTTCCGTTTGACGAATAACCGTGTAAACAACGGTGTCACGAAGCCCATCCAGACGGCGAAGCCGTTCTTTATGATGCCCACTGTCGCGATCGCTCCTGCCGTCGAAGAGACGGAAGAAGAGATCCGCGCCAAGTTGGCCGAGCGTTTCGAGGCTCTCACCGATGTCACGCATGCCGCGATCGACGGTACGGTTCGTGCGTTCGTTATCTCTGGTCCCGCAGGTCTCGGTAAGTCCAGCGAAGTGACGCGAGTACTCGAAGAGCGCAATCCGTTCTATACGGTCATTTCTGGTTTCGTGCGCCCAACTGGTTTGTACAAGACTTTGTACGAATACCGCCACAAGGGTTCGGTCGTCGTTTTTGACGACGCCGACAGTATCTTCAACGATGAGATTTCGTTGAATATGCTCAAGAAGGCATGCGACACGACCAAGAAGCGTAATCTGTCTTGGCTCGCCGAGTCGAAGATGGAAGATGATGCTGGTGAGCGTTTGCCGCGAACTTTCGAGTTTGAGGGCACGGTCATTTTCATCACGAATTACGATTTTGATGATTTCATCGCTCGTGGTTCGCGTCTGTCGCCGCACTTTGAGGCTCTTGTCTCGCGTTCGATGTATCTTGATCTCAAGATGAAGACGCGCAAGGATTATCTCACGCGCATCAAGATGAAACTCGAAGACGGTATGCTCCGTTCTCGCGGTTTGTCGCAGCGTGACGAAAATGACGTTGTGCGCTTTATTGAGAATCACGCAGATTCTCTTCGTGAGTTGTCTCTGCGTATCGTCATCAAGATCGCCGATCTCAAGAAGGCGATGCCTGGTAATTGGGAAACTCGCGCTCGCGTGATGTGCTGTAAGTAAGAGGCTCGGGTGGGCGGTTCGCGCCGCCCACCCGTAAGCCATTGATTTCGTTGATGTTTTTCCGCTTTACTTTCTTCTCTTATTAGAGTACAATGTATTCATAGGGTAAAGGAAAGGAACTGAAATGTACCTGCTCACTATTTCTGCTGATGCTAAGACGGTCAAGGGCGAGAAGAAGGGTCTTCTGACCGCCATCATGTACTTCGCGCCATGGAAGTTGTCTGGCTACCAGGTCTGCCCTCTCGCCGAGGTCGCTGGTTGCGTGGGTGATTGCCTGAATACTGCTGGTCGTGGCGGCATGGCTCGTCCCGATGCCGATACGATCGAGATTGACGGGCACGTCGTCAAGTTGAACGCGATTCAGAAGGCACGTATTGCGCGCACTCGATTCTTCTTCGAAGATCGTACCGCATTCATGGTGCAGTTGTCAAAAGAAATTGTTGCCGCCAAGAAGAAGGCAGACAAGATGGGTTATGCGTTTGCTGTTCGTCTGAATGGCACCAGCGATATTCGCTGGGAGAACGTTGCTTATCTCGGCAAGAATGTTTTTGAGCATTTCCCCGATATCTTCTTCTACGACTACACCAAGATTCCGAATCGTAAGATTGACGGCATTAAGAACTATCACCTGACATTCTCTTATTCAGCGCGTGATGCGTTTCAGAAGATCTTCGTGAAGGCGAAGGAATTCTACGGTAAGACGATGAATTATGCCTTCGTGTATATGAAGGTAATACCGAAGACCTTTATGGGTCTGTCTGTTGTAAACGGTGACGAGGATGATGCTCGCTTCAAGGATGCGCCTGGTATTGCCATCGCGCTGAAGGCGAAGGGTCGTGCTCGTAAGTCTAATTCTGGTTTTGCTCTTGCGGCATAATAGGAAATAAAATGAGTGACATAATCGGACAATTGTTGGCTGGTGGGCTGATTATACTCGCCGTCTGGGTAATCATAATTAAGATTCTTGACGATAACGCACGGAGATCCAAATGAGCAAATCTTATCGTAAAGATCCTGACTTCCAAGATAATAGCAGGAAGAAGGATCGCCGCCAACTGCGGGAAGCCGCAGCCCGAAATAAACGCTCGGAACTAAACCGCGCAGCCGACCGCACGCAACCTGTTGATTATAATGAAGTTTATTCGTTTGACTTTTAGGTCTATTGGTAGTATAATGGTCTTATTGGATAAGGAGATTTAGTCATGCCGAATTGGTGTTATAATAATGTTTTTGTCAGCCATGAGTCGCCAGAAGTTTTGGCAGGTCTCGTGGAATCGTTCAACAAGGGTGGTTTCTGCAATCACATCACCCCGATGCCGCAGGAATTGCGCGAATCTGGCGCACCTGCGCGAGATGATATTGCTGATGCTAACGAAAAGAAATACGGTCATGCTGATTGGTATTCTTTTGCCGTTGATGAGTGGGGCGTGAAGTGGGATGTCGGCGACGAAGAAGGTTCGTTGTTTGAAAATGACGAAGCAACCGAAGCAGCCCTCACGTTCGATAGTGCTTGGGGACCGCCGATTAAGATCTATTCTAAGATGGAAGAACTTGGCTATAAGGTAGATGCGTTCTATTATGAGCCAGGTTGCGGTTTCTGCGGTCGTTGGATTAATGGTGAAGACCATTATTATGACTGGGGTGGCAGCAAGGAAGAGTGGAAGAATTTCTTAGAATCTGTTAAGAATGACGAACACTTCCAAGCAATCAACGAAGAGTTTGGTATCGTTTTCGACATTGATAATTCTTTTGAAGAAGAGGAGCAGTAAATGAGCAAGTTGAATGTTTATGAGGAGTTTGCTGTTAATCAGTTCCTCAGTTACTATCCTGAGGATGCTAGTTTCGATGAGATTATCGAGATGATGCGCGATTATAACGAAGATGTGACTGTTTGGGATCCGTTCTTTGGTGCGGAACCAGAAGATGTTATTCTCTCAATCGAGAATATGGTTGAGGATCTTAAGAAAACTTTTATTCCCAAGGAAGTTGTATGAATCGCGATGACATCATCCGTATGGCGCGAGAGGCAAGGCTTGCTGAGCCTTCCCACCCAATGAATCCTTGGGGCGCATCTGATGAAGGACTTGAACGCTTTGCCAACCTTGTTGCCGCTGCGGAGCGCGAGGCGTGTGCGCAGTTGTGTGACAAGATGGTGATGAATGGTCCTGTTGCTGAAGTTCAACAACGATACAACAAAGCATATGCGGATTGCCGTGACGCCATCCGCGCGAGGGGCGAATAATGAATGAATCTTTGCGCAACCGTTGTAATGCACTAGTGACTGCTATAGTCGGTGAAGATTATGTTGAGCAGTGGTGGGATTCCCCGAACAAGATCTTTGATGGGGAAACTCCGCGCAAAGTATTTGATACTGAGCCGAATCTAGTTTATAATTACCTCATGGATATGACAGAAGGTAGTTGGTAATGAATAACGATAAGTTTCTTGAAATGGCTAATGCTTATAACACGATGAAGAAGCAGCAGTTTGAATTGCTCAAGGAATATACTCTAGAGTATTCAGAACTGCAAGATGCTGACGATTATCCAACCAAGGATTGTCTTACTCTTATAACGGAATGGCATTCTGACCCAACTGGCTGGTTTGAGTTTATTGAGCAGCAGTGGTATTATGCTGATTGGGGCTGGGAAAGCAAGGTCAAACCCCATCGGTTTAAAGAAAACGAATTTGTAATGGAACACAATGTTTCTACCGCTGGCTGGTCGGGCAACGAAGCCATTATTCGAGCAATGGAAAAGAATGAAATGCTTTGGTGGACGACTTGGTACGAATCTCGTCGTGGCGGTCATTATATTTTTGAAGTAGAAATGAGAGAAAGCAATGCTTGATATTTACGAACGATTTGCTCTAGATCTTTTTGTTTCTTATTACCCAGAGGACAAAACATTTATTCAAATTATGGACATGATTGAAGAACCAGACAGCGAGATTCCATTCTATGACCCATTTGTCTACTTGCAGCCTGAAGAAATGACAGGTCTCATTACAGAGTTGGAATATGGCATGCGAACCAATTTTATCTCCCGCGAGAAACTTCAGGAAGAAATCGGTCTTGCTCTTCTTAAGAGAGAGAAGAACAATGGTTAAGGATCCTACGATTAATCAAGTTGTAATCGCCCAACAAAATGCCGAGATTCGAAATCTAAAAGCCAAACTAGAGGCTCAAGAAAAAGAACTTCAAGAGTTGGCTGAAATCGTAGATGCCATGCGAGAGGATTATCAACATCTAACGAACGAATACATAGACCTAAGAGAAGAATATAATTTTCTTCAGGCGCAAAAACAATAAGGGCAATTTATGACAACCGTGAGTTATTCGCAGATTTATCAAGACCATTGGGTTCTCAGTCGGTTGAGTGGAAAACAAAATGGATATTTTGTAGATTTTGGCGCATCTGATGGAATTTCATTTTCTAACAGTTATCTAATGGAGAAAGCCTATGGTTGGAATGGAATTCTCTGCGAGCCATTAACTCGTCATCATAAGAAACTATTTGAACTGCGCAATTGTAATATTAATACAAATTGCGTTTATCCAGAGACAGGAAAGATTTTAACCTTCAGCGAATCTGTAAACGAAGATATGTTATCTTGTTTAGAAGAACACAAAGAAAAGGGTAAGATCTATGAGAAGTCATTTAAGGTTTTGACGATTTCAATCAACGATTTGCTTGATCTTTATAATGCGCCAAATGAGATTGATTATCTCAGCCTAGACACCGAAGGCGGCGAATACGAAATTCTAAAGAGCGTCAATTGGGAAAAGTATAGTTTCTCAATGATTACGGTAGAGCATAATTGGGGCGAAAAGCGTCAACCGATTTATGAGTTTCTAACCGAGAAGGGATATGAACGTTTTGATACTACTCTAACTCAATGGGATGATTGGTACTTTAAAAAATAAAATTCCAACCTAGAAAATAGAATCCCAATCTAGAATAGAAGAAGAAATTCAACCTAGAAAATAGAATCGCAACCTAGAGTTTCTCGTCAACCCTGGAAAATATAAAGCATGAAACAATTAGAACTTTTCAATCTAGAATTTACAGGCTACAAACGATATCCAATCGAGCCAGAAAACGAAACCGATACCATCTATGCGCAACAGCATTATATGCTATTAAATCTAGTTGGACAAAACGCAATCCATATCTATTATAACGAAAAGCAACTAACCGCCAACGAATTAACGGACGTGCTTTTTAAGAAAGTCGAGAATCAAACTGAATTCCGCGATAATAGACTCTTATCTCAATTTAAACGAATTCTAATAGAGGTATAATATGAATAGAATAGAACAAATTATTACACAATCTGGACTAAATCCCAGTCATGAAACGATTAATCTGGCGCATAATCTAATTCGAGAGGCATTAACGAAGGTAAAGAATTATCAAGATGCGGTTAAAGTATTAGATCATTTCAACATGGATAATAGCCATAACCCAGTAACCAGCCCAACCGCAGCACTTAATATTGATGTTAATCCAAATCTAAGTCAAGAAGAATTAGATGAATTAGAAGAAGAAATGCAGGAATGGAATAAGAGTTTTCTAGTTAATATGAATATGAGTACACGTTAATATGAAACTAGAAGACTTTGTTATCGTATTGGGTGGAATAGATGGAATGATGACGATGTTAATTAAACTACTAGGAATATGTGTATGCGTAAAATACTTAATGCTGTAAGGGAAATTCGTTGGAAAGAACTCTTTATTGATATGTCATTATTTGTTATTGTGAGTATAGTAATAGATTATGCATTCTATTATCTTCTAAATTAAACAATAATATATACGAATATCAACCCTGTTAAAAAAGAGTGATATTATGTATATTGTATATAAAACCGTGAATCTGGTGAATGGGAGGGTATATTATGGAATTCATAAAACAGATGACGTATTCTTCGGCTCAGAAATGTATTTTGATGGTTATGTTGGAGACGCCAAAGAACTCAACGAAGATTTAAAAAGATATGGCAGACGCGCATTCTTTGTTGAGGGTCTTGAATCGTTTTGGAATCGTGAGCAAGCCCAGAGAATCTTGGATAATATCCTAGCCAACGGTAATCCCCCTGGCAGTTATCATACCAACGCCAGAAGCGAATCGCATAAGGGATTAAGGAATGCTCTTGGGGCTGTCCGCACAGAGGAATTCAAATCCAATCTAGCGGAAAAGCATTCTGGTGAGGGAAATCCATTTCATGGAAAAGAGCATACGGAAGAGACAAAATCAAAATTGTCTGAGTTCCGCGCATCCATGATTTGGATTAATGACGGGAATGCCGAGAGGCAGATTCCGAAGGCAGAGGAAATTCCTGCTGCGTGGGCGCGTGGTCGGCTCCCAAGAATCAGAGTAAAAGGGCGCTCCATTTCTAAGTCTACCTCACCTGATGAAGAAAGTCAAGGAAAATAATTCCTTATAAATCAACCACTTACGTCTGGGCTAAGTTGTTGATTTCGTTGAAGTTTTTCCTGTTTACTTCTAATTTGATGTATAGTATAATGATAGTAACGGATTTTGGTCGCAGAGCCTCTGTCTATCTAAGTGATTGATTCTATTGATGTTTTTTTCCTTGCCTAATTCAACAGAATAGGGTAGAATGATTGCATTAGGTAAGGAGATGGACATGAACCTGAGCGAAGACCAAGAGATCCTTCAGCAGTACGCTCTCGACAACTACGAAGAGGGTGGCCACTGGGTCTACGAAACCCACGAAGCCGCAGACTACCAGGAATATCTGGACGAAGCCAAGGGTAGCGTCACCAAGGCCAAGAAGCTGGTTCGCGATCACTGGAAGCTGATGCTGGAGATGCAATCCAACTGCTACTAAGTGGTTGATTCTATTGAAGTTTTTTTCCTTTACATTCCTATCCTATGAGCGTATAATGAGTTCATAGGGTAAGGAAAAGGAGCGAGAGATGAACCACGAATATTGGAATAGCAAGTCTAGCGAGATTATCCAAGCGGAAATCGAAAAGCTGGAAAAGCGTATCGAGTATTATGCCGATCAACTCCCGATCGCGATGTCGTATACTCCAGAAGAACGTCGAGAGCATGAGTTGATTGAACCCGATTATATTACCGACACTCTCGCGTGGCTTAAAGAAGATCTTGAGGGGTTGCGTAAACTGCTCAAAGCCCGAGCTACCTAAGTGGTTGATTCTATTGAAGTTTTTTTCCTTTACAACTTGAGACCGATACCGTATAATGATTGTATGGTAAACGAAGGGAGTGACGAAAATGGCTCGCAAGTATACGAACAAAATTCTCGAAAGGCTGGATGAAGGTGTGCTTCATCGGGATTTCCTGATTCAGAATCTGCTCATGTGGATGAGCGAGTCTCAGGTCAAGGAATTTTACGAAAGCGTCATCAGTTGTGATGATGACGAAATCGATGCTGAGGCTGCGCTCGACGACTTCAATTATGTCGGTTCAGCCCACCACTACTAAGTCCTTGATTTTATTAGAGTTTTTTCGCTTTACTAATCCTGTGCAGCCTAGTATAATGGTTGCATAGGTTGAAAATCAAAGGAAATCAAGATGAACTTCATCTACAACGGTAAGAACATCCTGGCCATCGTCCGTGACCTGACCGACTCGGGTCTGGCTCAGGTGGCGATGAAGATCGCCGAGACGCATCCCGACGTGTTCGCCGAGGCGGTGCTGGGCGAGGCGGCGATCTATGAGTTCACCATGGACGATGGCACGCCCGTCCGCATGACCAAGAGCCAGATCGCCGAGATCGACTCTTCGTCCGACAAGATCTCG